>Ga0315282_10003713_pt1 | contig 27214 bp, 23 predicted proteins | sample YL17G07_20_MG_FD_203693 | JGI IMG/M metagenome (GOLD analysis project Ga0315282, IMG submission 203693) | Sediment microbial communities from Yellowstone Lake, YNP, Wyoming, USA - YL17G07_20 | ecosystem: Environmental > Aquatic > Freshwater > Lake > Sediment | place: USA: Wyoming | collected...
CAAGGCTTGCTGGCCACGACTTCGATCTTCCCTCTGCGGCCTAGCCGGTGATAGTCGAGCGCGTCCTGTTTGCGGATTTCCATGCTTGGCCCCCTGCTGACAACGTGTCCTCCTCGCCGGGCATCGTCGCCAGCCCATCCCGCAATTTAACACAGAATGCGAACCGCTGCGCGGTGCGCTGAGGGTGATTTCGCGGCCTTCCGCGCGAAGCGAGGGAGGGGATGTTCGGCGCCGCTTGGCCGCCCGACTGACGCGCGAGATTGGCTTCACCGGGATTGATCTGAAGATGGTCCGCGGGCATCTGCGCGTGGAACTGCTGAAGGCTTGGGCACCGCTCGGGGGTGTTACCCAGGCAGCGCGGTTATCGTCGGAGAAAGGCGAGAAGCCCCGGAACTAATCCCCTCAACCGCGCCGGGACGATGGCCGCACTTGGTGCCCGACCCGCTGTGAGGGATACGAAAGCTATCACTTCTTCCACGGCGGTGTTTCAGGCAGCAGTCTCTCGAATTCAGCGATGAGCGAAGCCTCATAGTCGCCGGCGTAGGTGTGGTTGAAGAAGCGATCGGCGGCCTCGCGGTCGAAGCGTTCCCAGGACGCTTCTTCGTGGCCGGGGTTCACAGGGAAGAAGCGCGCGCCGTTGGCGCGTGCGGCGGAGAGGTCGCCGGGAGCGTCGCCGATCATCAGCACGTGGTCTCGCGCGTATTTGCCGCCGGCGGCGAGCTTCAGGTGTTCCTTCTTGCTGCCCATCTCTTGCCCGCAGATGACGGCGGCATATTTGGCGATGTCGTGTTCCTGCCACTCACGCTCCAGGGCTTCGCCGGGCGTGGCGGAGACGCAGATGATGTCCGCCTGGCGCGAGAGTTTCTCGACGCACTCGCGGAAGTAGGGGAAGGGCGGAACACCTTCCACCATCTCGGCGATGGAGCGATTGACGGCCTTGCTCCACTCGAGAGTTTGCCGGAGGATCGGGTCTCCGGTCCTTGCCACCTCAGCTTCGAGCGCGGGGTTGCCGAGCGTCGCGCCGGAATCGATCCAAGCCTGGAGCGTCAGCACCTCGGGGATCCTGGCCCCGCGCCGCTTCGGTTCCGGCCAGTCGCGCAGCAGCTCGAAGGTCTGGGTGAGGGCAGGGAAGCGATTGATGCCCCGCCACTTCGAGTAGAGGTTTACAAATTCCGCGGCGGCCCGGGCGTACTTAGAAATGGCCTGGAGCTTCCAGTACTTGATGATGTTGGGGATGAAGCACTCCTTGTGCTTGATCTCCATCGTGTCGAAGACGCAACCGTCCGAATCGATGCCGACGAAATACGAGTGCTGAGGTTTGAAAGCCAACAACTTGTCCTTGGGTGCTGAATCCATCAAAACCTCCGAGTCGCGGTCGCTTGGAGCCCTTCGCTGCCGGGCCTCCAGCAAATCCGGGCGTGCATCTTAGCGTAATTCGCAGGCTCGCGGAACAGATTTGGGCCGCCTTTTCCAGGGAGCAAGGCCCGTCCTTCGCTTGGACTTTTTATGGGCAACGGAATAGAATGTGGCGGCATTGATGAAAGCAGGGGGAAGCGGCAGCCTGAGGAAGAGTCTATACGAGGCTTGCCGGCTGGGATTCTTCGGAGGACGCTCGTGCGCCGGTTACATGGTCGACTCCCAGGTTTGCGCCCTCCCACGAAATAGCCGGTGGGAGTGAAGTCTCTGCAATCAAGGAAATATCTTGCGGCTCGGGAAATGCATAGGATTGGACTTTGGCCTTGCGGGTTCTCTGTGGACGCTCAGTGAGAGCTACATTGATTGACTGCGTGGGGCACTCGATCCCCCAGGCGCCCCAGGGGTTGGCCGACTCGCCGCCCAAACAGCTCGGTGGAGAACCTTCAGAGACGTAACCAACAGGAAAGCCTGTGGGGTGAGACGCACATACGATATGCCTCGGCTCTCTGCGGATGGAAAGCGCAAGGCGTCATCCCGGGCCCAATACAGGGGGGAAGGAGTGCGCCTTTACCGCTAGAGAGTCCGAAATACGAAGAAAAGGCGAACAAGAAGGAGGTCTTCAGGTGAAAATGACTTCCCGGGAGAGAGTTCTGGCCGCGTTCGATCATAGGGAGCCGGACCGCGTTCCGGCCTGGTGCGGCGCCTCGACAGAGTTCTGGGAGAAAGCTAAGCGCGCTCTGGCTTTGGACGACGAAGGACTACGCCGCCGCCTGGGCGATGACTTTCGCCGCGTCTTTGCCGTTTATGCTGGCCCGGACTTCCCGCTCTCTCAAGAGGCGACATCCCGGACTGTCTTCGGCGTCGAGCGTCACGGTATGGGTTACGGCCAGCCCATGTGCCATCCATTAGCCCAGGCGACGGTCGCGGAGGTCGAGGCCTATCCCTGGCCTGACCCAAAATGGCAGGACGTGTCCCAGATCTGTGTCGAGGCCGAAAAGTATGGAAAGCAATATGCCATACTGGGCGGGGACTGGTCCCCTTTCTTCCACGACGCCATTGACCTGTTCGGCATGGAGAATCTCCTCCTCAAGATGTACGATGAACCGGAGCTGGTTGACGCGCTTATCCGACATCTCGTTGATTACTATGCCGCCGTCAGCCAGCGTATTTTCGACGCCGCTGCCTCTGCCCTCGACATATTCTTTATCGGGAATGATTTTGGCAGCCAGAAAGGGCCCCTGCTGGGAGAACGACTTTTCCGCCGTTTCCTCCTGCCCCACCTCAAACGGCTGATCGACTTAGGCCACGATTACGGGCTGAAAGTGATGCTGCATTGCTGCGGTGGCTACGCCCCTTTGATTCCGGCGATGATCGAAGTCGGCTTGGACGGCCTGCATGCAGTACAGCCTTCCTGCGATGGCATGGACCTCGTCACGCTGAAGCGCACTTTTGGCAACAAGATTCTCTTCAACGGCGCCATCGATTCTCATCACGTGCTCATCCGCGGGACACCGGGATTCGTCCGGGAGAGAACTCGAGAGGTGCTCGACATCATGAAGCCCGGGGGCGGTTACGTTGCCGGCGCAAGCCATGATTGCATCCTCGAGGAAACGCCGCTCGAGAACGTGCTTGCCATGTTCGACGCCATCCAGACGTTCGGAAAGTATGCATAGAAGTGGCAAGTTGCGCGGATCGCCGCCCAGGGAGATTCGCAACGCCGCAGGTAGAGTCACCTCTCCCTAACCATTCGTAATCAGGCCATATGCTTCCACCCGCCCGGATCCGTAAACCGGGAATCTCTCCTAACTCAAGATGTGTCGAAATGGTCAGGAGCAGAAGAATCCATTACGGCTGGCTCAGCCGGGGCGCATCCCCACGCCGTTGTATTTTCGTAGTTCGTCCGTGATGGTTGCATGCCACTGTCGACGGGACGCCATGCTAATACACGCACTCTCTGGCAGCTTGGGCGTAAGTCAAGTCCTGAAAGTTCTGTAAATTCGCATTTCCTTGGTGAGCTAAGTGGCGAAGGGCGTAGATTTGGAGGTTCTCAACCGGCGTGTCAAAGAAGTGGTCTGCTGCCGACATGATATAACCGCCGTCCTTGCCGAAACCATCAAACAGGCGTGCGACCTCAGTTCGGATTTGATCCTTAGTCCCGGCGGTCAGGATATTCATCTGATCCATGCCTCCGATCATCGCCAGTTTTCCGCCAAACACTTGGCGCACCTTTTGGGGTTCCGTGATATTGCCGCCAATCCCTGGGGGCGAGAGTGTCTCGGAGGCATCCGTACCGTTTTGCACGATCAAATTCAGGATGTGCATCATCCCACCGCACGTATGGTAGGTGGTCCGGTGACCCGCGTCATGCAACGCCTCGTGCAACTGCCGGTCGTAAGGGAGACAAAACTCCTTGTGCAGGGAGGGAGAGATGAGCGTATCGCTGCCGCGCCGCCACCCGTTTCAATCAGATCGAATCGCGCACCCTTCAGTGACTCTTCAATGAACTGCAGTTTCTTTTCGAGCAGAGTCTTGAGCAGCCGGTGTACCCAGTCGGGGTTGTCAACAGCCTCTAGGATCAGGCTCTGGACCTCCATCAGGCAGCAGGCATGCTGCCAGCAGCCTGCCTGATCACCCCAGACAAACCCCCTCAGGATGCCTGCATCTCCTACTCGATCATACTCCTGGGCGACTTTCCCTTTGTCTAGTTTGGACACGGGCATGTATTTCTCGATCAGGTCGATGTCCTCATGTTTCTTGATCAAGTATTCACATATCCAGGTTGTCGTCAGATTCCCGCCTGTCTTGTACGTAAGCTTTCCCTCGGGCGTCGTTATCGTGTGATGAAGGATTTTGTTGGTCGGGGCGGGATCAATGACCTCGATCTGCTCCTGCCATGCGGGGCTTTGCACGATGAATTTCTCCGCGTCAGGTGTCCAGAATTGCCCCATGGCTTCAAAATACTGGATCGCTGCGTCCATGCCCACGCTCTTGAAAGCCGAAAGAGGGTCCATGCCGCTCATGTAGGTGTCCAAATGATATTGCTGCCACTGATGTACCGTCACGGGCACACGGTCAGGTTTTTCCTTCTGCAGGGCAAGCATCATGCGTTCCTTTGAATTCATAAACAAATTCCTTCCCCCTCGAATGATCAGGACTAGTGCGATGACACGTCCCGCGGAGCATATAACTCCAGGACGAGCTCGTTCCAGTTTAATCGTCTAACGCTGATCCAGATAACGCGCCGGCAGCAACCGAGAGCCAGGTCTTGACGGTCGTCTACGGGACTTCATTACAAGCGAGGTTTTTCGCGTGGGCGCCCTTGACGTTGCAGCTGTTGTGACGACGTCGGCATGGTGTATGGAATCGAGAAAGGTGATCGCCGGGAATGATCCTGCAGCGATGCGTCAACCAGGCTGTGTCCTCTGCGAGCTACCTATGCGACTAGAGGGAGATCTGTCTGGCATCCTGTCCGGGACCCGCCAAAACAGTGGTCTGAAATCAATTGTCGGTACTTCCTTCGATGTTCTCCTGAGGTTCATTGGCAAGGATTTCTGCGGGCTTGCATTTTGGCTCCGGGGCGTTCTATACTGTAGTTGGCGAACGCAGCGAGTGGGCGAAAGCCCACTTTTTTGTTTCTGCTGTTTGGCGCGGGCGTTATGGCTCGTGGTCCCGGAGCGAGGCGGAGGCGTGTGCGCCAGCGATGCCTGTTGACTTGGACAAAATCCGCGCGATCGCCGAGGGGGTGGTGACCTCGGAGGGTCTTACGCTCGTCGATGTGGAACTCAAAGGCGGCCGGGCAAGTTGGCTGCTGAGGATTTGCATCGACAAGCCCGAAGGAGTCTCGCACGCCGACTGTCAACTGGTGAGCGAGCAGTTGAGCGCCATTCTGGATGTGGAGGACCTCTTACCGGCGAGTTACGTCCTGGAGGTCTCCTCGCCCGGGCTGGAACGGAAGCTGGTGAAGCCCAGCGATTTTGCGCACTTCGCCGGGCGGCGTGCGCGGCTGGTGTTGCGCGAAGCCGTCGGGCAGGAGAAAGTTTTCGAGGGTCGCTTGGCAGGATTTGAGGATGGCCGGGTGCGGCTGGACTTGGGCGAACGCGGCGTGGCCGAGTTCGAGTTGTCCAATATCTCGAAGGCCAAGCTGGTGGCGAAAGTGTGAAAGGCCGGGGCTGGGGACTGGCAAAGTCGCCGAGGGCTGAACCCCAGCCCCCCAGCCCCGAGTCCCGCTGCTTCTGGGAGGTGTGAGCGTGGCGACAAGTCTCCTTTACCAAACGATTGACCAGTTGAGCCGCGAGCGGGGTATTGATCCCGAGATTGTTATCTCCGCCGTGGAAGACGCCATGCTGGTAGCGACGCGCAAGTACTACAAGACCACCGAAGAACTCCAGTCCCGGTTCAACAAGGAGACCGGCGTGGTCGAGGTCCATGCCGTGAAGAAGGTCGTCGAACAGGTGGTTGATTCCAACCTGGAAATCTCCGTGGAGGACGCGCGGAAGTACGATTCGAACGCCACGCTGGAGAGCGAAGTCCGAATCCCCAAGAACACCGACGTGCTGAGCCGGGTGGCGGCGCAAGCCTTCAAGCAGGTGATTTCCCAGAAGGTGCGCGAAGCCGAGCGCGACACGGTTTACGCCGAATACAGCCAGCGGATCGGCGAGCTGGTCAATTGCACGGTGAAGCGCACGGAGGGTCCGGACATCATCGTGGACCTGGGGCGGACCGAGGCGCGCCTGCCGCGCAAGGAGCAGTCCCGGCTGGAGAGTCACCAGATCGGGGACCGCCTCCGCGCCGTCATTACCCTGGTGGACCGCGCGGCGCGCGGCCCGCAGGTGATCGTCTCCCGCGGCGACACCGCGCTGGTGCAGCGGTTGTTCGAGATGGAAGTGCCGGAGATCTACGATGGCACGGTGGTGATCCGGGTCATGGCGCGGGAGCCGGGTGAGCGGACCAAGGTAGCCGTTTACTCCAAGGATCCCGATGTGGATTGCGTGGGCGCGTGCGTGGGCATGAAGGGAATGCGCGTGCAGTCCATCATCCGCGAGTTGCGGGGGGAGAAGATCGACATCATCGAGTTCGATGAGGATCCCATAGCCTTCGCGGCCAACGCGCTCAGCCCCGCGAAAATCAATCACGTGTCAGTCCTCGATGCGGAGCAGAAGCATCTGGAAGTCATCGTGGACGATACGCAATTGTCGCTGGCCATTGGCAAGAAAGGCCAGAACGTGCGCCTGGCCGCCAAGCTGCTGGGCTGGCGCATTGACATCAAGAGCGAAGAGGAAAAGCGTCAGGAGATCGAGTCGCAGATGGCTGCTATGGCTCTGCGCGGCGCACCGATCACGAGTCTTCCGGGCCTGGGCGACAAGACATTGCAGAAATTGCGCGACCACGGCGTAGAGACGGTCGAGCAACTGGCCCAGATGACGCCGGATGAACTCACCCAGATCCAGGGGATCGGCGAGAAGACGGTGGAACGGATCCGTCGCGTGGTGACCGATTACTTTGAGCAGGCGCAGCAGGCCATGGAAGCGCCGGCGGCGGATGGCCCGCCGCCCGCCGCCGAAGTGCCTGCGCAGGTCGAGCCGGTGAGCCAGGAGCAAGCTTCTGCAGGGGAGTCCAGGGCGGAGGAACGAGCGGTGCCGCAGGCGGAAGCCAAGGCAGAGGAACCTGAATCGAGCCAGAAGGGCGAAGCGCAGAAGGGAACGCCTTTGCCCGGCGAAGGAGGCGAAACGGGGTGAAATAGGGTGACGGCGCGTGCAGCGCCGGGAGAGTGGGTTTTCGCCGGCCATGGCTGTGGCACGGAGAGAAGAAAGAGGGGAAATGGGTAAGATTCGGATCAACGATCTGGCACGCGAGCTGGAGGTCAAAAGCAAGGCGGTGCTCGACTACCTTCCCGAACTAGGGATCACCGATAAGCGGTCGCACTCCAGCGCTGTCGAGGACGATGTTGCGGAGAAGGTGCGGGAGCATTTCCGGGCGCTCAGCCAGGAGGCCCCGGGCGAAGAAGCCCCGGCGTCCGCTCCGGCGGTGGCGGCGCCAGCTCCGGTCCCCCCGCCGGCAAAGAAGCCTGCGGAGGTACACCACGAGGCGCGGCCGCTGACGCGAACCCTTGCCGAGATCAAGGCAGATGCGCGCCGGGCAGTGGCACCTCCGCTGCGTCCGGCTCCGGTTGTCGAGCGACCGCCCGTGCCCGCCGCAGGGCCCGTGACGCCGCCGGCGGTCCGGCCGCCAGCAGGCCGGCCAACGCCGGTTCCGGCTGCCGCCCCTGGGAAGTCTGCCGAGGCGGTCCCGGCGGCTCCACCCCCGACGGCGGCCAGGGCAACGCGCGCCGGACGAGGCGCGCGCCGGGCAGATCCGACTGCCAGCCAACCCATCTATCCACCTGCAATCACTCCCAAGGGATTGCCGCCGCGGCCGCTTCCGCCGCGTCGGCCTGGCGAGCCACGGCCTTTACATCCGACGGCCGTGCGGCCGGGGGCGGCTGGGGGCACCGTGGCCCGCACGGCGCCTGGATTGCGGGCTCCAACACCGCATCCGCGCTTTGCGCCTCACGTTTTACCGGTGATGCCGCCCCGGCCGCTGGTGCCGGAAGAAGTCCCCATCACACGCCAGATCATCATCACCGAAGGTGTCGCCATCAAGGAACTCTCGGAGAAGTTGGAGGTTCGCGCTAAGGACGTTATCAAACGCCTTCTCGACAAAGGCATCTTTGCCACCATCAATCAGACGCTGGATAGCCAGACGGCCACGGAGATTGCCCGGGGCTTTGGCGCGGAAGCGAGCATCATCACCTACGAGGATGAGGTCATCCACGAAGTAGAGGAGACGGACCGCCCCAGGGATCTTCAGCTGCGTGCTCCGGTGGTGACCGTGATGGGCCACGTGGACCACGGCAAGACGTCGCTTCTGGACGCGATCCGGGAAACCAACGTCACGGCACGCGAGGCGGGAAGCATTACCCAGCACATCGGCGCCTACCAGGCCGAGGCGCATGGCCGCAAGGTCGTGTTCCTGGATACCCCCGGCCACGAAGCTTTCACCATGATGCGCGCTCGTGGTTCGCGGGTTACAGACGTGGTCGTGCTGGTGGTGGCGGCCGACGACGGCGTGATGCCTCAAACCCTGGAAGCCATCAACCACGCGCGGGCCGCCAAAGTCCCCATCGTCGTGGCCATCAACAAAGTAGATAAGGCCGACGCCCAGCCCGAACGCGTCAAGAGACAACTGGCGGACCACGGCCTGATGGCCGAGGAGTGGGGCGGCGACACCGTGACGGTGGAGGTGTCAGCCAAGCAGCGCAAGAATCTGAACTTGCTCCTGGAAATGGTCCTGCTCGTTGCCGACCTCCAGGCTTTGAAGGCGAACCCCAAGCGCCTGGCCAGCGGCACGGTCCTGGAAGCCAAGCTCGACCGCGGCCGGGGGCCGGTGGCCACGGTGCTGGTGCAGAACGGGACTTTGCACGTCGGCGACTCTTTCATTGTGGGTGCGGTTTACGGCAAGGTGCGCGCCATGTTGGACGACCGCGGCCGGCCGGTGAGCGAGGCTCCTCCTTCCACCCCGGTTGAAGTGCTGGGCCTGGAGGATGTGCCCCAGGCTGGGGACCGGATCCTGGCGATCGAAGACACGGGCAAGGCTCGGCAGATTGCGTTGCACCGTCAGGCCAAGCAGCGCGAGGCGACGCTGGCCAAGAGCGCCCGCCTGACGCTGGAACAACTGCACGAGCAGTTGGCGGCCGGAGACGTCAAGGAACTGCCGCTCATAATCAAGGCCGACGTGCAGGGCTCCGTCGAGGTTCTCGCCGACATGCTCAACAAGTTGAGCACCGAGAAGGTCAAGGTCAAAGTCATCCACGCCGGGGTGGGGGCCATTACCGAAACCGACGTGCTGCTGGCTTCGGCGTCGAACGCGGTCATCATCGGGTTCAACGTGCGGCCTGAGCGCAAGGCGACGGAGCTGGCGCAGCTCGAGAAGGTTGACATCCGGCTACACACCATCATTTACAGCCTGACGGACGAGATCAAGAAGGCCATGGCAGGGCTCCTGGCTGTGACCGTCAAAGAGCTCACGCTGGGTCACGCCGAAGTGCGCGACACCTTCCGCATCTCGAAGGTTGGCACCATTGCGGGCTGCGCCGTTCAGGACGGAAAGATCACGCGCGAGGCGCAGATCCGCCTGCTCCGCGACAACGTGGTCATTTACGAAGGGCGCGTGCGCTCCCTGCGCCGGTTCAAGGAGGACGTGCCCGAAGTCAAGACCGGCATGGAGTGCGGCGTGGCGCTCGAGAACTTCAACGACGTCAAGATTGGGGACGTCATCGAAGCGTTCGTGACGGAGAAAGTCAGCGAGCCGGTGGCGGTGTGAAGCTCAAGTCGAGGGCGGACGAATGCCAGTCGGTGTCCTGACCCTGGAAATTGAACTGCCCTACTCCCATTCCCTCAAGGAAAAGAGAGCAGTCCTGCAAAAGATCCGCGACCGCCTGCGCGCGCGGTTCAACGTGGCCGTCGCGGAACTAGACCACCAGGACGTCTGGCAGCACGCGACCCTCGGCGTGGTCTCCATCTCGGGCAGTCAGACCGTACTCGAATCGACCTTCCGCCAGGTTCTCGAGGAGTCGGAGAGAATTCTCGGCCAGGATGTGGCCAGTCACGACCTGGAGTTCTTTTGAATTGAGCGATTGATTCATTGGGCCATTGAGTCATTGAGAAGCAAGACCTAGTGGGCGCAGCGGGTCAATGAAATAATGGCTCAATGATTCAAGGGACCAATCGTATTGTCTCACGGTCACCGACACGAACGGCTGGCAGACCAGATCCGCGAGGAAGTGGCGGAGATGATCGCGGGGGAGTTGAAAGACCCGCGCATCGGATTCGCCACGGTTACGCAGGTGGACTTGAGCCCCGACCTGCGGCACGGGCGCGTGCGGGTCTCGGTGCTGGGGGATGAGGAATCGCAGCGGGAGACGCTGGAAGGGCTTTCCTCCGCGGTCGGCTATGTGCGCTACGAGATCAGCCGGCGGTTGCGCCTGCGACGCGCGCCGGAACTCGTCTTTGTCTTGGACCAAGGCGCGGCAGAAGGGCAAAAGATCGAAACGCTGCTGCAAAAGCTCAAGAAAGAACATTAGCCTTCAGCCGCCAACGCGTGTTGCCTCCGTTGCCTGCTGACAACTGAGAGTGGAGGGCTGCCCGCGGGGAGCGTTTCAAGCACGGCGCGGTCCTTTCCAACAGAACATGCTTTCAACGTCGCAAGAATTCTCCGGAGTGCTGATTATCGACAAGCCTGCCGGCTTGACCTCGCACGACGTCGTAGCCAAGGTGCGGCGCCTGCTGGACATCCGCCAGGTGGGCCACTTCGGAACTCTGGACCCCTTTGCTACGGGCGTCCTGCCTCTCTCTGTGGGCAAGGCCACCCGCTTTGCGCAGTTCTACCTCAAGTCCCGAAAAGCCTATGACGGGACGATGCACTTTGGCTATGCGACGGATACTTACGACGCCACCGGGAAGCCGACCTCCGAGCCCGTAACACCCCAACTCGACCCGGCCGCGCTCAACAGGATTTTTCGCGAGTTCACCGGCCGCGTGATGCAAACGCCGCCGCCGTTTTCGGCCAAGCGTGTGGGCGGGACACGCGCCTATGAGCTGGCCCGTCGGCAAGAACCTGTCCACTTGAGTCCCGTGGAGGTTGAAATCTACGCCCTCGAGTTGCTGGGGATTGACGGCGACCGCGTGCACTTTGCCGTTGAGTGTTCGGGAGGGACCTACGTCCGCTCGCTGGCGCACGACATTGGCCAGAAGGTTGGCTACGGGGCCCACTTGGCGGGACTGCGCCGCACGGCGGTGGCGGAGTTCCGAGAGAATCGCGCCGTGACGCTGGAGCAGCTCGAGTCGGCAGTCCGCGAAGGGAAGGTGGAAAGCCACCGGGTGCCCCTGGAAGCTCTTCTGCCGGACTGTCCCGAACTGGTGGTCCGGGGGCGGGAGGAAATGAGCGTTCGTCATGGACACAAGTTTGAATTGGCCCAAGCCCTCCGGGCAGGACGCGGAGGCGCCCCCGGGCGCTCGGGCGTCCTGAGTCTGCTGAAAATCCTCAACCCGGAACACCGCCTGATTGCCGTGGCCCGGCACGTCTCCGGCAGCATCTACCATCCTTATCTTGTCCTGGTTTAACGGCGGGATTGCCAGCCTTTCAGAATGGCTTGCGCGGCTTCGCGGGCCGCGTGGGGCCGTGCCAGAGCGCGCGTGTTAGCGCGCAGGCGCGCGAGTTCTGTGGGACTGGCAAGCAGACGCTCGATGGTGGGCGCCAACTCGGCGGGGCGTCTTGCCCAGCAGCCGATTTGCCATTTCTCGATCAGATCGCAGGCGCGCCGCTCGCCGCCGGGCAGGGGATCAAAAGCCAGCAGGGGGACTCCGGAATTGATCGCCTCGGCCACGGTCATGCCACCGGGCTTGCTGACCAGCAGGTCTGCGCCAGCCAGCCATTCGTGCATGTTCTCCACCCAGCCCACGATTCGAAACTGAGGATGATCCTGGCATTCGGTCCTGATTTCTTCTTCGAGTCGCCGGTTCCTTCCCGCGATGAATACGGCTTCGAGCGGTTGCGGAACTTTCCTCAGTTCCGCTACGATGCAGAGTGGTCGGCCATGCCCGGCGCCACCGAACAGAACGAGAACCAAAGGGAGGTCCGGCGCCAGGCCGAGCCGGGCGCGCACCTCCGCCCTGTCGGGTAGCGAACCGAAACTCGGGTCAACGAGCACTCCGCAAGGCAGAATCTTAGCCGGCGGCACTCCCGCGGCTTCCAGTTGCGCTGCAACGTCGCCCGGCATGATGGGATAAAGGTCAACCTCCGGTTGCGCCCAGGGACGGTCCACATCCACCCCGGTCGCGGCTCCGACCAGGAAGAAGCGTGCGCTCCGCTCGCGTTTGAACATGGCGGCCAATTCGCAAGTGCCCACCTCGGTGGCAATCACGATGTCCGGGTCGAATTCCTGGATGAAGCGGAACAGGCCTTGGGCGCCTCGCCGGTAGAGCCAACCAGGGCCGCTTGAGGAGTGCGTGTGCTGCTTGTTCTCAATCCATCCCCAAAGAGCGGGCCAGTATTTCAGCGGGATTTCGTAAGCGTCATAGTAGGCGCGGAACCAGCGCGCGTAATGCGCGAGCGCGTTCACAATCTCGACCGTCAGTTCCGGCTGTATCTCGAGCAGCGCTTTCCGCAGGGCGTTGGCCACCCGTTGATGCGCAGTCCCGTGCGGGATCGTGAGGATGAGGACTTTGGGGCTCAGCATAGTTCAGGTTGAAGGGAACAGGTTACAGGTTGCAGGGCAAAGCGTACAGGGGGAAAGCGGCAGTTCCTAGCTGTTGCCCTGTCGCGCGGCGCCGTGCTTTACTTTTTTCGACCCGGTGCTTAACATTGCCGGCCACGTTGGGAAAGCTATGGACTTGCTGCTCCTGGGATTGGGAATGGGGGTTGTGGGCGGGTTGATTCCCAGCCCACTGCACCTGATCGCTTTGACGCAGGTCGCCCTGAATCGCTGGCTGCGCGCCATCCTGGTGCTGCTTGGCCCGCCGCTCGTAATTGACGGCGCGCTGCTGCTGCTGACTTTTTTCTTCTACCAGTATGTGCCCCAGAACATCGCGCATTACGTGGCCTACTTGGGCGGAGTGGTTCTGGTGGCTTTTGGCGGGTACTCGCTCGTTGAAATGCGCCGCAAGAGCCAGGACGAGATGGCTCGCTCCGCCGTCATGAGTTACGCGAGCGTTTCAGTGGCGGCTCTGGCGGAGCTGGGTGCGCCGGGAACCTGGATCTACTGGCTGACCATCGCCGGTCCCATAATCGCCGAAGGACGACAGCAGGGCTACTGGCATGTTATCCCTTTCTTCGTGGGCAGCTTAGTGGGCTACTATGGCGCGGCGATCTTCTCCACGTGGCTGATAGCCTGGGGCGCCAGCCTGCACAGACAATTCAAGAGGCACCTCTTTCTCGTCGCCAATCTGCTGTTGATAGTTTTGGGAATTTCCTACCTCCTCCGCGCTTACTTCGGGCGCTAGTGTCGCGTTACGCAAAAGAGGGCACACCGCGCGCCGGTTGTCATCCTGAGCGTTAGCGATGAATCTCCTCTGCAACTCATTGGCCCAAAAGGAGATGCTTCGCTCCGCGAGGCTCCGCTCAGCATGACAAGTTCGGCGTCTATGTGTCAGCCATTTCAGCAACGCGGCAGTAGCGTGGCCTCGCTTAGCACGGGGCAGGGTTGGGTCCGGGGGCCTTCGCATGCTTTCGAATATGCCAGATAGCGCCAGATTCGAAATAGGCCGAAATCCATCCAACGTCTATCTTGCTCAGATTGAGGGACTGGAGAAAACGTAGCCATCCCCGGCTCTATTGCGTCTAACAAGATGAGACGGATTTCGTAAGGGGTGTGGGATCTATGACGGTTTGGCTACCAAAGAGGCGCAAGAGGAGATTCCAAGCTCCGAGGAGGCGGAATATGCGCTACCTACGATTGCTCGGCCTAGCCATGCTGGTGGGCTTGGCGGCTCAAACGGCCTTCGGCCGAACTCAGGGCTCTGAAGCCCAGATGGCAGCGGGCCTACAGGACAAGATTTACCACTCACACGTGTTTGACCACGGGCAGGTGCAGGCCGCCCTTGAGAACGGTGTTGCCACCCTGACGGGAACCGTGGACAGCCTCGGCGCAAAACTTGACGCGGAGCGGGCCGCCCGGAAGGCGCCGGGTGTGGTGCAGGTGATCGACAGAATCCAGGTCCGAGCCAAGGACGCGACCGCGGCGCAGATTCTGGAAGCGGCGCGAAAACAGGTCGTGACCTACTATGCCTACGGGATCTTCGATAACGTGGTTCTGCAGGCGGAAGGGGACAAGCTCACCCTCAGCGGCCAGGTGACCCAACCCTTCAAGAAGCAGGACCTCGGCAACCTCCTCGCTCACGTGGGGGGTGTGGCGACCCTGGAGAACAACCTGGAGGTCTTGCCTGCTTCGTTCTTCGATGACGGGCTGCGCCTGGCCGTGGCACGGGCCATCTACGGCGACCCATTGTTCGTGCGTTACGGCGTCCGGGTTTTGCCGCCCATTCACATTATCGTGAAGAATGGGAATGTAGCCCTGGAAGGGGCAGTGGCAACCCCGCTCGACCGCATTAAGGCCGGAATGGACGCGAGCCTGGCAGGGCTTTCTTTCTCGCTCGTCAACAATCTGCACGTTGACCGAGGCTAAGAGGTCGCGCGGGTCTTGGTCATATCTGCGCTGCTCCAACGCAGCGCAGACATTTCCCCCAGGCCACACCCCAGCGTCTGTCAAGGTAGCGTCAGCACCTTCACGCCGAAGGCAGGAAGCTGCACTTGTGCTGGCTCGGTTTCGCCTGTCAAGGCGTTCTGGTAAGCCTGCTCGAACGCGACCGCCTGTGTCTTTTCGGTGTAGTTGAGCAGGAAGATGATTTTCTTTCCTGCTTTTTCGCGCACGGCCATTTCCACTCCCTCGGGCAGGCTCGGCCCCCTGGCTACGCCCACCTGCTGGACCACCCAATTGAGGCTCCGGTCGTAGTAGTCCTGCGCGGCTTCAGTTCCTACATAGAACACCGTGCCTTTGCCGAAGCTGTTCCGGGTGACCGCCGCCTTGCCGGCATAGTAGCCCTTGCCGTAGGTTGCCAGCGTCTGGGCCGTGGTAGGTTCGAGGATGTCAAACCACACTGTGGCGGGGAAGCTCGCGCCGTCAGTGACGATTTCCTGTTCCTGGTTGGTCTGTGGGTCGAACTCATGGATGGCGATGCCCGCGAGTTCCGCTAGCAGGCCGGGTAGTGTTTGGTCAGTCACGACATTGTGTTCGTCCTTGACCCCGGAACGGTAGCTGAGGATGAGACTTCCGCCGTTGTTGACGTAGTCGGTGAGCTTCTCCACCAGCGGCTTGTCTACAACGAACAGCCCGGGCGCCACGATAACCTTGTAGCCAGAGAAATCGCCTTGCGGGAAGAGGACGTCCACGTTGATGCCCAGCCGCCGAAAGGCGTCGTAGTAAAGGTGTAGCTGCTGGTTGTAATTGAACTTCTCCCCCAGGGGCTGGATGTGGAACGCCCAACGACTGTCGGGAGAAACGAGCAAGGCCACGGGGGCCACGACCTTTGAGTCGCGGAGTAAGTCTGTAAGTTGCTGCAGCTCCTTCCCTGTCTGCGACACGGCTTGGTAGCGCGCGTTGGGGTAGCTATCCTGGTCGAGAATGCCCTGCCAATACTGTTCCGTTCCGTAGCGGCTGGTGCGCCAGCGGAAGTAGCAGACACCGTCGGCGCCGTGCGCCACCGCTTGGTAGGCCCAGAGGCGATAGAGCCCAGGAGCTGCTTGGCGTCCCCAAAAAACGTTCCAGCCCGGCAAGCCGCCCTGCTGCTCCATGATCATGAAATTCTGGTTGTTCTTGGAGCCCCGCATCAGGTCGTGGGCGAGACCCGGACCGAAGTAGTTGGCGTAATCCTTCTGGAACATCGGGTAATTGTCCCAGGCAACGAAATCCAGGGAACGATGGAGATCAGAATAGTCCACGTTGTCGTACATGCCCATGGCGTTGTGCGTGATGGCCTTGCCGGGTGCAATCTTGCGGAGGATTGCCGTCTGGATCTCCAGATAGTCATGCGTGGACTCGCTCTGAAAGCGCTTGAAGTCGAGCGCGAGGCTGGGATTGTGAGCCCTGAGGCTCTGTGGGCCGAGGGTGTTCCAGGGGAGAGGTATCTCCGACCAAGCCAGGTACGTGTGCCCCCAGAAAATCGTGCCCCAGGCCGCGTTCAAGGTGTCGAGCGTTTTGTACTTTTTCCTGCACCATCGCTGGAAGGCCGCGCGACTCGCGGCGTCGTAACAGTTCGGATCGCCCAGTTCGTTGTCGATCTGCCAGCCAAGCACCCCGGGATGATTCGTGTAGTGCCCTGCCATGGCGGTGACAATTCTCTGCGTGGCGGCAATGAAACTGGGGTTGTGAATGCAGTAGTTGCGCCGTGAGCCGTAGCGGTAGCGCACCCCGTTCTCGTCCATGGCGGCGATGTCGGGATACTTGACGTAGAGCCACGCGGGAGGCGAGGCGGTCGGCGTTCCCAGGACGGCCTTGATCCCGTGCGCGTTCAGCACTTGCAAGGCGCGGTCAAGCCAGGCGAAGTCGAACTTGCCTTCCACGGGCTCCATCTTGACCCAGGCGAATTCGGCCAGCCGCACGAAGTTGATGCCGGCAGCCTGCATCATCTTGGCATCGTTCTCCCACTGGGTTTCGTTCCAGTGCTCGGGGTAATAGTCCACCCCGTAGATAAACTTCCCGCCGTTCCACTGGATGAGATCGAAAGGCTTGGGAGGCTCTGTGGCTAGCACGCCGTGCGGGCGTGCGGAAAAAGTGAAAGCGCTCACGAGCACCGCCAGGGAAATGACCACCCGGTTTCTCATGACTCCTCTCCTTTCGCGGGGACTGCCGGTGAGGCCCTTCTCAATTGCTTCACCGGCGACCGGCTTGGCAATTGGACGTGCTCATTATTGGCAGCGCGCCGTCGCCTGTCAATGCAAAGGTGCTCGACTTGGGGGTAGGGCTTCAAGTGGCACTCCGTGTAGGGATTGGCGGAACCGATTGACCTCTGGGCAGGAGTCTTGTTAGATTGTCCTTTACGCCGACCTTCTCTGTGGCTGCCGGGGCAAGCCAGCGGGCAGAGGGAAATTGTCCTTCGGCTGAGTTCCTCATAAAGGAGACGGAAGCAACTATGACGGAAGAATCCAAAGGCACGATTGGCGTTCTAACCGGTGGCGGTGACTGCCCGGGACTGAACGCGGTTATTCGCGCGGTCGTGCGGCGCGCGGACAGGCTGGGATACAAAGTCCTGGGCATCAAGGACGGCTGGCGGGGGCTGGTCAAGGGTGTGGCGGAGCCTCTCACCCTAACCTCAATTTCCGGGATTCTGCCGCGCGGGGGCACTATCCTCGGGACCTCGCGCACCAACCCGCTCAAGAAAGAAGAAGACAAGAAGGCGCTGTATGCCAATCTCAAGAAACTGAAGGTCGATTACCTCATCGCCATCGGGGGTGAGGACACCCTGGGCGTGGCCCGCCAACTCGCCGCCGAGGGCGTCAAGGTGGTGGGCGTTCCGAAGACCATCGACAACGATGTGGAGGGCACAGATCAGACTTTCGGCTTTGACACCGCCGTCTCCATTGTCACGGAGGCCCTGGACCGACTCCATACCACTGCCGAGTCCCACCACCGCGTGATGGTGGTGGAGGTGATGGGCCGCCACACGGGATGGATCGCCACTATCGGAGGGCTGGCGGGAGGTGCCGACTGCATCCTGATCCCCGAGGAGCCCAAGACCATCGAGCAGATTTGCGACATCATCAAGAGACGACACGCCCGCGGCCGGCAGTTTTCCATCGTGGTGGTGTCGGAGGGCTTCAAGCTCGCCGGCGATCACCAAGAGGTGACCAAAGACCAGAAGCTCGACCAGTTTGGGCACGTGCGCCTGGGCGGGATCGCGGACATCCTTGCCGAGGAGATCGAGGATCGCACCGGGTTCGAGACGCGCGCCACGGTGCTCGGCCACATCCAGCGGGGCGGCTCACCGACGGCCTTCGACCGGGTGCTCGGGACTCGTTACGGGGTCAAGGCCGTGGATCTGATCAACGAAGGCAAGTTCGGCAGCATGGTTTGCCTGCACGGCAACAAGATTACGGATATGCCCATCTCGAAGGCTTTGAAGAAACTGAAGTACGTGGATCCGGAGTTGGTACAGACTGCCGAAATCTTCTCCGGCTAGACCACTGTCGGCAGGCGTAGCGGCGGAGAAACAGGCGCCCGTGGTTTCTCCGAATTCCAATCCTTTGGCTCGGCAATATCCCTTGCCGGGCCTTTTCTTTTTTGTCGCGGACCACTTTGCCGGATGACGCCGCAAGCAGCGCCCGGGGCCCGAGCGCACGCTCCAGCAGGCAGGAGTTCTGTGGCGGTCCAATTGTGGCGGAAGGGCAGCCTTATCGATCGGCCTGGACGGTGGCCGCGCGGACGCCGTGTTTTACGAGCTGCCGGAGGTCCGCAGCCAGCCCGGCGAGATCTGAATGCGGCAGACAGAGGAGAAGGGCGCGGAAAGCCAGCAAGGTTTCCTTGGTGATGAGGTCGAAGTCGTGGAAGTAGAAATCCAGGCGGTTCCAAAGCTCCGGCGGGCGGTCCTCGGTCCGGTCGGCATAGCGATACGCGCGGCGGAATTCCGTGCTGAGGGTATCCGCCGCCCGGCGCAGCATGCGGAGGTGGAGCTGGAAACGCAACTTCGACCTGAAGACCAGTTGGTCGAGCAGTTCGTGCATGCGGAGATAATCAACCATCACGCGCGACTTGAAATGATGGGCCGTCACGCTGCGCGTCGGAATGACCACGCGGGCACTGGCCACGTGCTCTGCCATTACTCTTGACAGGAGCGTGAGGATCTCTTCCAGACGGTCCCATTCGGAGGCTGCCAGGCGCACCAGCCGCCAGGCGATTTCCGCTTGGCCCGCATCGCGCTCATTGATGGCGTCGTTGAGGGAAATGCCCAGGATGGCTGCCTGCGTCTCCATCTCCTGGGCAATGGGCTGGAAAAGGCCTTCACGGTCCGCGCCCAGCGCCACCAGCCCGCCGATGTGAGAGCCGACCGGGCGGTCCAGGCGCAGAATCCAACGCAGCAGCACGCCAAGCAGCAAAAGGACCAACCCACCCAGAACCCACTTCATAAACCACATACTATAGGTTATTTGTATCGGCGGTTCAATGCGGAAAGTTGACAACAACTTACTGATACCCAAGGAGTAATAGCCAGGTTCGCCGCACCTAAGGGGCGCATTGTGCCTCAGTCACCTCGGCCAAATGGTCTGAACTCAAGTACTCCACCGTTTCGGTAGCCAACCGGTTGAATCGGCATGGGGGTTACTCGTGGACGACCGCTCAATTTGGCTTTTGTCAAATTCCGGCGAACGTGGTATTCTTGAGGCGGACAAAAAGGGAAAAGTTGTGAGAGGTGAGGAGATTGGCGGATGCCCCTGCCCCGGGATAGTAAGGCAAGTCTGATCGGCCGCTTCAAGGTTCACGCAAAAGACACCGGCTCGCCCGAAGTGCAAATCGCCCTGTTGAGCGAGCGCATCTCATACCTCAACGAGCACTTCCACGTTCACCGGAAGGACCATGCTTCCCGGCGCGGCCTGCTCGCGATGGTCGGCAAACGGCGGCGCTTGCTGGAGTACTTGAAACGGCAGAATCCGGAAAGCTACCACCAGCTCATCGAGAAGTTGGGCATCCGCAAGTAGCCCGGTTGTGACTCAGCCGTGTGGAGAATGAGGCTCTGACAACCTGGCAAGTTCCAGTGACCCTTCGGGTGTCGCTGGTAGGCGGCTTCTTTCCAAGGGAGAAGCTCCCTCCTGGGTGGAATTGCTCGAGGCGGCTGATCTTTCCTGCGAATCGCAACTTCCCCTTCCAGTTCCCATGATGCTAACGACTGCGCCCTCTCGGGTGCGGAATTCTGGCGGAACGTGACCGCCGTGGAGCGTCCCCAGCCGCGTCAGGTGCGCGCGGGCCGCTCAGGAAGTGGAGGCAATACCTTGCAACAGATCAGCATTCCCCTCGGTACGAACACACTGACCATCGAGTGTGGCAAGCTCGCCAAGCAAGCCAATGGTTCAGCCTACGTCCGGTACGGTGACACCGTCGTTCTGGCCGCGGCCTGTTCCACGGAGCCCCGGGAAACAACGGACTTCTTCCCCCTAACGGTGGACTACCGCGAATACAACTATGCCGCCGGGAAGATTCCGGGAGGCTTCTTCAAACGCGAAGGACGGCCGACGGAGAAGGAAATCCTCACCAGCCGGCTGATTGACCGTCCGACCCGGCCCCTGTTCCCCGAAGGTTTCTGCGACGAAACGCAAGTGATCGCCATGGTGCTTTCGGCGGACTCGGACAACAATCCCGACGTGATCGGGGTGGTTGCCGGCGCCGCGGCCCTGTATCTTTCTGACATTCCATTCTTCACGCCCATCGGGGCCGTCCGGGTAGGGCTGGTTGACGGGCGGCTGGTTACGAATCCCACCTACACAGAAACCAAGGCCAGCTTGCTAAACCTGGTCGTGGCGGGCAGCGAAGACGCCATTGTCATGGCGGAGGCGTCGGCCAGGGAGGTCTCCGAGGCCGCCCTCAGTGATGCCATCCAGTATGCGCACGGTGAAATCCGCAAGATTGTCGCCGCGCAGAAAGAACTGTTCGCGACGCTGGGCATCCAGAAGCGGGAGTTCACGCCTCCCGGGCGTGACGAGGCCCTCTGCCAGGAGGTTCTCCGAAAAGTTGCGGAACCACTGCACGAGGCCATGAACACCGCGAAGTACGTGAAGCAGCAGAGTCACCGCAAGATCGCTGCTCTGCGGAAGGAACTGGTAGAGAGCTACCCCGAAGACGACGAAGAAAAGCGCCGTCAGGTGGCCCACTGCTTCGACGCCGTGGAGGAAAGACTGTTCCGCGACGACGTCCTCCTGAACCGGGTGCGTCAGGACCGGCGGGCCTTTGACCAGGTGAGAGAAATCACCTGCGAGGTGGGCATGCTGCCCCGCACGCACGGGTCGGCCCTGTTCACTCGGGGAGAGACCCAGGCCCTGGTCACGGTCACGCTGGGCACGGGAGTGGACCAGCAGCGCCTGGACGTGCTGGAGGGCGAAGCGTTCAAGCGCTTCATGCTGCATTACAACTTCCCGCCTTTCAGCGTCGGCGAGGTAAAGTTCCTGCGGGGTCCCGGGCGGCGAGAGATCGGGCACGGGGCGCTGGCCGAACGCGCTCTGCTTTCGATCGTCCCGGAAGAGGAGATTTTCCCTTATACCATCCGCGTCGTTTCCGACATCCTGGAGTCCAACGGTTCTTCCTCCATGGCCACGGTCTGCGGCGGGTGCTTGGCGCTGATGGATGCGGGAGTGCCCATCAAAGCCCCGGTGGCGGGAATCGCCATGGGCCTGGTGAAGGAAGGCGACAAACACGCCATCCTCACGGACATTGCAGGCGCCGAGGACCATTACGGCGATATGGACTTCAAGGTCGCGGGGACCAAGGAGGGCATCACGGCCTTGCAGATGGATATCAAGATCGGTGGGATTACCCCGCAGATCATGGCGGAAGCGCTCGAGCAGGCGAAAGCCGCCCGCCTCCACGTGCTGAACAAGATGCTCGAAACGCTGCCCGAAGCGCGGACCAGGATCTCTGCCTTCGCCCCGCGAATCTACACTCTCCAGATCAATCGCCAGAAGATCGGTGAGTTGATCGGCCCGGGCGGCAAAGTCATCCGGGGAATCGTCGAGCAAACGGGCGCCAAGATTGACGTAGAGGACGACGGCAAGGTCAACGTGGCTGCCGTGGACGAAGTGGCGGCGAATAAGGCCTTGAAGATGATCAGAGACTTGATGGCCGAGGCGGAAATCGGCAAGACCTATCTCGGCAAGGTCGTGCGTCTGGCGGATTTCGGCGCCTTCGTCGAAATCTTCCCGGGCACCGACGGCCTCCTCCACATCAGCGAGGTGGCCGAGCACCGCATCCGGGATGTTCGCGACGAACTCAAGGAAGGCGACCAAGTTCTGGTCAAGGTCATCTCGATTGAAGGGAACAAGATCCGCTTGAGCCGTAAGGCTGTCTTGCGCGACCAGCGGCAAAAGGCTGGCGCGAAAAGCGAGCCCCGCCCCACCAACTGAACTCCTTCCCTGGCGGCGGGCTTGGGTCCGCCGCCCACTTCCTTCTCGCAAAGGCCCTCGCGCCGTGCTAGGATGCAGCCCTCCGGAGCGCTATAGGGCGCCCTCTTCGAGGTCAGGGAGGAACCCTAACATTCAGGTCGGCGGTGTCTTCCCATGCAGCTTTACATCGTGGAAAAAATGGTGAACGGTGTGATGGTGCTTGACCTGCGCGGCCGAATCACCCTCGGCGAAGAAACGGAAGCCCTTCGCGGAAGGGTAAGGCAGCTTGTGGAGGCCGGGTACACGCGGATCATCCTGAATTTGGAGGAGGTAAACTACATCGACAGCGTCGGTCTCTCGACGCTGGTGGCCAGCTACACGTCGGCCCGCAAGCAAGGCGGAAACTTGAAGCTCCTGCACCTCACCAAGCGCGTCCACGACCTGTTGCAGATTACGCGCCTCAGTACCGTATTTGAGATCTACGACAGTCCCGAGGAAGCGCAGCGGTCCTTCGGCGAGCCCCCGTCCTCCTAGTGGCGCGCGTCGGCGCGGGGGCGGTCGCGCCGGGGTGAAAGTGCCTCCCAGGCTCCCCCAGTCCCACAAAGCTTTGACAAAGCAGTTTGGTATTGGTAGAGTGGCGCGGTTAGCGTAGGAGAGGTTTCTTCGCCGGCCGCCCGCTTTGCTTTTCGACCTGCCTAGAAGGCGTTCCCTTTTACGCACACTGAGGTTTCCTATGCAGGGTACAATCAAGCGAGTTATTCGTGATCGCGGATTCGGTTTCATTCGCGCCGCTGACGGACAAGAGATCTTCTTCCATCGCAGCAGCCTCCAGCAACTCAATTTCGACGCTCTGAAAGAGGGAGAGAACGTCGAGTTTGAAATGGAGCGAGGGGAGAAGGGACCACGGGCTGTCAGCGTTAGTCCGGGCAAGTCTTAGGCGTCGTGGTCATTCGAGCGCCCCGCCAGCTGTGCCTCCCCTTTCCAGCTTGAGGCGTCCCACGCCCACTACCTCCTGGAGAGCGAGTAGTAGTGTGTGTCATTGCCTCCGCCGCGTCGCCGCGGGTGTTGCCCCCTCCGGCTTGCTCCACCACTTTCCTCAGCCGCCCCGCAAACCACGCCCTGGCCTCGTGCTCTTCCCCTGCCGTGAGCCTGCCTCAGGGGCATCGCATAGTTGATTAGCAGCCGTATGTGTAGGACAGTGGCAGGCGTGGAGGGACTCGAACCCCCGACCCTCGGATTAGAAATCCGATGCTCTATCCGGCTGAGCTACACGCCCGCACCAAAGCGCCGATACTCGCCCCTATATGGTAGCAGAAAGCCTGCCGGGTCGCCGTCGTTTCGCAGCTCCCCCCAGGCTCCCCCGGCCTTCTGAGGTGTTGAGGAAGGCAACCCGGTCCAGGTTCCTCTCCGAACGCAGTTACACCACCTCCATGGTCGAAGGAGGCTTGGGAGCGATATTGTAGGTGACGCTTACCACCTCAGATATCTTGGCCAGGATCCGTTGGCTGAGAGCTTCTAGAGTCTCCCACGGCAAACGCATGGGCTTAGCCACGCGCGCGTCGATGCTTTCCCAGCACCGAATCTCAATCTGGCAGCCGAACTGCCGACGGCCGTCGCGCATGCCGGTGACGCGGTCTTCATGCAGGATGGCCATGCACTGGAACGCTCCCGTGGAGGATAGCGCCGCTTCGGTGATGGCTGTCGCCTTGCGCACCAATTCCAGCCGCTCAGCCGTGACTTCGCCGACGATGCGGGCGGCCAGGGCCGGACCCGGGAAGGGCATCCGGCCATAGACCGAAGGCGGTAGGCCCAGCGCCTCGGCAACTTTCCTGACTCCGTCTTTGCGCAGTTGAATCAGCGGCTCGATGATCTGGTAGCCAAAGGCTTCCTGAGGATCAATGCCCAACTGCTCGAACACGTTGTGCTGCCTCTTGATGCCCGCCACGGTCTCATCCACGTCGGTCAGGATGGTGCCTTGCAGGAGGTACTGGGCGCCGCTCTCGCGCACCAGGCGCCCAAAGACGTGCTTGTAGAAGGTCTGGGTGACGGCCTCGCGCTTCTCTTCCGGGTCGGTAATCCCCTGGAGCGCGCGGAGGAACTCTTCCCGCGCGTCGATCAACTCCACGTGCACACCCAAGCTGGCAAACGTGGAGAGAACTTGCTGCGGCTCGTCTTGCCGCATCAAGGCGTTGTCAATGAAGTAGGTTTTCAACCTGCCGCCCAGCGCCTTGTGCCCGAGCAGCGTTACGGTGGTTGAATCCACGCCACCCGACAGCGCGTTGATGGCCAGCCCATCCCCGACGCTGGCGCGAATCTTCTCCACTTGCTCGGTGATGAATTGCTGCGGATCCAAACTACTGGCCGGTATTTCGGTAATCGTCATGGTGACCTCAGAGAAGTGAATTTACTCTGTGAAGTTCGCTTAGTCGCGCACGCGGGCCGGGTATCATACCACGCCCGTTCTTTCTGAAAACGTACGCCTACTTGGCGCTTTCGCAACAACAAGTGGCGCGGCATTGCCCTTCGAACGTCGCGGCTTTTCGAGGTGCTGGGAAAAGCGCAGGGTCGAGAAGCGGACCTTGCGCGCGCTGCGGAAGTTGTCCGCGTTCCGGCCCGGCTACCATATGAAAGCCCACCGCGAGAAGAGCCCTCGCCGCGGCTACGAGAGCGCACGCATCAATACTTCCCGCAGCTCATCCGGCGTGAGGACGAGGGGATTAGCCTTCATGCTGCTGGCTTTGGAGGCCTTTTCGACGAGCACCGGCACGGCGGGTTCGCGAATCCCGTAGGAGCTGAGGGGTGGAATGTTCAACTCCTGGCAGATCTGCCGCACCCACTCTACGCCCTCTTCTCCCGCGGCGTTCGGCTTGCCCGTGAGAAGACGGGCGACCTCTTCGTAGCGGCGCAGCGATTCGCTTTCGGGGGCGCGAGCGCGCAGGGCGCGGACATTGACTTCCATTCCGTGTGGAAGCAAAGCCGCGCAGACCGCGCCATGCGGGGCGGGGAACATCCCGCCCAGCGGCGCCGCAAACCCGTGCACCACGCCCAGGCCGGCGTTGGCCAGCGCCAATCCGCCCAGCAGGCTTGCCAGCGACATATCTGTCCTAGCCTCGGCGTCGCGCCCGTGGTGGCAGGCCCGGCGGAGCGAGCGGCTGACGCGCCGTATTCCCTCCACGCAAAATCCGTCGGTCAGGGGATGGGCGCGATTCGAGACGTAAGGTTCTATGACCTGGGTAAGCGCGTCGAGCCCGGTGTGGGCGGTGATCACCGGTGGCAGGTCGAACGTCAGCTCGGGATCCACCACCGCGAGGCGTGCCAGCATCCGCGGGCTCCGCAGGCTGACCTTGACGCGGTGTTCGGGCGAAGCCAGGACGGCATTGCGCGTGACTTCGGCGCCGGTGCCGGCGGTCGTCGGCACGGCGATGCAGGGCGCGGAAGGAACGCTAAGGGCTTTGCCTTTGCCGATCACCTCCAGGTAATCCATCAGCTCGCCGCGGTTAGTCAGGAGCGCGGCGATGGCCTTCCCGGCGTCAATGACGCTTCCGCCGCCGAAGCTAATGACCAAGTCGCACTGTTCTTGGCGAGCGAGGTGCACGCCTTGGCGAATCAAGTCGAGCGTCGGTTCCCCTTCGACGCTGAAATTAGCGCACGCAATTCCTGCCGCCTTCAGTTGTGCCGAAAGCGACGCGGAGCGCTCCTGCGAGCGCCCTGTGACCAGCAAGGCTCGCCGCCCCATCTCCCTGGCAGCGGGCGGGACTTCGCGCACCGTTCCGGCGCCGAAGAGAATGCGTGTCGCCGTCGCGAATTCAAAGCGCATGTATGCCTCCTGCGCGCAACCTGTCATGCTGAGCGGAGCGAAGCATCTGCGGGGCGAAGCATCGGAGATCCTTCGTTTCACTCAGGATGACAGATCCCTTGCCCGCCATGGCGGGCGAAGGATGACAATTTCTTCGCTTCACTCAGGGTGACAAGTGACGCTCACCATCCTTCGTCCGTGGGAAAAAGGTTGGAATACTTCACGCTCGTGCGCGGCTCCGCCATCATGGGCGCAACCGTCTCCCGCCACGTCTGGTAATGCGCCGTCTCTTTGTGCTGAGCCGGCGCGTCGGCCGTGCGGTACACCTCAACCAGGATGAAACGGGCCGGGTCATCCGCCTGCTGAATCACGTCGAACCGCGCGATGCCGGGTTCCTTCATGCTCTGGCGCGCGTTCTCGATGGTCGCCTCCTTGAAAGCTTCCATTGATTGCGGTCTGACTCGTGCGTGCACATGAACGATGAGCATGGCTTTCTCCCCCCCGAGATCGGAATCAGAGACGCCAGGAGGTCCAAATCCTCTTGTCTGGTCCGCTAGTGTCTCACCTGTACGCGGCTGTAGTTTTAGCCCGAGCGAAGCGCCTGGTCAACAGATTCGGAATAATGGGCAGTTAAGCCAAGGGTTTAGTGCGCGAGTAGTCCCGAACGTCCCCGAATCAACGGCACCTCATCCGCCGGGGCTCTTTGGGCATAGCACGGCCCATCGTGCTGGTGTAAACTTCAGGGTGAGCTGCCCGGGCCTCGCCCTGTGGCCGGCCGGGAGCACAAGGAAAGAACCAGTCTGCACCCATGCTACTCAAAGCGGTATTTCTGCTGTTTCTCGTGGTGATCATTGGCGCACTGATTGCGGGCATGACGTCCAAGCGGTGAGTCCCGATCCCGCGGCGTGGAATCCCTAGTCTGATCGGCAGACGGGCAAAGCCCGCATTTCTGTTGACCAGGCGAAGACGGGGGGCGCTACTATACCCATACTGGGTAAGGGCATAAAGCGTGACCGCCTTGACCCAGTCCGGAGGGCACTCTATGTTGGAGGCTGATGCTCAAAAACGCCTGACTCTCCGTCTGCGCCGCATCGAGGGCCAGGTAAGGGGTGTGGCGCGTATGGTGGCTGAGCCCCGCGTCTGTGTCGACCTGTTGACCCAGATCGCTGCGGTGCAGTCGGCATTGAAGAGCGTGGGCGATGAGATCCTGCACTATCACGTCCAACGCTGCGTTCCCGAAGCGTTCTCCCGGCGGTTGCGAAATAGCGAGCGGGCGCGCCTGGAAGAGCTGGAGAAGATTTTTGTGCAATACTGCAAAGAACCACGAACTTA
>Ga0315282_10003714_pt1 | contig 27206 bp, 56 predicted proteins | sample YL17G07_20_MG_FD_203693 | JGI IMG/M metagenome (GOLD analysis project Ga0315282, IMG submission 203693) | Sediment microbial communities from Yellowstone Lake, YNP, Wyoming, USA - YL17G07_20 | ecosystem: Environmental > Aquatic > Freshwater > Lake > Sediment | place: USA: Wyoming | collected...
TGGAGTCTCTGGAGTCGGAGCTGGAGTAAGCATAGCTACTGATGGGAGTACTACAGGAGTTTCAGGTGTGGTTATTGCTGGCGGTTCGGTTACTAATGCCTCCTCCTGACTTAACTGATACAAATTTCTTAAAATCATACTGCCTCCTTTAAAATATTATTGACGTTAGTACAATCATTGTCCCTATTATTCCCACTACTGTTATTGGTTTTAATGCTGATGGTACTGATATTTCTGGTAGAGTCGGCATTGATACTCCTTGCTGTGCCTGTTGCTGTATGTATTCCTCTGACGGAGTGAAGTCCTGATTTAAAATCATAAAGGTCTCCTATAACAAAATAAGCGCGGTTGCTCCTGCAATAGCAACAGGTACTAACCAGCCAGTAGCTATCGGATGTTTGGATTTATATTCCGCACTATCTCTCAGGGCCTGTCTTATCGCCTCACTAGGTTGCTGTCCGCTTATCAGGAGCATATAATAATAATTGTCCTCTGGATTTTTGTCGGAGGGTTCGTGCCCTAATATGTCAATCCACGCCTGTCTTATTTGAGGCCACGCCTTATCCCTTATATTTTTATACTCGTCGGAGGATTTTATAGTATTCTCCATATCGGCCAATGTCAGATACCCGAACATCATACGTGGATACCAGTATTCCATATCAGCTTGCTTAATGTCCCTGTTCAAATATTTATGGTGTATGGCATAAATATACGCCAGTAATTGCTCTTTGGTAAATCTCGGAGACCTTGCTCCGAACATTTGACTTATTTTTTGCTCCAGAGAATTGAAGTCAAAATATTGTTTCGCCTTGTCAATAAAACCAGATACAGCGTAAGTCCACGTAGTCGGCACTCCTATGATATTAAGTACAGGAGCAATAATATCAGCAGGAGTAGTGCCTCCTAATAATTCACGCCTTGAAATTATCATATACATACCTCTAAAATTAGTCAGAGTATCCAGCTTTACCTGGACAATTCCTTTACAGCAATAACAATGCTACTGTGCCAGCTATGGCCAGCCATCCTATAGCAGTACCAGCAGGAGCAGTCGGAGTAACTGGTATCGGTGTGCCTGCTGGATGAAGTGTTTTATATTCGTCGCTACCTATTATCGTATTTTTCATATCGTTAAGAGTTTTATTTTTCAAGAGTAAATTTTCAAACCAGTAATCCATACCGCTTGTATCAGCGTCTCTTGCAAGCAAGGCCTGATACATCTGGTTTATTAACTGCCTCAAATTCAGGACATAAGTTTTTATGTCTTTCAGTCCTATATCCCTCATTAAAATAAACAAGCCTCCTTTTTCGTTTTCCGTCGCTGGTCTGCCTATTAAATCTCCAAATACGCCATTAATTTGCGCGTATGCCAGGTCCATTGTGGCTTTATCTTTTAGCTGTTCAATCGTTATTTTTCCGTTGAACACTTTGTCAGCCCACTCCGCAATCACGCTTTTATCTACAGGCCAGTTCAGGTCTGCAAATATTTTTTCTATCATCCTTGAGTTAAGCTCAATACCCTGATTTTTAGGGTTAGAGAGTATATTTAACAGGTCGGCGGATGGTTTTGTGCCAAACAGCAGGTTGAAAGTCCACTCTCGGAGTTCATCAGTATAAGGTTTTCTTTGATAGTACTGATTATAAACATTTTTTACATAATCGGAAGCTGTGAACAAAGTGCGTATCCTTTCCTCTCCCTCCTGCTGTAATCTCGGTATCCAGTATTTAAAATCGTCTGCTGTAGGTTGAGCGCCTATGCTTTTTATGAATATATCGGCTATTACGTCCTCATCCCTGCCTCTCTGCATACTCTGCATTTCTGCCTTGATGTCCAGTATTTTATTTTCTATATTCTGCATAGTGAATTGTCCGCTAATAACCTGATTAACCCAATTCTGAATTACGCTGTCCGTCCTTGTTACGTTGTATTTTGAGAGAAAATATTTTATCTGGTCTGTTGCGTTTATTCTTGCCTGTTGCTCCTGTGTTACCGCCTGTGCTTGTACACTTGCCTGTTCCTCTGCTCTTGCCTTTTCCATTCCTATAGTCATACCAATTCCGTCGGGAGTTATCGTTCCGTTTACAAGAGGCCTCAACCAGCGTGTCTGTTCTGCGTCAGTCGGCACTCTGCCATAAACATTTTTATAGACCTGAACAATCTGGTTTATTTGCGTGGTGGGAGGAGCTGTCAAGTTATCGTAAGCGTCTGCAAAAGATATACCTCTTGCTCTCTGCCTTGTTTTCAAATAAAGTCCTGCTCCTAAAGATTGTCTGCTTAATATCATCTTTTCCTCCCCAAAAATATGTATAATGCTCCGAGTCCGATTGCTCCAAGAATAATCCACGTCGGAGGTTTTTCAACAACCTTAAATACCTTGTTTACTGCTACGGTAACTCCTACTGCTAACCCGATAGATACTATAATTTCAGGCAAGAGTACTAAAAGAACAGGTAAAATTTCAAGCTGTCCTATAGTTGTAGTGCCCGTAGGCAGTTGCGATATTCCGATTGTTAATATCAGGTCGTTTCCGTCTACATTATATTTCAGTATTCTAAACCATTTTTGTTTAATAGACTCGTCAAGTACCTTTTGTATCAGGGTGTTTATTTTATCTTTTTTCTGCTGTTCACTCCATTGAGGAGCTAACCATCCAGCTATTTCCTGAAATATATTTTGAATTGTGAAATGCAGTTCGTAAACATCCCCTATTGCCATTTCTTGATTGTTTATATCAGTTATCGGTATAAGTTCGGCCATAATTCCTCCTAACTCAAATATAATTCAAACATATCTTTGAATGTGGTCATAGAATATTCTTGCATTATTTTATCCCATTCAATTCTCATATATTCAAGTTCGCCGTTATCAACGTATGAAGAAATTGCAAAATCCCAGATAAAAGTAAATTTTAATGCACAGATAACAAAATATCTTTTATCCTTTTTACCAAGTAATCCTGCTTCCGTTAATCTTCTTAATTCATTTAATTGTTGTTTCAAATATAGCAATATTTTATTCATAATTTTTCCCTATACATACTGTTTAACTACTTCGTATCTATCCTTGAGCTTTTGAGCATAATCTTTATCCGTCGCATATCCTACCCTCTGCATTTCGTCGGCAAACTGTTTTATGTTTCCCTTTTTTGCGTGATAATAAGCATTTCCGTATATTGCCAAAGTTGAAATCATTTTCGCCCAATCATCAGAGCTGTCGTTCCAGCTATCGTAAACCCTGAACCATCTGCTTGTCGGTATCGGTACTCCAAGTACATACTCCGTTGAGGGCATATTAATTACTGGTTTCCCAAGTTTTCTCCAAGTATCGCCAGTAATTCCGAATAAATTATTTGCCTTTTGTGTCAATCCTGAATTTCCGTATTTGCTCTCAAGAGCTGATTGCGTTATGGTAATTTCAGGCTTTATTCCGTATTTCGTCTGGATATATTTTGCAATAGGGAGCAGAGTCTCCGTGTACGTTTTCGGAGTGTACTCCTTGCCTGTTGACTTCGGCAATAATACCACTAAAAGTATTGCTCCTATTAATATTGCGTATTCCATTATACATTATTTAAAGGTTTCAGATTGACGTGCAAGCAGTTATTGGCACGTTCAATTACATACGATAAAATTCCTATTTCAGAGTCTAAGTCCATAACCACCTGAATTATTTTTGCCTCATCATCCACGCTTTTTGCCTCGTTTTCCGTCTGATTTCCCCTCCAAGCTGACATATCAAAACAATCTCCTCTTGAGTGGGGAGTCGCTGGTATGATAGTTCCTGCCTTGATTAGCTGTCCGTTTTTAATATGGTCGTACAGGCAGGAGGCCAGGTAGGGAGGATTTATTATCAGTCCTTTAACACGAAGCTGACTCCAGACATCCTGCCAAACATAATTATCGGATGAAAGTATCTTGACATTGACATCCTCTTTGACAAAATTTACTGGTATATCATAGGCCTTTGCATAGGCAATAATAATATCAAGTTGTTTAATTGCGTCTCTCTTTCCGCTTGTAACATATCTCACAGCATTAAATTTTTGAAAGTGCTTATCAAGCAGAAATATACCATTGTCCAACGTCGGAGTTAGCTTTACTTCGGGCATTACCACGAGCCATTTGTTTTTTAATGACTTTAATTCAGGTTCAGGCATAGCTATCTCCTTTATTTTGTTACAACATCCACCAAAAACCATCTGCCTAATTCTTTTCCAAGTTCCCATAATTCCTGCGGAGTTATATTCCTGATAAAAAATGAGTTTTCATAACCTACATACAATACAATGATGTTAGTTCCCGTGAATTTGTGGCCTATCCTCAATTCCTTTCCTACAGACGCTATCTCAATGTTTTCGTTATTTCTTATTCCCAGATATTTCAAATACGTGGCTATGTCTACTGCAAGTGCCTCAAAATTGTCGTATGCTTCGTAAAAGTATCCCTCTGCAAGTATCAGGATATAGAAAAACATAGTTTATATTTTCCAGTTATCAATTCTTTTGCTCTCCATTACAAAAATCTCTACCCAATCCTGCTGTACCCATTTTTCAGAGGCGTGGGATATATCGGAATTTATGAAAGAAAAAATCCATCCTGTTTGTTTTTCTTTCCCTTTGTAATCTATATACATAGGTTCTTTTTGTACGTCTTTACTTGCGTATCCCTGTTTTTTTAAAAAATCAAGAGCTAACGGAAGTGTAGAAAAATCCTTGTCGGTAGTATCAAACTTTCTAAAATCGTCGTCGGTTTCATCTACGCCTCTTGAAGTGTGATTTATCACTACTTTGTAATACATACCTACCTCCAAAATCTCCAGAGTCCAAATACTCCGAGATTATTTTTATTGTCTGTCTTTGCTCCTATCGTCAATCTTTTGTAATTATATCCAAGCCCTAATCCGTATGTATTGTCAAACTGATATTCTGCAAGCAAAGATAATTTTAAGTCTTTAGATAGCTCCTGCGGATTTTCGGGCCTGTTCATAATCGGCACTTGAGGTACTGTAGTTTTGCCTCCAGTTATGGTAACTTCCTGCGAGGTCTCCCCTGTGTAAAACATAGCGTATAAATCCTCTATAGTCTTTTTGTAATCCTGCTCCTTTGAGAGCAAGTCTTTAATCTGTCCGATATATTCCTGTTCCTGTTCGGATGTAATCTCTTTCGGTATGAATTTCGTTTTTGTTATATAGCTCACGGATGGTTGAGTGGTTGTAGCAGGATTTTTTATTGCCTCTCTCAAGGTAGCGTTTTCCTCCTGCAAGGATTTTAGCTCCACTTCCTTGTTTTTCAGCTCATAGTTGCTCTTTTTCAGGTCAAATACCATTTTTGACACTAAAGTAAAGCAAACAATAACCACTACAAGCATAACTTTGTCATACCAGCTCAAGTTCATTTTTTAAACCCCTAAAAGTGCCTCTTTACGTCGTTTTTAGGCCTGCGGAGGAGCTGGAGGTTGATTGCCTCCGTTTCCGTTTCCTACGCCTATATTCTTAATGAAATTCATCAGGACAGAATAACCGCCAGTAATGAACACTCCAGTTACAATGCCGACAACAACAGAGACCTTGAAAACGAAAGAGAGTCCTACGCATATAAGTACGCCAATCTCGGGTATCCATACGGCCACTACGGGAACATTAGAAAATCTTTTCTTAACCAGCTCTGTCAGGCCAAGACCTACGAAAGCAATCGGCACGCTAAAAAGTGCGAACAGTTGCTTTACCGCCTCGTTAATCGCTGTTAAATCAAGTCCGTTCATTTTTTTTACCTCCCGTTTATTTTTCTTATTTCTCTTAAAAAATTGTTCTCCAAATCTTTAATCCCTAATTTAACTTCTCCGAAACTTTTTTCCTGATTTATTTTTATATCCGATATATCGGTTTTTATTCCGCTAATTTCCGTCTTAAACTCCTCATCTTGAGTTTTCAATTCGGTAAACTTGCCTACAAAACCCTCCTCCCTCGCCTTTGCCTTTCCCTGTCCGAATATAATCTTGCCTATCATAAAGAGAGTGCCTATAAGAGTGCATACTGACGCTATTTCTCCTGTTGAAAAATTGAAAGTCATATACTCACCTTTAAAATATTTTAGTGTACTCCGATTTATCGGAGATTATTCCTTTATTGTATAAGTATTGCCTGTTTTTATCAGCTTGAATTTTTTGCCTTTCATATTCGTCGCAGTCAATTTTTTACCTGCCTTGTATGTTCCTATCTTTACGCCATTTGAATTATAGACGTTATACGTCGTTCCGCTTGAAAGTTTTAACTTGCCTACCAGCTCCCCTTTTTCGTTTTTTATCTGAATATCCTTTGCATAGGCCAGTATTGATACAAACAGGATAAATATGATAACAAATAACTTTTTCATTTTTCCTCCTCTAAAATCACTTCCTGAAATATTTCTTTTTTGTCAACGTCTATTTTATACGTCGTTGTAATTATGTCCGCAGGTATGCTTTTTTCGTCAATGGCAATAGTTGATAATTTCGCAGAATTATATCCGTAAAGAATTTTATTATTTTCACATATAACATCAATTTTACCGATTGAAGTCGCAGTTTTTGTGCTTATTTTAACGCCCTCTATTTCTTTTGTGTCGTTGTCATATACCACGTTTTTATTGACTGCAAACACTATTGACACTAAAAGCATAAGATATAAAAGTCCTAAAACTTGCGACACAAATAACAGAACGAATAATTTTTTCATACTATCCCCCTATTCATAAAAATTTACTATACATCTTTTTTTGCGTGTTGCAGGGGTATAATTGGTGTTCCACTCGTTTGTGACGTCTGTCTGTGTCCATTGTGAGCCGTCAATTTTAACCTCTGCATAATAACCGGATTTTATTCCGTAAGTGCCATTGTAATAACTGAATATATGTTTGTCATTAGTAGGACATAAACCACCGGTCATTGTTGCGGCACTCACGGACTTTACTAAAGTTCCGTCCACATAGGTTACGTTCGTTCCACCCTGCAAATACGCTATCACAACATTATGCCAGGTATTTAATGTCCAGGCATAATTTGTATTATTGGTACAATCGTGGGCTGCGCCATTATCTATCCAGGATGTAACTACTTTATCAGGCGAATAGAAATAGAAATAAAATGAACAGTAAGGGCTTCCGTCATAGTTATACATAAAAGCCGTACCATCTACATTATTAGCCTGTAAAAAATAAACCCAAAAAGATATTGTTACGGCGGTCTTTCCGTTCATTCCCTGTCCAGCCAAATTTGTAAGCCCGTAACTTGTAGGGATAACCTGTATACATTTATCAAACTTCGGCTCGCCCGAAACCCAGGATGCGTTATATAAAGTAACGGCATTGTTATTATTGGCAGAGTCCGCGAGATTACTGCCCGTGCCTTCGTTGCATTTCCACCAGCCTATTGTCGGGGCAGATTGCGAGCAGTTTGCATCAGGGATAAAATAAAATAATAACATTATCCCCGTAAGCACAATTAAAAATAACAGCGTTCCTAAAAATATTATTTTTTTCATTTTATTGGCGTACTCGTATCAACAATATAAGTCTTTAAACACCAGTCCTTGTTATCAGGCAAAATGTCATATTGAAAATATTCTTCCGTCACTACCCGATAATGAATTTTACCTGTAATGTTATCTTTGGTTATTACTTCCCATAAGCAGGACTTTCTCTTAATCTTACTGGATGTTATCCAGGGTTGAATAGTGTTGTCATAATCGGCGTCAATAGTAATCAACATTCTTTTGGTCGTAACGTCATATTTTATATCGCCATAGGTATAATCATTCGTAAAACAGACACTTCTCGTGGAATTATAAACCTCAAAAAATCTGCCCGAAGGTTGCCAGTAATGGCTTCCGCCTGTATTGGTTAATATGTTTTTTAGCGTGGTTTTATTGCTTGCTGTCAGGCTTGAATAATTAACCAGATAAGTAATGCTAAGAGGGTGTGAAGATATAATTATTTCATCAGCGTAAGAAATAATACACGACCAGATTAACAGGTTTATCAGTACGGTAAACACTGATTTTTTCATTTTGTATATTCCCCGTTTATCCTGAAATCACTTCCTGAAACCGTGCTGCCTATTTGTTTTATCCTCGCTTTAAACCAGTATCCTGACGGCACTTGTGAAGATATATTAACTACTGTTGTAGATGAACAACCTATGTCTATTTTTATTGTCGCCACTACGTCTGCGGAATTTGATATATAACAATCAGCAATAAAAGCAGAACCAGTCGCAGGGGTATCTAAAAATCCGTAAAGACTTTTTAAATTCCAGTTAAACAGGGTTGAAGTCCCGCAAAAATCATTTACCGCAGGCACGCTGTCAATGCCTATTGCAAACTGTAATCCGCCAGTTGATTTTTGCAGGTCATAAATTTCATTCTGCTGCTGCGCGTTAGTGCTTATGATAACTTGCACTGTGGTTGTGGTATTAAAAATAACAGGGCAGTTATTGATATTGTTATTTCCCATATCCAAAGCACCTGTCATAGCATTACTTCCGTCAGAAAACAAACTGTTGGCGTTCCAAGAGTTTCCTTCCTGTATTCTGTTCGTACCGCCTATTGACGCATTGTAGGTTGTGCTGTTCAAAGAGCTGTTGCCTGTAATCGTATTGTACGAACCGCCGATTGTAAATCCTTTGTCGCACTCTTTTGATAAATTTCCATTTATCACGGATGAGCTTGCATCTATGGAAAAACCAGTAGTTGAATTAGGATATACTGTGTCGCTTATTGAGATATTGTTTGAAATTATCAGATTTTGGCAGTTGCTATCTGCGTAAATATTTATTTTACCATAATACATCTCGTTGCCCGAAATCACGCTATCACGGACATTTAATAAATATATATATTTTTTATCTGCGGAATAAGACAAAGCCAATGTTGAAAAATAATTGTTCAATATATGATATGAATAACCCTTTTCTATCCAAACCGCCTGTTCCTGATTTTCATAAAATATATTGTTGCAAATCCAAACATTAGTGGTAGTATCGGTAACAAAGGTAATACATCTCGTACCGCCAGCACCACCGCCTGTTCCATCACGCTGTGCTATTCTGCAATTTTGAATAAGAATATTATTAAGTTTTCCCTCTGCGTATATGAAATAACCGTAATTAGTGTCGTCAGAAGTGATTTTTAAATTTTCTATGACTATGTGTTCAGCACCATCTCTCAAAATCACTAATTGTCCGCTACCGCCAGCACCAGTATTTTGTATTATTGTATTATTCCACCCCTGCCCTGAAAGCGTCGTTTTTGACGATATATAAATATAATGCGTAGTGGTTATATAATACGTCCCTTTTTCAAGTTGTACTTTCCCGCCGCCAAGCCCATTGACGTAATCAAGTGCTGACTGCAATTCTACTTCGTCGTCAGTTCCGTCGCAGACGTATTGAGCTACAGCTTTTAATTCGGGAGGACTGTCGTTAGCACAAACGTAAACAGTAGGTATCCTTGCTGTACTGCTTGACGTAAAACCGCCTGTTCCTATGGTTGAAGTAATTACTGAACCATCCGCAAACCTGAACCCATCAGGCACGAAAATAGGGCTTGTTCCGTACAAGGTTGAGACGTGAACCTCGTTAAACCGCCCTACTGGAGCATAAATCGTACATCCTAACTCAAGGCCATCCCTGAAATAATGCGGTACTCCGTTCCAGTCGTTCCACCATCCTCCAGTAGAAATAAAAAGTCGCAAATTCGCTATATCGTTGCCTATTCCTAACCTTGTAGTATTGAATATGAAAGCGTCATTTACTCCCACTCCCTGATTGTTAAAATCAAAATAACAAGAGCTGTCTATCGCTATTACTGGAGATATTAAAGTTCTTTGCCTACCAGCTCCGTCATAAAAACTAAATTGAGTTGTTTTATAGTATTCTGTTGATGTTGGCCTCCAGTATAACTGGTCTGCGTAAAATGTTCCCTGTGTGCTATCAAACATAAAGACAAGGCCGTGAACAGTCGTACCTACTGTCAATTCCGTTACTACTGCCTCTCCCCTAACCCATAAATTTGTCAAGAAATTTCCGCTATCTGCCGTAAAACTTGAGGTACAGACAAAAGTACCTACGTTTATTTGATAAACATTTATGGTTATCCCAAGCGTTGATTTTTGCAGGTCAAAAAGCAATCTGTCATAAGTGTAGGGAGCTTGAATAAACTCCGTCTTTGCGTGTGTCAGGCCTGCAAACAGGAATAACAGAAAAATAACCACGATTATTTTTTTCATAATTTTACGTTCCCTTTGATAGATTTTGTATTTATTGACAAACAGGAGGGTATGCTATTTTTTAGAATAGTTATATGAGTATCCGTCGGATATAATCCTTGAGTGTATATTTTTTTTTTATACATTTCATTTTTATTGCGTCAAGTATCCGATATGGTAATGTAAAGTACTTCCGTTTGCTAACTGGAAAAACATCTTTACAGGGCTTGAAATAGGCACGATAAAATCCTCGCTGAAACCAGCTACGTCGTTTGCGTTGAATATATCTCCGTTGTTCCCGTCTCCCCAATTACAGGTGAATTGAGTTGTCGTACCTACTACCTCAAAAGAGGCACTAACTCCCACGCCAAAGGCCGTGATTGTGGAGCTTTGAGTTATGTATCCTCTCTTTGAAAGATATGTCTTTCCAGTATATCTCTCATCCTGCGTTATTACCATCCTGTACTGTGCATAGCAGACAATAGCAGTACAGAGGAGTAATGCAATTAAAAAATATTTTTTCATAGTTTATTTACTCTTTCCAAACTGTCGCTGTTATCAGGGCGTTTGTTGACACTCCCACGTCAAGGCTCGGAGTTGTCGTTGAAAGCTCAATGACAAAATATGAGTAATTTATACCGCCAGTACTTGCTTTTGCGGAAGTCATTGTCGGAACAATAACAGTTTTCTTTATTGCTCCTTTTGAAGTCAGAGACGGACTGCTTCTGAAATTAATCATTACCGCTATCGTGGTTGCGTTGGTTAAATCCACTTCCTGAATTAGGGCTGTTCCCGAAATGACGGAGTTGCTTGAGCTGTTAATGCTCCCGAAATAAACAGGTGTCATTGCCGAGCAAACTACTGGTAAAACAAAAAGCACTACTGCAAGAAAAAATAACTTTTTCATCTTAAAATCCTCCTTAAAGATTTTATTTTACTGTTTTAATTTACTTCGCTACTTATTACTTTTTTTCTTTGTCGGCCTTTTCCTTGTCGGCCTTTGCTTTCGCCTCTGCCTTTATTTTCGCCTCTGCCTCCGCTTTCACTTTTTCGTGTATGTCGTCGTCGGTGTCAATGAGTTCATATTTAACATCTGCCTTGTCAAGCAGGTGGATAACTTCCTCTTGAGTGAAAATTCCCCTGTTTTTGTGGAGCTTGAGTGTCTTTGCCATTTTCTTTGTCCTCCCCTTTTTTATTATAGATTTTTTCTTTGTTTTCATTATACTATATCTCCGTCGCAAATACAAAATAATTCAAATCATAACTACCAGAGGCAACCTGAACATAAAGGTCTGTATTTAGCCAATGCGGAGACAGGTCAAGAGGATAGAGCTGTGCAGGAAATATCGGAAATCCGTTTACTCCAGCATTTAAAGTACTTCCTCCTATGTAAATAACTTTGCTGGTATTGTTATAGAAGTGAATTTTGACGGGCCTTGAGGTCGCTGGTAGCACTAATGCGGTTGCCACGTTGGTTACTGTCTGCGTTAGACTTTGTACAAGGTTTATGTTCGGCTTGATTATTAAGTCGGAGGTAATATCTGACTTGAAAAATGGGATATAAAATTCGTTGAGTCCAAAAAATATTTTACAGGTAGCTCCTGCCTGCGCGGTGTTTGTTAAATATACTTGATGGTAAAGCCCGAATTTATGCTGTACATCCGTGAATGTTACTTCGCTTCTTATATCCTCGTTAAAACGTACAGATAGACTTGCTCCCTTTGTTATCTCAAGTATCTGAAAGAAGTTTCCCTGAAAAACATTAGGTACTAAACTTCTTACAGTACTCAAGTCAAAAGTTTCAATCTTGTACGTTAATGGTTTCTGTGTCCGTAAAAAATCAAATACCGATTGAGGCGGAAATATATCGGGATAATCCATATCTTGCTCCTATATATATGAAGTTAGCTGCTGCAATATTTATTTCGGATACAGCTTAAACCCGTGCAAAGCTACTTCAATAGTATTCGTAGCCGTGGAAGTATCCTTTATTGTAATCCTCAAGGTTGAGTTTTTGCTGCATCTTCTCGGTCTCGGTAAAGGCCTCGGCATTAAGCTCTGCGTTGAACCCAAACTGCCAAAGAAATTGTCGTCGCTGACAAAATCGTTCATCCACTCCCTGTCCTCTGTGCTATCGTGTATCTTTATCTGAAATATGCCTGTCCGTGTCCTTGAGACTTCCGTTACTATGAAATCTGCGTCCTCGCTAATCTGTATTGGTGCGTCTATCTGTCCGCTTCCTGCAAGATTTGTAACTCTTGCTATGTAGGTGTACTCCAGTTTTTTCCCCTCGTACTCTTTAAGCATTGTCTTATTCATTTTCTCTCTCCTATGAATAAATTTTCGTGTCAGGTGAAAAAGAGGGGATGGGGTTGCCATCCCCTCCTAATCAAATTGCTAAACAGAAAAAGTCGCAAAACAATACAAGAACCCTGCTCTCAAGGTTATTGAGTAGGCCTTGTAAAGTGTCCGTGGAAAAACGCCACGATATTTGCGTCAAGAGTCGTGGTGTATCCTGTGCCAGCATACTCCAGTTTAAAACTGAAATTCATTTCAGGAGTTAGCTTTATAGTCGGAACAACCTGATACAAGTCTCCCACGTTTGCTGCGTATTCGTTCAAAATCGTGGTAGTACCTGCGGTTGTCGCTGCTCCGCAAAATCCAGCCAATCTGTTACGCTGTGTTAGCTGTTCAATCCTGCCCTCAAGAACAGGCACGTCAATAACAGTCAGGACAAACCTTGCGTCGTTGTACAGATAACTTGCAAGTTCCTTGATGTAGGATACTGTTGCGTCGTTGATTGACGCTGGAGCAAACAGTATTTCAAGGCTGACTGCCTCAATGACAAAAACCTTTAGTCCAGGCACTCTGTTAGGAGTCTCAACGTTTGTATGCGCCCTTGTCGCTGTGGTAGCTGCCGTAGTCGGTATAACCTGTCCTACCTGATACGAAAAGAAATTTAAACTTGAAAGCACGTATCCTGCTGTCAGTTTGAGAGTTGAGTAAAGCTCTCCCCTTTGTACGCTGATTTCTTTCCCTACAGGGATGTTCGTCGGCGTAGAAAGAATTTGACTCAAGTTCTTTGTTTGAATTGTGCCCATAACGCCTCTGTAACCATAATTTTTGGTGCGTCCTGTACTATCGGTTTCTAAAAGTTTTCCGTTGTACAGAGTTTTATGGTTATGTGCTTTTTGCGTCTTGTCAAAAATGTTGCCTTGCTACTATAACTTAACTGCTAAAACAAATTTACGTCTGGCCGGTTGAGTACTTTAGACTACTTCGTCGTATTCTTCATCTGACTCGTCGCCCATACTTTCGCCTTTCCCGTATATAGCGTTGAGTTCCGATATAGCACTCCCTCTCCTCGTTATCATTTCAGGAGAATAAATCCCCCCAAAATCTGCAAGGCCGATTGCTCCGCCAAGAACAAACTGGTCTAACAGAGACGCTACTGTTCCAGCTATAGCTCCCATAAAGAAAGGTTTTGCTAAATCAGGTTTTCTCAAGACTTTGCTGATGATAAAACTTCCACCAACAGCTATCCCAAGCGATACTAAAACTTTCGGTATTCCTACCTTAAAAGTCGCTGGTATCGGCAGTACTTTAGGTAGGTAAAGCACGGATATTAACCCTGTTCCAGCTCCAACCATATCCATAAGGTTAATGCCTCTCGGCAGTATCCCTGCTGGTAAAATCCCTGCTGTTGCGTCAAGACTCCTCAATCCCCTGTAGCTCCTGACTGGACTGTATCCGCGTACTCTCCTGACTCTGCCGCGCCTTGCCTCAAGGCCGTCAAGCAAAGTCCTGTGGCCTCTGCGTCTCCCACGCCTCGCTTCAAGGTCGCCGTCATCTCTCATACCGCCACGATACATACGCCAAGCTTTTCTCATAGCTTCTCCTCTGCTCTTTGCTCCTCTCCACGCCTTACGCATAATCCCTGCTGGTACTCCCTTGTCTAATCCCATAAACTCACCTCCCATTGATTGAATTGGATATCTTGCCATTGGACTTCTATGTATTCCGTTTGTCTGATAATACACAGGCCTAATTCTCCTGACTGTTCTCCTGCCGAAAGCTCTCCTGACACTTCTCGGAGATTTAATGCGTCTCGGTATTCTTATATCAAGTAATGTTCCTCTGCGTCTCGGCCTCGCTGATAATCTCCTGCCTCTGCGTCTGCCACGCCTCGCTGACAGCGTCCCCTCCTCCTCTGTCAAAATAATTGTTTCAGGCATTTTTCTACCTCCTTATTATTTTTTGTACTTTCAAAGGTTTTTTTGTTACTATCCTTAAACTTCCGTCAAGGCCTCTGATTATCCTTGCCTTTGGTTGTATTTTTATTATTGTTCCAAAAGACTCATACCTCTCCACTTGCTCGTCGGATAATCTCGCTACTCTTTTTCTTGCTCCGTAGGTAGTTTTTCTGTAAAGCTCTTTAGGTACTCTTATCGCCTGTCCACGTTTTAACTTTTTAATTCCGTAAAAATCTCTCAAGATTGCCTGTAATTTGTCCACTCCTACAGGTAAGTTTACTGGATGTCCTATCCTGTTGAGAGCATAATATTCGTGTACAGGTTTGCCTTTCCTGTGGCCGAGTACCTTTCCGAAAAAGGCGAAAGTTATCCTGTACGGATTAATTTGTCTCTGTACGTGCTTGCCTACTGTCTTGAAAAATACTTTTTTGTATCCTAACCTGCTGGCCTGTGTCCTGATAATTTGAGCTGGGGTTATTGTCTCCCATATATATTTCCTGCCTCTGTAAATCTCTTTAGGTTTTACAAGTTTCATTTATGTTTTCTCCCTGCGATAGCGGATACGATTACAGTTATTGCTCCTATGATAAAGGCCTTGACTAAAAAATCAGGTATTGCCTCTTTTACAATAGGTACTCCTGTCTCAATGCTCGTTATTTGATTATTCAGGTCTGTTATGTTTGCAATCTGCGAATTTATGTTGAGTGCGAATTTAGTAACGTCTAAACTCGCTGTAAGTATCGGAGTAGTGCCTTTGTTTACTTCGTCGTTGATTGTCTGTATTGTTCCCTCAAGATTGTCCTGCTGGAGTTTCAGGGAGTTTAATCTGCCGTAAATTGTTTGCAGTTCCCTTAATTTTGAGACGTTGTTTGAATATGCGGTAAGCAAATTATTTATCCTGCTTTCAATGTTCAAAAGTATCTGCCTTTGTTTCAGCAGGTCCCCTATCTGCGATTGTATCCTCGCCTTTACTTGCTCCGCTACCAGTTCAAATTGCCCTAATGTCGGCCTTATTATCATAACAGTAATAAAACTCCTATAATTATAGTCAGGGGATTGACTTTTGGTTTCGCCACTTCCCCTGTTGCTGGTGTTTGCATCTCTGCTGAAGCTGGAGTCTCCTGTGCTACCGCTTGAGTTTGAGTTTCTACTTCGTATCGTACAGGGCTTTTAAAAGTATTTTCAATTTCATTTTGAGTCAGCATTACTTTCTGCATAAAGACCTGCAATATATCATCATATCCGAGACTGATTATCATTTTTTATTTTATGCTGTCGCTTTTGCCTTTTTTTTCAAAAGTACTATTGCAAGTATCCCTACTGGAACAAGGTAAAACCACGTCGGAATTGGAGATGGTTGAGATACTACTATCGCTGGAGGTACTGTCGCTGGAGGTTGCGTTGTGAGACCTAATTGATTTTTTAATTGGTCGCTTGCGGAGTGCGATACCTCCCCTATTACATCACTTATGGCCTTTGGTACTCCTTGAGTTATAATACCCCAAATATCCGGAAAACCGTTATCTCCTAACATAGTACTGCGTCTTTTTCTGCTCGTTATCATTATTCTACCTCCTCGTATAATTTAGCTCTCTTAAAATCTGGTGTCTCTCCCAAAGGCCTTGTTTTTTTCGTTGCGTCAAAGGTAATCCATTTATCCGCTTTCGGCAAGTAGACCTGAAACCAAATGTGATTGAAATCACTTTCAGGTATGCTTGTAGTGGAGCTGACTCCAGCTCTTGTCTCGTATCCTAAACTGCGGAGCAGACTCATACCTAAAATCGTCATACAATCACAATCAAGTCTCGGCCTGAAATCTCTGGCTATTTTTTCAAGTACTCTCCAGGAGGCCTGAAAGGTCTCAATACCAGCTATGTCCTTTTGATAGTCGGTGTATTTGTGGATAAAATCGTAAACTGCCTGTACTTGCTGTAGTTCTTTATCGGGTGGGATGTTTCGGATTATTTCCTCTGCGTAATCTCTGACTATTGGATGGTAGTCTGACTCTTTGACAAGTTTGTATATGAGTTTTACTTTTTGGTCTACTCCAGCGTCTCCCCTTGCGGTATTAACGGAGTAAACGCTTTTCTCCTGGAAAGTTTTTTCATTACTTCCCTGAAAAGCGGATAACAGAGGATTGCTAAAAAATCTACCTAAACTCAAATAGTAAATGAAACTACCCTCTGAATAGATTTTTTAGAGTTGTGTTAAGAATTGATTTTGGGAGTTGAATTAAAAGATTGGAATTGAATTAAAGAATTGAGTTTGAATTTTAGAATTGTTTTTGAATTGACTTATGATAGTTTATACATCATAATTTAAAGTTTGTCAAGTACTTTTGTAAAATATTCCTAATCATCTTTGTCTGCGTTATTTTCTCCGTCTATAATATTAGCCTTTTCGATACTTAAAACTTTTATCAATACTTCTTTCAGTTCCTCTGTCCATTGTTTGTTATTGCTTAAAAACGGAAGTACATCATAAATTCTCTGCGGTTCGGTTTTTAACCAGTTGAGCAATTTTTCATCAAAGGCCTCTGGTATCTGTTTTAATATTGCTTCTGCTACTGCCTGAACATTAACTCCGTAGTTGCTAAAATTCTCAAATATGGCACTATTCTTGTAGACTGTCTCCTCAATCTCGTTTTTCAATTCAGGTTTTTTTGGTTGTACTACCATGTCCCCTCCCGTGTTTTCGGGTAATTCTTTGTTCGGTATATCTGTTTTTAATATTTGCTCCTGCGGTACAGTGTTTAATTTTCTTCCCATCAATTTATTTCTCGTACCTAAAAGTTCTACTGCTGTTTTCACAATCTCGGCAATATCTCCCATCAATCCCTTGTCGTCGCCTTTGCCTGTAACTCCTACACTCGCTAAATCAATTCCTGTAGTGATTAGCTCTTTTATATCCTGCCCTGTCAATCCTTTGTTGCTGTCAGGCAGTAGTCCTGCTGTTTTTAATTTAATCAGAGTCTCTACTGCGTCTTGTTTTACTTCCTGCTGTTTTGTTGTCATTATCATAGCTTGGATGTTGCTCATAAAGTTTTGCATGGCTGTTTGCATAGCTTGTTGGTTTGATAGCATAAGTTGTAAAAATTTGTCCGCTTTTTCGCTTTCCCTTGAAGCTCTGTTCCTTTCGGCCTCAATTATTGACAGATAAAAATTGCCCTCGTTTTTATCTTTCTCTGGAGGATTTATTGTGAAGTTCGGAGAACCTTGAGGAGCTGTAGGTTTTTCGGTAGAGTCCGCATAATTGAAAAACATAGGAGCTGGTATTCCCTGTGCAAATTTTCCCTGCATTGTTTTAACAAAAACTTTGTACAGGCCTCCTCCGTATTTACGTGAAAAAGTGTCAAGATTATTTCTAAATTCTATTTCGCTGCTGAAAGTGAAAGTACCGCACTCCAAGTCTACGTTGCTTAACTCTCCCTGTTTTTTTCTGACTATTGCTACTGCCTGTCCTTGTATGCTCTCCCTGATTTTATCAAATATCGTGTCCTCTTGCGGTAGTACATCATTCCCAAATTCATCCTTTTGCGGTGTTTCGTCTTGCCTGTCTCCTAATAATTTTTTCACCATAATCCCTCCAGTTTGATTTTATCCCTGCGAGAGTTTTCTCTCACGTTTCTCACGGAAATATCCTCGTAGGGTACTCATATTACCTCTATGATTATTCTCTTATTTACCTTGTGGGCTACTGTGTCAAAAATCCTGCGTATTGCGTCTATGGTCTTTCCGTCTCTGCCTATTATCCATTTTGAGAGTACTACGCTGTTTGGTTTTATCTCCGCTATAATTGCCATTTCCGTCTCCCTAATATTAATTTCAATTTCGGTATCGGTTATACCAGTTAAAATAATCTGCAATAAATTTTTTATTTTATCGCTACCCATAATTTAATTTTCTGAAAGTTATTTTTTTTCTTCTTCCGCATACTCGTTTATTTTTAACTGCAAGAAAATATTTATTTTGCAGTCTTTGTTTGCCTTGTCAAAGAAAATACAAGCTCCCTGTATGCAAGGGATAAATTCAATTTGCTGTTTTCCTTTCAGGTCTACTGTTTTTGATAGCTGTAATACTGGCAGGTTTAAAAACGGGCAAGCTCCTTTATCGGTTGGAAGTAAAGACAAGTCGGCCATTGAGTTATCCTCCCCCTTGAGTTTTTTTTGAATTGAGTTTGAGTTTAAGAGTTAGAGTGATTGAATTGTGTCTGAATTTTAGGAAAACAAAAAAGGTATGTCAATACTAATAAAAATCTTATTTCGTTAGGGATAAACGTATAACTTTTTTATCAATTTTAATTTTAATAAAAGGCTTGACAATTCCTATTATATTATGTATAACCTATAGTAAGCAGGGAGGTGGTAAAATAATGAGCAAGTCAAAGTCAAGATTTAAGTGTAAGTATTACAAAGTCTGTGGGAGTTATTTTAACTGCAAACGCTGTAAGGGGAGAGTGATAGGTAATGAAGTGTTTTATAGTTTTATTCGGAGACGGAAGTATGATGTTGTTTAACAAGAAACAAAAAAAAGGAGACTTCACGATTACGGACAGGATAAAATTATTTGAGGTTGAGGATGAGACTCAAATACTTGAAATTTGCGAGTGGCAAGGCAAAGGATACCAGTCTCCGTATATCAAAGAAGTCAAAGAGTGGTAAATCGTGTACATACCTGCTCTGCTCTGTCCCTTGAAGTACACGACAAGGGCAGAGCAGGTATCAAAATCAAAATTCACAAAGGAGAAATAATATGAGTAATGAAAATGTTAGTATGGAATACAGGGGTTTTGTAATTCGTTTTAATAAGTTCAGCGAGACGTGGGAAGTCTTAAACGAAAGCGAGGAGATGTACTCAAATAAAGAATATGGACTCTGCATAAAGTTTGTTGACAAGTACAAAAAGAAAGATGTTAAAGAAATTGCTATACTCATAGAAAGGGGTGGCGACAAAAATTATCGGGATGGATTTATTACTTCCATAGACAGCGAGGGAGCTATTTGGATAAAATACAAAAATCAAAGTGGGGATGATTATAACAGGGAAAAAATCAGTACATACTCAAGCGGAACGCTGATTTTGAAAAACAAGGAAAACGAGGATACCATAGCAAAAATAATTGACTGCAAAAAAAGAATAGAGGCCATTGACAAGGAAGTATCTAAACTTGAAAAAGTTCTAATTTATTTCAAACCGAAAATTTGACGGAAAAATCTTTCGTAGCTTTCGTTTTAAGGCGATAAAAAAAGTTTTTGATACTCTGATACCTTGACTTTACGAGGAGGCAGTATGAACAAATGCGCCTGTGCTAATGGCAAATACAATGAAAAATAAGAAACAGGCAAAGATAATGGGAGATATTAAATCCGAGATTTTACAGGAAATTTGTTTGTATTGTCATAGATGTATTGTGTTGGCGAAAATACCTTGTACGAAATGTCCAGTATACGAAATGATTGAATTAAAAAAAGTTTACAGATAAAATTGACGGAAAAATCTTTCGTAGCTTTCGTTTTAAGGCGATAAAAAAAGTTTTTGATACTCTGATACCTTGACTTTACGAGGAGGCAGTATGAACAAATGCGCCTGTGCTAATGGCAAATACAATGAAAAATAAGAAACAGGCAAAGATAATGGGAGATATTAAATCCGAGATTTTACAGGAAATTTGTTTGTATTGTCATAGATGTATTGTGTTGGCGAAAATACCTTGTACGAAATGTCCAGTATACGAAATGATTGAATTAAAAAAAGTTTACAGATAAAATTGACGGAAAAATCTTTCGTAGCTTTCGTTTTAAGGCGATAAAAAAAGTTTTTGATACTCTGATACCTTGACTTTACGAGGAGGCAGTATGAATAAATGCGTCTGTGCTAATGGCAAATACGCGGAGTGGTCTATTACTATTGTTTTGGATTATACTAACAAGCGGATAAAATGCTGTTGCGAGGATTGTATCCGTATAGAGCTGTCTGCTTTAGCGGATGAAAGACAAAGGTTGATTACGTTCCTTGAAGTAAAAAAGATAGAGGAATAAATATGATAAGCAGGATAGAGCTTGAGACGGAGCTGGATAATTTGTTAGAATATCTGTATGCAAAAGGTTTTATCGGGTTTGTATGTATTGAGAATAAATCAGTATTGATAAGCTCAATCATAGAGCTGATAGAGAAAAAAATACTTGACGGAGAGAAACTGAAATAATGCAGGACAAATGGTGGGATATTAGCTGGAACGTGGTTGTTGGTTGCAAGCGAGGATGTACATACTGTTGGGCAAGAAAAATGTTTAATCGCTTTCATCCTAAAGAGAATTTTGAGGATATACACTACTATCCCGAAAGACTGACAATACCATTGACTATCAAGAGGCCAAAAAGAATATTCGTAGGGGATATGTGCGATTTATTCGCTGACTGGACTCCGAAGTGTTACGTTGAGGACATATTGAGGATAATAAAAAAATGCCCTCAACATACTTTTATGTTTCTGACTAAATCTCCAGATGGATATAATAATTTTGAATATCCAAAAAACGTATGGTTAGGAGCTACAATAACAGGCATTAAAGATATTGATATTGCAGATAAACTTGCAAGAATACAAACGCATAATTTGAAATTTTTATCAATAGAACCATTATTGGATAGAATTAATACTCCGCATTTTCTTTATACAGATTTTGACTGGATAATAATCGGAGGCCTGACTCCGAAAGCTGTACACAAAAAAGAGTGGGTTAAAGAGTATTTATGGTTTAATTCAAAAAGGCCAGTTTTCTTGAAAGACAATCTGCACTATCCGAAAGTACTCAAAGAATATCCGAAACCGAAAGGAGCTTGAATGGATTTAGTAATATTTGTATTAGGCGGAGAGACTATACTTTTGAGGGATGTAACGAAATTCAAGTTTTATATAGATGATTATATTTTGTATTACAAAATAGTTGGTAGCGATATTACAAGAAAAAAAGAAAATGTATCGCTAATAAGGACTGCTGATGAAAACGAAATCAGAAAAGATTGGCAAGAACAACCTTGATTGGTTATCAACCTGTTTAAAAAAAGCAAATGCAACGCCTCAAGAAAAAAGAAAAAGGTTTTTTGATTTAATGATTAATAAAAAGAAATTTGAGCAGGCGTGTAATATCAGTAAAATTTCTTATGATGAGGGATATGGAATTATACTAATGATACTTTTTAATCTTGCGGAATATTTAAATAAAATATTTGGAGGGATAAAACAAAAATGGACTTTAAAATAAACCTTGACTTCAAGAATGAAAAACCCGACTCTACTCTGACGATAACTCTGCCAAAAGAATTACTGGAGAAAGTAAAAACATTTTCAAAAAAAATCAACACTCCGACGAGCAGATGGGTACGAGACTTGCTGACTCAATTTGTGGCAAATGCAAATAATCAGGGTAATCATACAAAAAAGTGAAAATAAAATTTTTTCCATTTTATAAACATCATTTAATTAACATCTTTAACGTCAAAATCACTCATAGGCAACGGATATGAAACATAATAAAAACATATATAATAATTATATACAAAGTCTTGTAGTTATAACATATAGCTGGTGTTATAACGTCTTTGACTTACAACAAAGAAAGAATAGTAGTAGTAGTGGAGGCAAAACCTGTGGATAACTACATAAAAACAGTCATTTTTTTTTGCAAAAGTGCCAGTTTCACTCATAGAATTGTTAAGATTTGAAATCTTAACAATTGTGGATAACTCGTTTCCGACGACAAACGTAAAAAACAGGTTCAAAAATGGCATAAAATGGCTGTGGATAACTTTTGAAAAGGCACGTAAATCCGTGTGTTTTGGAGTGGGTTATCAAAAAGGTGTTGTTTTTCTTAAAAACTGTGGATAACTATGTGGATAACTTTTGGGGATAACTCTGTGGATAACGCTGAAAAGTATCGGAAATGCGTATGTTTTCGGAGTTTTTAATAGCTGTGGATAACTTTCGCAAAATAACTTAACATAATATTTTAAACTATACTTCTTAATTAAGTATCAGGGAGGCGGTATGATGAGGGTTTTGGCAGTACCTTTTGGGCTTAAAAAGAGATTTTTAGGCCTTGCGAAAGCCAGTTATGTTGATATTCTTGAGGAGCAAATTCAGGATTTACAAAATGAAATTTATGCTCTGAAAGAATATCTTAATATTGACGATAGCAAAAAATTTGTGCCGAAAAAAACTGTCGCTGATGATGTCCTTGAGACTATATCAAAGTTTGCTCCAGCTCTGTCGGGTATCATAGAGCAGAGCAAAAAGCAAACAAAGAAATAAGGAATTATCCAGCTTTGCTGGACGCACTAACTAATTCAGGAGGTATGCGATTGACGGATAATTATGTCAGGATGTTTTATGGTATCCTTGACGGAATATGTCGCCAGTTTTTCAGGGATGTTAAAATCGCTATTGAAAAAAAAGACGGATACTATTTCATATTCATAAAAATTCCTGCGATTTCAAAAGACTTAATATCAGGCCAAAAAAATTTGAGAAAAAGGAGAGTGATGTAAAATGACTAACAAAATAATTGAGGCAATTCAAAACTGCGAACACTCGGACAGCTCGTATCAGGTCAGTTATGGTATCAAGATTGACGGAAAATACAAGTATTATGAAAACGGCCTTTGTATTGACTGCCTCAAGCTAATTATGGTAAACTTTAATGACTTCGTAAACGATTTGGAGTACTTTGAGATAAAAATAAATCCGCAAAAATAATGTTCAGGATAACTTTTATTAATTTTTTTGAATTGCAAAAAAATAGCAAGCAATTTGCTTTCGGACTGTTCGGAGTGAATTTCTTATTTGATAAACTTGCCTATCTGTCCGTTACTTTTGTCCTTTTTAACTTCGGAATGAATATCGCTATTATCGGTAAAAATTATATAACTACAGAGGAAAGAGACAGGATAAGAGAGAGAACCTTGAGTCAGTAGTTGGTAGATAGTAGATGGTAGATAGGGTTAAAAAATGAAAATAACCAAAGAGATTAAACTTGAAAATAAAATAAAATGGGTAATTGAATATTGTAAAAAAGATAATCATGCAAATATTCTTAATTCTAATTTTGTTGATAAATATGTAGAAAAATTTAATCCAAAATATAGAGGGGTAAATTTTGGGGCGTTCAAATGTCCTGAATTAGGAAGGTTATTATCTTTAATGTATCATAAAAATATATTAGATTGTATGATTTACCTATGGGTTTTCCTAAATGGATTTATATTTATCAATTAAAACAAAACTCTTGACGATATGAAAAATAATAAAATATGTTATGGGTATGTTTTTTGTGATGGTAAATTTAATATAGTTAATGAAGCCATTATGGTTTTATCAAAAAAGAAGTATGAAAAGAAAGCAAGAGAAATATCAAATATTCCTAAAAAATATAAATTAATTAAGGTCAAAATAAGTAAGGTATAAAATGACTCTTGAATTAAAACTATTTGACGAGCATACTTGGATGTTATATGATGTCAAGGAGTTTAAATTTTATGCTAACGATAATATTCTGATGTACTGGATAGAGGATTGTCAGTTAGTAAAAACTCTGCTTCACGTCGTCAGTATTAATTGTAAAAAATAGGAGGCCTCAATGATATTTTTGGTAGCTCTTATAGAAACTGTAATTATATCTTTAGTCGGCAGATTTATATTCCACGCACAATTAAATTATGCTGATGTAGTTATCATATATTTATTAACCTTGATATTCACGACGTTATGTGAATTTATCAACGAACACTAAAACGGAGGATTATTTAAGATGATACTTTACGAAAAAATACTGCCCGATAACGAGAGATTTATAATTGAGGATGATGGCGGAAACACTTTTATTTTTAGAATACAGGTAGACGATAAAGATAAATATCATAATGCTTTTCTATTAAGATATACATTTGACGAGCTAAAGGATTTATTTATCAGGGAATTTAAACACAGAGGTTATAATGCTGAATTGCTTGAGGTAGCTTTTAAGAAAAAATGAAATTTCATAATTACGGATTTGGACAAAATAATTTCTCACTACATCCCAGTTTAAATAAAAAAAGAGGAGATACTATGAGCAAACAAAACAGAAACAATATAACAGTACAGATAAACGACGAGATTTATTCGGCAGTAATAAAATATGCAAAAACAAAAAAACTAACGATAAGCAAATTAATAATAGGTATTTTAGAAAAGTATTTTAAATTGGAATTAAACAATATATTAAAATGCGAAATTGAAACGAAAAAAACAATATTTGATAAAATAAAAGAACAAATAAATGAACCAGTTGTGGCTTTAGTTCAAAGAATAACTGGAGATATAAATAATGAACCTATAAGCTGTGGTAATTTTAAATTCAATAATGAATATGAATTTAAAGAAAATATGATTAAAATATCACAAAATAACGGAGGAGGGACTTTCTTAATATACATAAAATCTATACAGGGAAAATACATTAAAGGAATATCAAGGTCAGTATATTGGAGTTCAAAAGTATAAACCAAATGAATATCATCCAGCTATTCCTTTCAAATTTAAGGTCAGAGAACACAAGACGGAGTTTTTTGTATTCCTTATCGGCCTTTGAAAAAGTCTCAAGAAAAAAAATTGAGTCAAGTACCTTTGAAGATATACTGGCCTTTAAAAAATACTTGCAGGGAATAAAATACTCTCCAGCTACCATAAACAACCGCCTGTCAGCTTTAAGCTCCTTTTACAGTTTTTGTCAAAAACATATTGATAAACAGGGTAATCCGCTAATAAAATTCAATCCTATTGACAACCTATCAAGAGAAAAAGTTAATCCGTATATCCGAGCAAGAAAAATGAGCATTGAGGATTTTAAAAAAATCCTGTTCAACGTCAACAGGAAAACAAAAAAGGGCAAGAGAGATTATGCTATCCTGATATTTTTTGTCTATACAGGCCGTAGGCGGTCAGAGGTCGCTAACCTTAACATAGGGGATATTTTTGAGACGAAAGGTACTCACTTCTATAGATATAAAGGAAAGGGAGGCAAAGAGGCCATCCGTCTCCTGCCTGAACCTGTCAGGTATGCTCTGGATGTGTACCTAAAATGCTCTGATAGGCCTATTAAGGCCGATTATCCCCTGTTTAGTGCTTTACACAGGGAAACACAGCTCACAGGCCAAGCAATAGGCAATATTTTGAGGGAATACGTGGATTTAGCTGGACTGAACACGAAAGACTACTCCATCCACTCCTTGAGGCATTTAAGCACTCATTTGAGGCAGTTATCAGGGCAGAGCTTGACGGATATTCAAAAGGAGTTAGACCACTCCAGTATCTCAACCACGCAAATATATCTTGATAATATCTCCGAGAAAACGGATGAGAGCTGGAGAGAGATAAGCAGGATTTTGAACAGGAGAGAGGAGTAAAATATATGAGTATTAAATATCCAAAAGGGTTAGGCAAAAGACAAATGGCAGGAGCAAAAAAATTGGTTCAAGAGGAAAAAAAGAAATTATTATCAGTAAAAATAACAGCAGAAATCCATAGCATAATACCTGATATATTAAATCATCCTTATTTGAACAATTTATCTCCCGAAACTAAAATACTTATTGCGGTTGATAGTATGGAATTTGTAGATGAAGCAGTTAGATGTATTCTTGAAATAATAAAAGGAGGCAATCAAAATGGTAAGAGCTAAATTTACAGTCGTGAGTGTTAATTCAAAATCAGGAGAAGTAATATTAGAACCCGTATATTCAGGTAGCGAAGAAAATAAAATGTTTTATGAGTACACTCCTGCTGGAAAAATAGTATTGGTAACTGTAAATGAAAAAGCATTAAAAGAGTTTGAAGTCGGAAAGGAATATTATGTAGATTTTATATTGGCTAATTAACAGAAAAGAGGAATAATTTTATGCTACAGGCAGGAAGTATTTTTAAACTCAAGGAACTGGAAAAACAAAAGTTTATCATAGAAAAAAGCTGTTTATCAGGCCAGTATGGTAAGAATTTCAGGTCAATATTTATCGTGGAAAAAAACGAAAGATGGCATAACTCAATCGGTATGCTTTTCGGACTATTTAAGAAAAAAATAGTTATCGTCAAGGAATTATGGAAAGAGTATAAAGGCAGTGAGAAGTGAGATGTAAGTAGTGAGTGGGGAGGGATTATGTCGGCAATCAGTAGAGGATGGGAAAGCAGAGATTTGATTGTGCCTAAAGGAGCTATGATTAAGGAAATAAAATTAACTCGTGGAGCAGAGATAGTTTTCAAACTTGTAAAAAATATTCATTATGACAATAAATTTATAGAAAATAACAGAGTAAGATTGATAGTTGATTATAATGTAGAGGTAAAATAATGAAAATAAAAATATTATTTACTGATGATACCATCCAAAGTTACGAAACAATAAACGAAATAGTGATTGTTCCAAAATATCCTAACAATCCCGAAGTAACAGCACAGGAGACAATACATTTACTTGTACCTGAATTAGAGAAAGGCACTAAAGAACATTGGCAAGTTAAAAATTATTATATCGACCTTAAAAGAGTCAGAGCTATAGAATTTACAGAAATATAGGAGGTACTTATGGGATTTTGGGGAGAGTATCCGTCGGATAATGACACGTCTTATGATTTAATGTCTCTTATTGAGGATGTGGTTAATAAAAAGCTCCACGAAGTCTTTAA
>Ga0315282_10003715_pt1 | contig 27205 bp, 27 predicted proteins | sample YL17G07_20_MG_FD_203693 | JGI IMG/M metagenome (GOLD analysis project Ga0315282, IMG submission 203693) | Sediment microbial communities from Yellowstone Lake, YNP, Wyoming, USA - YL17G07_20 | ecosystem: Environmental > Aquatic > Freshwater > Lake > Sediment | place: USA: Wyoming | collected...
AGCGGGGCAAGAACCCACAGGGCAAGAACTGCCCCTGCTCCGCTGGCGATCAAATTTAGGCCATATACTTTTCCGATCTGCGCGGCCTGCTCGGAAAAAATTCTGACCAGCACCAATCCGAGCATAAAAAAGGGCGAAAAAACCAGGAGCGAACTTAAAAGTATGTAAAATATGCCGCTGATCGCCCATTGGAAATCAAAGGTTGCCAGTAATTTGTATGACAAAAGAACCGCTGCGCCGCTGACAAGGGAAAGCCAACCCGGGTCAACCCTTTTCTTATTTTCAATGAAGATGCTGTCCCATGTGCCTCCAGCGCCTAAGCCGAGTATGGTCATACTGATCACCATATACGCGGTGTTATGCCAGATAACAAAAGAAAAAATCCGGGTGACCAGAACTTCCAGGTAAAGCACGATGAGTGAAACCAGGGAAAATCCGGACCAAACCCCCATCTTGTTTTTGTGCATTATCGCGCCTTATTATATTAACAGGTGATTAGACTTGCAACCTCGCCTGAATCTGAAGGCAACTATCTTCAAGCCTAATCTGGATATAATGGAATTTAGATGGTAAAATATTAACATAGAAGCGGAGGTGGAAGAATGATCAAGTGGCTGCTGACGACTGTCATCCTGGTCATTGCCGTGGCAATGGTGACCGTTATAATGGAGAGTCCTTCCCTGCGGGCCAGGGCTGAAAAAACCCTCAAGGCCAGGAGCGCGCTGATTGCGAGCCGGCTGAAAGAGTTGAAGGGCCTGGCGGGGAGCGGTTCCGGGGAAAGCAAACAGCATTCAGCTCCCTCTGGCGGCAAATCCGCAGCGCCGGGCAAGGAATCCCAAACCCAGGAATCACCAGGGTCAAGCGGGGCCAAATCCAGGGACCAGATTTCGGATTCAGACCGCAAGCAGCTGGAAGAGGTGCTGGAAAAGGCCGGCAAGAAATAACCTGGTCCCGGCAAGGCCGGTTTCCCAATCCCCTCCATTGCCTTTTGCGCTGTGCGCTAAGGCGCTGGTGTTTTAGGCGGTTCGGAGCTGCCGATGATTTGCGCGAATTCCTCGGCGATGAGCCGGTTGGCGACCGCGTTGGGATGAAGGCCGTCGGTGGTCAAAAGCAGGCTTGGGTTCCGGCGCAGGAAATCATCGCCCAGAATCTTTCGGTATCGGTCCAGAATTTCGGCGTAGCTTTTATTTTTCAGGAGCTCGTCAAAATCATAAGCATCGAAGCGGTCGGAAAAGTCAGCCACCGGGATTTGGTTCCGGGACGCGGCTTGCCAAATCAGGTTTTTATAATCGGGCAGTATTTTGTAAGGAATGTAAAAGACCAGCTTGAATCCCCGCTCTCGTCCAAGCCGGACGAAAGCATCCAGGTTGGCGAGGAAATCATCCGGCGGCACGCGCGCATTGCGGAACCGGGTTTGAAGGTTTGTCCTTTTTCCCCCCATCGGCATGAGCACGGGTTTCAGCGCCGGCTTTTCGCCTTTTCCGAACAGCTGCCCCTGCTTCATCCTTGCCGTGAGGTATCTTAGATATACGACCAGCGGCTGCTTGACCAGAAGCAACAGGCCGAAATTCGCGGGAGAGGCGTAAATTTTTTTGAAGCCGGAGGAGGCGTCTCCCGGAATCATTTTCGCGTCCGACCTGAAAGTGGTCCAAACCGCGGGCTGGGCGTCATTCAATCCGAACTCCAGGATGACCAGGTCGGGTTCCAGGTTCAAGAGCTTCTCGCGAAGGTAGACCAGTCCCTGCCTGCTGGAATAGCCCATGACCCCGGCGTTGATTACCTCAAACCTGGCGGCCCGGGCTTGGTTCAAAAGGTCCTGCAACTGGCCGGGATAGGTGTATTCATCATCCACATCAGTTCCGAAAGTGTAGGAGTCGCCCAGGCAAATTATCCGCATCAGTCCCTCGGCCTTGGGCTTGACCGGCCCCAAGGCCCGCATCCCCTGGGAGTTGATGCTCAATCTAAAGCGGGCATTTTTCGAAGCCCACACCCGGGGCCGGGCTACTCCGACCGGAACCTCGCCCTTAAACCCGGGCCTAAGCGCCGTGATGAGCTGCCAGTCCAGGGTCTTGAACCGGTTGGGGACAAAATTCCGGTACCATGTCCACCTGACCAGCTCATTGAGCAGGACCAGCGCGAGTATGACGGTTATCGCGCTGAACAGCAAATATTTCCAACCGGCCCGCATCCATGCCAAGGCTATCTTATGAGCAGCCCCGAGTCAAAATTTTTCCCCGTCATGCGCAGTTTCAATTAAGGAGCTATTGGCAAAGGAAGAGGAGGCCCGTAATTCAATGATTTTCCTTAGGTCTAATGTGAACCCCTTATTTGGTCATTCGATCTGGTCAGGGCTTGAAAAATTCAGCGGTCAAGCTGATGCCTTCGGCCAGGGCCAGTTTGGGCTTAAAGCCCATGACCCGGCGGGCGAGCGAGTTGTCAAGCGCGCTCCTTCGCTGCTCGCCCTTTTTGGCCGGGCCGTGAAATGGCTTTACCTCTGCGCCGGTTATTTTATTGAGCGCGCTGAAAATCTGGTTGACCGAGGTTTCCTTCCCGGTGGAGATGTTGAACGCGCCGCTCACCCTCGGCTTGAGCGCAAGCAGGTTCGCCCGCACCACATCGCCCACATAAACATAGTCGCGCGTCTGTCTCCCGTCGCCGTTGATGATGGGCTGAAGGTTGCGCCAGAGTTTCTCCGCGAAGATGGCCACCACCCCGGCCTCCCCGAACGGGTCCTGCCGCGGGCCGTAAACATTGCTGTACCGGAGCGAGACATAATTCATCCCGTGCACGGCTTGATAGTAAAATAGGTACAATTCCACCGCGCGCTTGGCGATGCCGTAGGGGGAGAGCGGCCGGATGGGATGAGACTCGTCAGCCGGGAAATAATCCTGCTCGCCGTAGAGCGCTCCGCCGGTGGAGGCGAAGATGAATTTTTTGACGCGGTGCTTGCGCGCGAGTTCAAGTAAAACGATGGAGCCGATGATGTTCACGCTCGCGTCCAGGGCCGGGTCAGCCACGCTCTTGCGCAGGTCAATCTGGGCCGCGTGATGGTTGACGATTTCCGGCTTGAAGGCCCGGAAAATTTTTTCCATCCGGGAACGGTCCCGGAGCTCGGCCTTGAAGAACCTGGCGCGCTTGTTGACCTGTTCGATTTTGCCCCGGCTCAAGTTATCGACCACGGCCACGCGATGTCCTTCATCCACATAGGCATCCGCGATGTGCGAAGCGATGAACCCCGCGCCTCCGGTAACCAGAATTCTCATCCCGCCTCCTCAAAGATATTTTTTCAGGCCCAGCTCGGCCATTTGCGCGACCAGTTCCTTGAGCCGGGCGTCACTCCCCAAATCCATCACCAGAATGGCGTCATCGGTCTCAACCAGGGCCAGGTCTTTCACGCCCACGGCCGCGGCCAGCTTGGTCGTGTGCACGAAAAGATTTTGCGAGGCCATGGCAACCAGTCGGCCCTGCCCCAGGTTCTTGGCCATCCCCTGTCCCCGCAGCTCGCCCAGAATTTTATAACTGCCGATGTCGCTCCAGCCGAAATCCGCGGAAAGCACCGCGGCTTCCCGCACCTTCTCCATCACGGCATAGTCAAAGGATGTTTTGGGAAGAGAGGGGAACACGGAGTTGACCACGGACTCGAGTTTCTCGGCAGGAGCCTTCTGGATTTTTTTAAGCTGCTTGAAGATAGCGGGCTGATGCCTGGCAAAGGCGCTCCAGAGCGCGCTCGGCCTGGCCAGGAACATCCCCGCGTTCCAGAGAAATCCCCTGCGGATATATTTGCCGGCCAGGGCCGCGCTTGGTTTTTCAGCGAAACGTTTGACCATAGCCAGTCCGCTTTTTCCCGCAACTTTTTTCCCGGGCTGGATGTACCCGAAATTGGGGCTGGGAAAATCCGGCCTGATGCCGATGGTTATGACCAGATTATTTTGAGCCGCGCAGCCGGCGGCTTGGGCCAGCACTTTGCGGAACGCGGCCGGCTTGGCGATGTGGTGGTCCGCGGGCAGGAACGCGAGCACCGGCTCGGGTTTTCCGGGGTCGATTTTTCTTGAGAGCAGGGCCAGGGCCAGGCCGATGGCCGGCGCGGTGTCTCTCGGCGCAGGCTCAAGGATAAAATTCCCGGGGTTGATTTCCGGCAGCACTTTTCTGATTGCCGGCGCGAGTTCCCTTGAGGTTGAGATAAAAATATTTTCGCGGCCGGCCAGGGGCTTTATGATGCGGCAGGCCTCGCAGACCAGGGGTCTTTTCGCGGTCAGGCACAGAAGCTGCTTGGGACGGCTTTTCCGGCTCAAGGGCCAGAAGCGCGTTCCCGAGCCGCCAGCGATGAGCACCGGCCAGATTGCGGGCCTGTTCATTTTTTTCATCCGGCTCAATAGTAAGGTTCCAGCGGCTCGCCTGCAAGCACCTTGGCCGGATTGACTTTCAGCAGCACATGCACGGCCTTTTCCCCGGCAAGCTTCCGGAGGCGCTTCAGCCCCTGGGGGACGATGGCGGCGAGCTGTTCCGGGGAATGGGCATCGGTGGCAATGAGGTCCACCATCTTGAGCTTGAGTATCTGTTCCGCGGCCTTCCTCACGGTCTTGCCGTAGTAATCCACCAGGCTGCCGAGGTTCATCTGGATATAAACTCCCTGCTCCTTGATGCGCTTGATGGAAGACTCGGGCTTGGAGATGACATCCTCGTTGCGCTCCGGGTGGGCGAGGATGAGCCGGAGGAAGGGCAGTAATTTTTTCAATTCGGGATTTTTGGCGCGGGTATTGAAGAAGCTCAAGCCCAGGGTTGCGGGCATGAAGAGCGCGGGCATCTCCACCAGGATAAAGAGGGAGTTGTTGATTCTCACCAGCGGCCAGTTGGCTTCAGCTATGTCCGTGAAATCGCGGTCCAGGTAGTATTCGGCGCCGAGGATAAGTCCGAGGTTGACGCCCTCGGCAACTATTTTTTCATTGAGGCTCCTGGTCCTTTGCTCAATCTCCGCGCTCGAGGTCTGGTGCCCGGACTTGTCCGTGATATGCGGCGAGGCCACGGTTTTCTCAAACCCGAGTTCCTGGTAGGACCTGGCCATCTTAAGAGACGCGGACTCGTCATTGGCGCCGTCGTCCAGGCCGTAAAGGATATGGCTGTGAATATCAATCATAAATTCCTGGTCTAGAAAAATTTTAGCGGAAAAAGTCCGGGCTGTCATCTGGGCCGGCAATGCGGTGATTGTCAAGGGCTGCAAACTGTGCTATTTTATTGGCGGGAGGTAATCCATGTTTGGAATCGGGCCATCGGAACTTTTGCTCATCCTGCTGATTGTGCTGATTATTTTTGGCGCAAGCAAGATTCCGCAAATCGGCGCGGGCCTGGGCAAGGGCATCAAGAATTTCCAGCGCGCGCTCAAGGGCGAAGATACAGATAACCCGTCCGGGGCGGATAAGAAGGAAGAGAAGAAGTAAGAGCCGGGTATGCGGTCAGGGCTTATTCGCGCGCCTTGACTTGGCGCGCTTTTTGTTTTTCCATCACCAGCTCTAAAGCCGCTTCCTGGATTTTCGGGTGCAGCACCTCGTTTTCCGCAATTTCCACCAAATCCTGCTCCAGTAAATAGGGGATGAGGCTCAAGGCCAGTTGGGGCGGGCAGTAGGGATTGTTGACCAAAGCCTTTTTCACGGAATAGTAGCTTATCCACTTGAGGTTTTTGTAGACCTGGGTGAGCACCTGGGCGCTGGTGGGCCGTTTGGAAGCTATTTTCACAACTTCCTTGATGGTGAGAATCGGGTTCTGGAGCAGGATGTAAATCACGGTCGGGTTCTGGTCATTGAGCAGGCGGTCAATCAGGTCGCGGTCTCGGGTGCGGGACAGGGATTTTCTTTCGCCCAGGGTTTTTTCCTTAAGCTCCTTGTCCTCCATTTCGTCGCTGGTTCCGGGAATTCTCCAGGGGGGCGTGCGCGACATCATCCGCACCAGGTCCTGGTAATTCTTGGCGCGGGCCACGGCATAGACCCCGGCCAGCTTTCTCGGGCCCAGGTATTGCGAAATCATGGCCAGGTCGGAAATGAGCCGGTACCCGGTCTGGAAAATCGGCTCCTTCTGGCGCGAGCCTTCAGAGATGACATGAAAAATCTCGGCCAGCATCTCGTCCTTGTGCCGGCAAAGCTTTTTGCTCAAGGCATAGCAGCGCTGCCGGTGCTCGGAAAGGGTCTCGATTTCGCGGAGGGCTTTCCTGGCAATCTCTTCGGCTTTTTTCCGGTCAACTTCCATGGCTAAGGGGAAATGAAAATTGGGGGGAACACGCGAACCGCGGGTTTGGCCTTGAATTCATCCACCCGGCTTGATCAGCTGAAAGTTGTTCACTACTTTGGGGTCAAAAGTCCTGACTTCGCGAGGCGGCTTGAAGAAGATCACCGCAAAATCGCGCTGCTCCCCTGGCTTGATCTCCAGGTTGTTCATATTCCTGCCGGCCTTGGTCTCCATGTAGCCCTGGAGCTCGGCCTCGGACATGTTTTCCATCTCGTTCTTGGTGAAATTGACATCGCAGTAGCTGTAGCCGCTGGCCAGAAGGTTCCGGGCATCGTCATAAAGGTCCACCTGAACCTGAACATAACCTACCGGAACCGGGTAATCGTTCCGCGCCTTGCCCAGGACCGCAAGCGCGGCGCTGCCGTCCCGCCGCACCAGATTCATCGGCCGGATGGAATCCTTGTCCACGACCACTTCCCCCTTGATCTCGGCCTGGCGCAGCCCGAGCGCAATCAATATCTGCTGCAGCTCCGGCGCGTTCATGAGCTTTTTGAAATCGCCTTTGCTCAAATCCGCGAAGGTGAAGCTTTTGGTGGAATTGAGATAGAACAGCCCTCCGACCGGGGCCAGGATAATGATGACAAGCAGGAAGACCAAAAATTTTTTCAGGCCCCCGCCTTTTTCCTTGGCCTCAATCACCCTGGTGACCGGCCGGGCCGCGGTGGCTGGCGGAAAATCCCTGACCTGGGCCGTGGCTGCCGGGGCTGGAGATGGAGCCGCCTCGTTGTCACTATCGAGCTGGGCTTCCAGGTCGTCTCCTGCGGACGGCTTCTTTCTTGAGGTTTCTGTGCGCGCGTAGCTTTCCAGCTTGTCCGAAAAGTCGAATTCCTCGGCCCCGGCCTTGGCCGGCTTGGCCTCCTTGGTCGGAATTTCCTCCCCACGGTCAATCTTGAAATCACCCATGTTGTCCTCAAAACTACCCTCGCCGCCGGCCTCGGACTCTTCAGCCGGGCCCGGGCCTTTGCCAGGAGCCTTGGCCGGACCCGGGATTTCGGGCATTTCCGAGGAAAACCCCAGGTTCATTTCCTTCTCTTTCTCTTTAGGCTGGGGCTTGGCCGATGCCCCGAATTCCTCGCTGGAAAAATCCGCCTCATCCTCGAAGCTGAACTCCTCGCTCTCCTCCGACGGCTCCTCTGCCGGCCTGGCTTTGGCCGCAGGCTTATCCTCAACCTTTATCTCGTCTATCCCCACGGCAAAATCCTGATGCGCTGGAGTCATGGGCTTCCGCTCCGTGCTCGCTTCCTCGTGAGCCTTCTCCTCCTCGCCAAAGTCAAAACCTCCGCCGAAATTAAACTTGTCCTCGGAGGGCGGCGGGCCGGGAGCCGGAGGAGGCGGAGGAGCTGAAGGACCAGGTCCGGGCGCTGGCGGAGGCGCTGCCTGGCCGGCAGCTTCAGCCTGCAGCTCGAAGACATTCTTGCATTTCGAGCATCTCACCTTGACCCCGGGCTTGACCTTCTCATCCGGGAACTTGAATTTAGTGCTGCAACTTGGGCATTGAATGATCATATTTCCCCTTCAAAGGGTAAATATAGACTAGTCTCAAAACAAAATCAAGCAAAGAATATGCAGACCACCCCCTGATTTTATAATTTTATACCATCTGGCCGCCGCAGGCAAATGGCGGGCCGTAATGCCTAAAAGGCCGGGCTTTACAGGCGCAGGGGATGTGTTAAAATCTTGCCTATCAGGATGAGGGGATGAGCGAATTTTGTGCCAACGCGAAACCGGGCGCCAAGCCGGATTTCCTTAGAAGCCAGACCAGGAGCACGGAGCAGGCCGTGCGCTTGCGGAATATTTTGCGCAAAAGAAAGCTGACCACGGTTTGCGAACAAGCTCATTGCCCGAATCTCGGCAATTGCTTCGGGGACAGAACCGCGGCCTTTATGATTTTGGGCAAGACCTGCACCCGGAATTGCCGCTTCTGCGCGGTGGCCAAGGGCGTTCCCGAAAGCCTGGACCCGGAAGAGCCTTGGCGCGTGGCCGAGACCGCCAGCGAGCTGGGCTTGAGACATGTGGTCATTACCTCGGTCACGCGCGATGACCTTGCGGACCGCGGGGCCGGGCAATTTTCCAGGAGCATTGCCGCGGTTAAGGCCGCTCTGCCGCAAAGCACAGTGGAGGTGTTGACCCCGGATTTGGGCGGAAGCGAGGAGTTGCTTGCCGAGGTGCTGTCCGCAAGGCCCGAGGTCTTCAATCACAACCTGGAGACTGTGCCCAGGCTTTACGAGTCGGTGCGGCCCGGGGCGGATTATGCCCGGTCGCTCTCGCTTCTTGAATGCGCTGCCCAAAATCCTGGCCGGCCAGTGGTCAAAAGCGGAATCATGGTGGGAATGGGCGAGACCAGAGACGAGATAGTCTGCCTGATGAGAGATTTGGTTGACGCCGGCTGCTCGGTCCTCACCATCGGCCAATACCTGGCGCCAAGCCGAAAACACCGGCCGGTCGCCAGATATTACGAGCCTGCGGAATACGATGAGCTGAAAGCCGTCGGCGAGGACCTGGGCTTGCAACAGGTTTTTGCCGGGCCTTTGGTGCGGAGCAGTTTTCATGCCGGAGAGGTTTATGAAGCCCTAGGGCCGACCGGCCGCTCGTCCGTGCACGGCGATGCGGTTAAGCGTTTTAAAGGAGGCGGAGCCAGATGAGTCCGGAGTTCAATCGCATCAACCGGCTGCCGCCTTATGTGCTGGGCACGGTCGTATCGCTTATGACCGAGGCCCGGCGCAAGGGCGAGGACATCATTGACCTGGGAATGGGCAATCCTGACATTCCCACTCCCAGGCCGATTGTGGACAAGTTGAAGGAAGCCGCGGAGGTTCCCAAGAACCACCGCTACTCCATGAGCCGCGGCATCCCGCATCTGCGCAAGGCCATTTGCGAATGGTACCAGCGGCGCTACGAGGTTGACCTGGACCCGGAGTCCGAGGCCATCGTCACGATTGGCGTGAAGGAAGGCATTTCGCACCTGGTGCTTGCGACCGTGGAATCCAAAGAAACCGTGCTGGTGCCGAACCCGACCTATCCGATTCATGCCTATTCCGTGGTGATTGCCGGGGGGGATGTGCGGAGCATTCCCTTCACCGGCGAGCAGGGGGATTTTTTTGAGGAAATGGTCAAGGCGCTCAAGCTCTCCTGGCCCAAGCCCAAGATGCTCATTCTCAATTTTCCGCACAACCCGACCACTGCGGTGGTGGACCTGGACTTTTTCAAAAAGATCGTGGAATTCGCGCTCGAGAACAAACTCTATGTCATACACGACTTGGCCTACGGCGACCTCTGCTTTGACGGATACGAGGCGCCGAGCTTCCTGGAAGTTCCCGGCGCCAAAGAGGTGGGCGTGGAGTTCTACTCCATGAGCAAGGGCTTCAGCATGCCCGGGTGGCGTGTGGGGTTCTGCGTGGGCAACAAGGATTTGATTCACGCCCTGGGCAGAATAAAGAGCTATCTTGACTACGGCGTGTTCCAGCCCATCCAGATTGCATCTACCATCGCGCTCAACCAGTATGAGGACGCGGTCTGCGGGACGCGTGATATTTACTGCCGGAGGCGGAACGCCCTGGTGGACGGCCTGAACAAGACCGGCTGGAAGCTGAAGAAGCCCAAGGCCACTATGTTCGTCTGGGCCAAAATCCCGGAAGCTTACGCCGGCATGGGCTCGCTCGAGTTCAGCAAGTTTTTGCTCAAGGTGGCCAAGGTCGCGGTCAGCCCGGGGGTGGGCTTCGGCGAATTCGGAGAGGGCTTTGTCCGGTTCGCGCTGATTGAAAACGAGCACCGAATCAAGCAGGCGGTGCGCGGGATAAAAAAGGCGCTGTTCAAGGGGAAATAGCAGGCCTACAGGGAATTCGAATTACGGCAGCTAAGATAAACAATACCGTCTTGCATCTTCTAAAATGGGCTTATTTAGAATATATATTGATGAAGTTGGCAATCACGACATGCGGCATACGGATAATCCCAACGAAAGATTTCTCTCGCTGTCAGGGATTATCATAGAGTCGGAACATAATGCCAAAAGGCAATTCATCTCCCGAGACCCCGATGAATTGGTGATATTCCATAGAAAAGAAATCTTAAGGTGCGTGGGGCCATTTGCGGTCCTGCGTGACCTCAAAGTCAGATCCGCTTTCAATCAAGCGCTTGTTGATGCATTAAGGAGATGGGAATATAAGGTCATAACCGTGGTGATTGACAAGAGAGAACATTTTAACCGGTATCAAGTGTGGCGGCATCAGCCTTATCATTATTGCCTGGAGGTTTTGCTGGAGAGATTTTTGCTTTTTCTGCGTTCTGGAAATAACCGCGGAGATGTCATGGTTGAGAGCAGAGGCGGAAATGAGGATATGAAACTGAAGGATTCCTACTCAAGGCTTTATAGAAACGGCTCAGATTACATTCCTGCTGAACTGTGGCAAAGCCACATGACTTCAAAAGAGCTCAAAGTGAAGTCAAAAAAGGATAACATCTCAGGCCTTCAACTTGCTGACCTCCTGGCATATCCTTCGAGGCGCCAAATTCTGCAGGAAAATTGCCTCGTTACACCAGACCGGGAAACCTTCAGCGATCAAATAGCGGAACTTTTGGACCAGGAAAAATATTTGAGGTCCTTCCGAAAACATAATTAAGGGATATGGAAAGAAACTATTGCCTTAAAAAAAGCGCCCCTTGCGGGGCGCCCGATGGCCTTTACGGCCATCCAACTCCACTTAATGGATTAGTTCTATTATATGATAAAATAAATAGGATGTCAAGAAAAACTTCTCTCAAAAAGGAAAGAAAAATAATATGAAAGAAGTAAAAATAGGATTAATTGGTTTTGGCACCGTGGGCCAGGGAGTGGTCGAGCTCCTGCGCGAGAACCAGAAGGAGATTGAAGCCAGGATCGGGGCGCGGCTCGCTCTCGCCGGCGTGGTGGACAAGGACTGGAAGCGGCCCCGCCAGGTCCGGCTGGAGCCGAGGCTCAAGCTGTCCGACAGCCGCAGCCTGGTTCAAGACCCGGAGGTCAAAATCATCATCGAGCTGGTCGGGGATTACCCGGGCGTGAAACAACTGCTGCTCGATGCGCTCAAGGCCGGCAAGTGGGTGGTAACCGCCAACAAGGCCGTGCTCGCCAAGCACGGAGATGAAATTTTCCGCGCCGCCAAAAAAACGCACGGGGAAATCTATTTCGGAGCCTCGGTCGCGGGCGGCATCCCCATCCTGCGCGTGCTGCGCGAGGGCCTTTGCGCCAACCGCCTCTCGGCCATTTACGGAATCGTCAACGGCACCTGCAACTACATCCTCACCCGGATGGAGGAGGCCGGCCTGGAATACGCGCAGGCTTTGAAGGAAGCGCAGGCCAAAGGATACGCCGAGGCTGACCCGGCCGCGGATGTCGAAGGCCTGGACGCGGCCCACAAGCTTTCCATCCTGCTCCGCCTCGGCTTCGGCATGAGCGTTGCGGTGGAAAAAATTTTCCGCAAAGGCATCTCGCGCTTGAGCCACCTGGACCTCCAGGCCGCAGGCGAACTCGGCTACCGGGTCAAGCTCCTCGCCATCGCCCGGGTGGCGAACGGAAAAATCGAAGCGCGGGTGCATCCCACTTTGATTCCGCAAAATTCCATGCTCGGCAATGTGCGGGGGGTGAACAACGCCATCTATGTGCTCGGCAATTTCGTGGGCCCCACGCTTTATTACGGCCGCGGGGCCGGGATGGAGGCGGCCGCGAGCGCGGTGATGAGCGATGTGATGGAGCTGGCGCGAAACCTGGCCCAGGGCCGGCAAGCGGGCCGGCTTTGTCCCGAGGGATATGTCGCGCTCAATCCGCGGAGGCTGAAACTTCAGCCCATGGCCAACCTGGCCTCGCCCTATTACCTGCGGGTCTGGGTGAAGGACCAGCCGGGAGTGCTTGCCAAGATCAGCGGGATACTGGCCCATGAGAAGATAAGCATCAGCTCGGTGATTCAGCATGAAGCGCGCGAGGGCAAAGCGGTTCCGCTCGTCATCATCACCCACCAGGCCCTGGAAAAAAGCATCCAGAAAGCGGTGAAGGAAATCAACCGGCTCAAGGTCGTGCTCAACCCGGTGCAGCTCTTAAGAATCGCCACCGAGTTGTGAATTATTGGGGTCAGGCCTTAACATATAAGTTAACGGCCGACAAACATTCAAAAAGGAGGGGAAATGGACCGCAGGAATTTTATTTCCGTCCTGGGATTGGCAACTGCGGGAGCGATTGCCGCAAAACCTCAAACGGCTAGGGCTGAAAATTCGACTTCCGCAGACATCCTCATAGATTATAAGAATCCGCTGCACAAAATCCCCAAGACCATTTACGGTCATTTCATCGAGGAGCTGGGCAAGTGCATTGAAGGAGGCATCTGGAGGCCGGTCAAGGGACAAGACCAGTTCCTGGGAGGCGTGCCCTGGGACCTGGTTGAGGCGGTAAATAAAATCCGGCCGTCCATAATCCGCTATCCGGGCGGCTGCTTCGCGGACAACTATCATTGGCAGGACGGGATTGGTCCGCGCGAAAAAAGGCCAGTCCGGCCGAACAAGGCTTGGGGAAAAGCCAGCAAGACCATTGGGCCAGAGGTTCTCAATCAGTTCGGCACTGACGAGTTCATTCTCTTCTGCCGCGAGGTTAATGCCGAGCCGATGCTCACGGTGAATGTCGGCACCGGCACGCCCGAAGAGGCCGCGGCCTGGGTGGAATACTGCAACGGCCCGGCCTCAAGCAAGTGGGGGGCGGAACGCGCCCGCAACGGCCACCAGCAGCCGTTCAATGTTCAATACTGGTGTGTGGGCAATGAAATGTGGGGCTTGCTTGACGGCGCGTTCACCGCGGAGAAATACGCGAGGCGCTACCTGGAATTTTCCTCGGCCATGCGCCAGGCCAGCCCGGATTTGAAGCTGATCCTTTCCGGCTGGACCGATGCGGCCAACTCCTGGAACCGCAAAGCCCTGGAGATAGCCGGCAAGGACGCCGACTATTTGTCCATCCACGCCTACGGCCCTTCCAAACTCACGGAACTGGAGGGGGTGGCAAGAAAAAAACTGGCTTATCAATCCGTGTTCAAGGTTCTTGATTCCTTTGAAAAGAAGCTCAACCTGGGCATTTCCGCGATTGCGGAATCCGGGCCTAAAGACCGCGAAATCAAGGTTGCCTTTGACGAGTGGAACCTCTGGTACTATTTCACCGAGGTGGTCCAGACCAACTACAACCTCCGCGACGGACTGTTCGTGGCATCCATGCTCGCAAGGCTGCAGCGGCTCGCGGACAAGGTCCCTCTCGCCAACCTCGCGCAGATGGTCAATTGCATCGGCATAATCATTTCCGACCGCCGCGGAACTTTCCTCACCCCGTCCGCCTGGGCCTTCAATCTCTTCACCGCCTATGACCTCGGAAATTACCTCAAGCCTGAACTGAAACCGGAAAAGCCGCTCGGACTGGAAGTCAGCGCCACGCGAAATGAGTCCGGAGACAGGCTCTCGCTGTTCCTCGTCAACCAGGAGCGCTGCAAAAACATCAACGCTCAAATCAGCCTTGCCGGATTTGTCCCCGATTCCCAAGCCGAACTCGCAACCCTCTACCACCAAGACCCCATGAAATACAACACCTTTGAAAATCCCAACGCCATAACTCCCCAAATCTCCAAGACCAGCCTCGCAGCCGCAGGTTCATCAATCAAGCTCACCCTGCCGGCGCATTCGCTTTCCGTGGTTTCTCTGAAAAAAAAGTGAGAACCTCTTTTGCTTATGAGTTCCAAAAAATATTTAGAATCACACCGGGCCAAAAAGCAGTGCCGCATGATTATTCTTTAAGTCCCAGCGCGAATTTGACTGCCTCATCCAGTTCCTTGAGCTTGGCTGAACTTATAAGTCCGATTCGTTCCTTCAGGCACCTTTTCGGAATGGTGGTAATGGTGTCAAGGTTGGCAACACGGGAATGAGGCAATCCCTCAACTTTTCCTATGGGCAGCTCCACCGGAATATTTCTTATCCGCGTAGTAACCGGAGCAATGGTAATCAACTCTCTAACCAGATAAGCTTCATTCCTGGAAAGCAATACCACCGGCCTCCTTCCTGCGGGCTTAGGCATTTCAGCCCACCAAATTTCTCCCCTTCTCATTCCCAGGACTCCTCTGCCAAAAGCCGGATCGCCGAATCTTCAGCCAAGGCGATTTCTTCAGAGCTTTCCGGGTATTTTTGATAACCCTCAATATATCTGGCAACAAGCGCTTTCTGCTCGCGCTCTGCCAGGGCCTGCCAGATCGCCCGGCTGATAAAGGCGCTCCGGGACTCGCCGGTTCTTTTTCTTATCGACTCCATCTTGCCCATAAGCTCCCCGGGAAGGCTTATGGCAACTTTTCTAGTCTTGCCCATAGTCATACCTCCTTCATACCATGATAATACCAAATATCCATAAAAATTCAAGCCCTAAAACATTCCCGCTCGCGATGCTTTTTAAAGAAACCAAAAATTATCTGTACCCGCTGTGTCTCTGTGGAGAGGAATCAGATGACTGGTCTGGTGCGCAGAGGACTTGATTTTGGGTGTATTCGCGGTCAATATAATTCTGGTCAGGAGCGAAAGGAATGGAGGATAATAAGGCAATGGAGGGCGGGAAAAAATTCATGTGGCAGGGGGTTATCCGGCACTACCGGGACTATCTGCCCATCAAGAAGGACGAGTGCATCGTCACACTTTTGGAGGGCAACACCCCGCTCATTCCTTCGCGCCGGCTGGCCGGGGAGCTGGGCAGGGGGGTTGAGGTTTTCTTCAAGTTTGAGGGACTGAACCCGACCGGCTCGTTCAAGGACCGGGGGATGACCATGGCGATTTCTCACGCGCTGGAGGAGGGAGCCCGGGCGGTCATCTGCGCGAGCACGGGCAACACCAGCGCGAGCGCCTCGGCATACGCTGCGCGGGCCGGAATGAAGTGCTATGTGCTGATTCCCGAGGGCAAGATTGCGCTCGGCAAACTTTCCCAGGCCATGATGCACGGGTCAGTGGTGGTCCAGCTTGACGGCAACTTTGACCAGGCGCTGGACATCGTGAAGGAGCTGGGAGAGAAGTTCAAGGTCGAGATTGTGAATTCCATCAATCCCTATCGCATTGAGGGACAGAAGACCGCGTCCTTTGAAATCTGCGATGTGCTCGGTTCTCCTCCGGACCAGCACTGCCTCCCGGTCGGAAACGCCGGAAACATCACCGCCTACTGGAAGGGATACAAGGAATATTATGCCAAGGGCAAAATTGACCGGCTCCCGCATATGAACGGCTTCCAGGCCGAGGGCGCCGCGCCCATCGTGCGCGGTCATCCGGTGAAAAATCCGGAGACCGTGGCCACCGCCATCCGCATCGGCAACCCGGCCAGCTGGAAGAGCGCGGAGCAGGCGCGGGAGGAGAGCGAGGGCATCATTGACATGGTGAGCGACGAGGAGATCCTCAAGGCCTACAAGTTCATGGCCACCAGCGAGGGCATCTTCTGCGAGCCGGCAAGCGCCGCGAGCATTGCCGGCCTTTTGAAGATGAAGTCCAAAGGCGCGAATTTCAACGGCCAGAAAATCGTCTGCACCCTCACCGGCCACGGGCTTAAAGACCCGGACAACGCCATCAAGATGAGCGAGCCGACCATCAAGCTGCCGGCCAAACTCTCGCTGGTGGTCGATGCCCTCAAGCTGGAAAAGAGATAAATGAGCCGGAAATACATACTCCTGATTGGAGACGGCATGGCCGACACCCCGTCTGACTTCAAGGACCGGAAGACCCCGCTGGCCGCGGCCCGTCATCCGAATATGGACCTGCTCGCCCGCAAGGGAAAGCTGGGAATGGTCACCACCGTGCCGCAAGACATGCACTCCGGGTCAGACATCTGCAATATGACCATCCTGGGATACGACCCGAAAAAATATTACACCGGCCGCGCGCCCATCGAGGCTGCGGGTGTCGGCATCGCGCTTGCGGATGACGAGGTCGCCTTCCGCTGCAACCTGGTGGGCTTGCGGGAGGACAACGGAAACCTGGTGATGGATGATTACAGCGCCGGGCATATCACGGATGCGGAGGCTGCGGAGCTGGTCGCTCTCTTGAACCGCGCGCTATCCAACGACTTCATCAAGTTTTATCCGAGCGTGAGCTACCGCAACCTTTGCGTAATCAAAAACCTTGACCCGCAAGCGGTCTATCTTCCGCCTCCGCACGACATCCTGGGCCAGCCGCTGGAAAAGCATCTCCCCCAGACCGCTCTCAATGACGCGCAGCTTTTGGTCCTGGACTTGATGGCCAAAAGCCGCAAGCTGTTCAAGAGCCATCCGGTGAACGAGAAGCGCCGCGCCGCGGGGAAAAAGACCGTGGACTCCATCTGGCTCTGGGGACAGGGCAAACGGCCGGCCCTGCCCACGCTCAAGGACCGCGCGGGCGTGAGCGGAGTGGTCATCAGCGGCGTGGATTTGATTCGCGGCCTGGGCAAGCTCGCCGGCCTCAAGATTGTGAAGGTTCCCGGAGCCACCGGATACATTGACACCAACTACGCGGGCAAGGTCCAGGCCGGCCTGGAGGCGCTCAAGGCCGGAGACAATTTTGTCTTCCTCCATGTGGAGGCCCCGGACGAGGCCGGGCACGCCGGAGACCTCAAGCTCAAGCTCCGGGCTATTGAACTTTTTGACCAGAAGGTGGTCGGCCCGTTCGTTAAAGGGCTTGAGCAGTTTGACGATTGGGTCCTGCTGCTCATGCCCGACCACACCACGCCCATCAAGCTGCGAACCCATCACACCGACCCGGTGCCCTTCATCGTGGTGACCGCCAACGAACTGAAAGCGAAAAAATCCTTGTCCCGGCGATACACCGAGCTGGACGCGGCCAAGACCAGGCTCAAGCTGGACGCGGCCTGCAAGCTGCTGGACAAATATTTCTTCGGGAATTAGATATGGCCAAGGTGGTTGTCCTCGAAGAACGATGCAAGTCGTGCGAGCTGTGCGTGTCGGTCTGCGCGCGCCAGTGCCTGCGCATCTCCGACCGGCATAACCAGAGCGGATATTTCGTGGTCGAGTTCATCGGCCAGGAAAAGTGCACCGGGTGCGGCCTGTGCGGAGAAATGTGCCCGGACCTGGCGGTGCAGATTTACAAATGAAGCGGTGCACGGTGAACGGTACACGGAAAAAGAAAAGAACAAGCGGTTGACAAGCTATGCCAGTTAGAAAATTTGGATCATCTTTCGCGCATGCTCTACAAACACGCCGCCTATTTGAGGCCGTTTGAGGAAAAAAATGATTAACCGCAAAAAAAATAAATCGGCGGACAATACATTTTGGTTTTCACCGTGCACCGTGAACCGTGGACCGTGGACCGCAAAATGAAGAAGCTCATCAAAGGCAACGATGCGATTGCCATGGCCGCAATCGAGGCCGGGTGCAGGTTTTACTATGGCTATCCCATCACGCCCCAGAACGACATCCCGGAATACCTCGCGCGCGAGTTCCCCAAAATCGGAGCCGTGTTCCTCCAGGCCGAGTCCGAGGTCGCCGCCATCAACATGGTGCTCGGGTCCGCAGCCTCGGGCCAGCGCGCCATGATCAGCTCCTCGGGCCCGGGCATCAGCCTGATGCAGGAGGGCTTGAGCTACATGGCCGGGTCGGAAGTCCCCTGCGTGGTGGTGAACATCGAGCGCTCGGGGCCGGGACTGGGAGGCATCTCGCCCAGCCAGGGCGATTATTTCCAGGCCACGCGCGGAGGCGGCCACGGCGACTACCGCACGCCGGTGCTGGCGCCGAGTTCGGTGCAGGAAATGTATGACCTGACTTTTCTCGCGTTTGACCTCGCGGACGATTACCGCAACCCGGTGGTGATTCTGGCGGACGCCATGCTCGGCCAGATGAAGGAGCCGCTGGACAGGCGCCGGCCCGCGACGCGGGAACTCCCTCCCAAAACCTGGGCGCTGACCGGGTGCGCGGGCCGCAAGCCGCAGCTTTTGAAATCTCTCTACCTCGGCGTGCGCGAGCTGGACAAGCACTGCTGGGAGCTGTATCAGAAATATGAGCGGGTCAAGCAGCGGGAGATTCGGTGGGAGGAGACTCTCACCGGGGATGCTGAACTGGTGGTGGTGGCTTTTGGCAGCGCGGCGCGGATAAGCAAGACTGCGGTCGCGGACGCGCGCAGGGAGGGGCTGAAGGTCGGCCTGTTCCGGCCCATCACGCTTTATCCGTATCCGGAGCAGCGGCTTTCGGACCTGGCGCAAAAGGCCAAGGCGTTCCTGGTGGTCGAGCTTAACACCGGCCAGATGGTGGAGGATGTTAGGATGGCGGTGGGCAAGAGCAAGCCGGTGGAATTTTATGGAAGGCCCCCCGGGGCAGAGGCCCTGCCCATGCCCATTGAAATCCTGGACCAGATTCGAGAGGTGTATCCATGAGCCAGGAAAAGCCGCGCGAGATGAGGCTGGTCAATCCCCGTCCCAAGACCCTGATCGACCGGCCCACGCATTTTTGCCCGGGCTGCCATCACGGGATTATTCACCGGCTGACCGCGGAGGCGATTGACTATTTCAACCTCCGCGAGACCGCCATCGGCGTGGCCTCGGTCGGCTGCTCGGTTTTTCTCTATGACTTCATGGCCACGGATGTGCTGGAGGCCCCGCACGGAAGAGCATGCGCCGCGGCCACCGGCATGAAAAGGGCGCAGCCGGACAAAATCATCTACACCTACCAGGGGGACGGGGACCTCGCGGCCATCGGTACGAGCGAGGTTATCCACTCGGCCAACCGCGGGGAGCTAATCACCGTGGTCTTCGTCAACAACACCAATTACGGAATGACCGGAGGGCAGATGGCGCCCACCACTCTGCTCGGGCAGAAAACCACCACCACGCCTTACGGGCGCGACTTCAAGCGGGACGGATACCCCATCCGCATGAGCGAGCTTCTGGCCACTCTGGAAGGCGTGGCCTTTTGCGCCCGCGGCGCGGTGAACAAGCCGGCCAACATCAAGAAGACGCGCGAGCTTATCCGGCGCGCGTTTGAAGTCCAGCTCAAGGGCATCGGCTTCGGGTTCGTGGAGGTGGTTTCCGCCTGCCCGACCGACTGGGGACTGAAGCCGCTGGATGCCATCAAGCGCGTGGAGGATGAGCTGATTCCGTATTACCCGCTGGGGGTTTTGAAGGACAAGAAGGAGGCTGACCACTTCTGATGTACGCCGATGTCATGATGACCGGGTTCGGCGGACAGGGCATACTCCTGATCGGCAACCTGCTCGCGGAGGCGGCCCTGCTCGAAAATTACAATGTGACCTATCTCCCGAGCTACGGCGTGGAGATGAGAGGAGGCGCGGCCAACTGCACCGTGGTCATTTCCGACTCGGAGATCGGCTCGCCGCAGGTGAGCGCTCCCGAGGTGTTAATGGTCATGAGCGAGCAGGCGCGCGCCAAGTATGAGCTGAAATTGAAGCCGCATGGAATTTACATCGTGAACTCATCGCTCGTGGATGTGAGCGGCATCAAAAGGAGCGATGTGGAGCGGTTGATTATCCCGTTCAACGAGGCCGCGGTGGAAATGGGCAGCGCCAAGTTTGCGAACATGCTTGCGCTCGGAGCTTACCTGGCGCGGAAGCCGGTGGTGAAGCTCTCGTCAATCGAGGAGACGCTCAAGTCCGCGTTTGCGGGCAAGAAGCCGGAACTGGTATCATTGAACCTGAAGGCGATTGCAAGAGGAATTGAACTGGCCAACGGCTTAAAAAACTCCGGAGGAAAATGATGGCGGAAAATTTTGAAGAGATGAAGATCGGGGAAAAGATCAAGCAATTGCGGGAAGACCAGGCGGTCAGCCTGGAGGATTTGGCCAGGCGCGTGGGCGTAAGCCCGTCAGTCATGAACCAGATTGAGAACCACCTGGTCTCTCCCCCGCTCGGCACCCTGATCAAGATTGCGCAGGCGCTCAATGTCAGCGTCGGGGATTTTTTCGGAGGGGAGGGCGCGTCCTGCAGCATCGTGCGCAAGGGCGAGCAGAAAAAGGTCTCGCGCTTCGCATCCAAGGACGGCGTCAATTACGGCTATTCCTACGAGTCGCTCGGGTTTGACATGAAGGACCGGCATATGGAGCCGTTCCTCGTCACGCTCCAGAAGAGCACGATGGAAGCCAAATCCCTGTCCTCGCACCCGGGCGAGGAATTCATCTATGTGCTTGAAGGCAAGGTCCTGGTCCAGCTTGGAGACCACTCGGATGTGCTGAACCCGCACGACAGCATTTATTACGACGCCAACATTCTCCACCGCGTCTCCGCCCACGAGTGCGGCCAGGCCAAAATCGTGGCCGTGCTCTGGGCGCCGAAAGAATAAAGAAATGGGCGAGGGACTTTAGTCCCGATACGATTTCGCTCAAAATTTTTTCATACCAGGCTGAACCACTTGTGGTATTTTTTGATTTGGCCTTCCAGGATTTGGCCGAAGTATTGCTTGAGCTTGAGGCTGACCGGCCCGAGCGGCTGGATTCGGCGCTTTTCAATTCTTTCGATGGGCCAGACCTTGCAGGTGGTTGAGGAGAAAAAGGCCTCGTCGCAATTGAGCAGGTCCCGGGGCCGAAGTTTTTTTTCGTAAAGCGGGATTTTCAGGTCTTTTGCGATTGCGAAGATGCTCATGCGGGTGATACTGGGAAGAATATTATCGAGCCGGGGGGTGAAGAGTTTTTTATCCTTGACGATAAAGATGCTCTCGGTGGCGCCCTCGGCGACAAACCCCGCGGTATCGAGCAGGATGGGCGTTTTGAATCCCCGCTTGCGCACCTCGAGTTTGGCGAGCATGGGGTTCAGATAGTTGCCCGAGGCCTTGGCAAAAACCGGCATGGTCCGGGGATGAACCTTCCGCCATTGGCTGATACCCGCAGAGGCAAACTGGTCCTCGCCGAACTTGCTCATGGTGATGTCCCTTCCGAACGCCAGCGCGGCCACCGCCACGCTCACGCTCCTGTCCGTGGGAATCACCTCCAGGCCGACCCCGGGATAATAGGCAATCAATTTGACCAGGCCGGTCTCCACCTCATTCCTGCGCACCGCGGCGTGAACCGCGCTGATGAGCTGCTTTTCCGAAAAAGGCAGCTTCATCATCAGGGCCTGGGCGCTGTGCTGCAAACGCCGAAGATGTTCCTTGAGCCGGAACACGGCCACGCCCAGGGACGGATGGCAGGCGCTCATGGCCTCAAAAATGGCCGAGCCTCTTCCAAAGGAATGGCTCAAGATGCTGACCCGGGCTTCGGCCAGGGGAACGAATTTTTCGTCAATCCATAAAAACCTGTCCTCCAACAACCCCCTCTTCCTCCTTTAACTACTGCTTACTCTTCCGCTTCTTCCTCGTCCCCGCCCAGCTCCAGGCCGAGCTTGCTCACGCGGTAGCGGAAGGACCTGAAGGAAAGGCCGAGCATTTCCGCGGCCTTGGTTTTCACGCCCTGGCTCTGGACCAGCGCTTCCTTGATCATCTTGCGCTCAATCTCTTCCAGGGTTTTTTCCAGGTCGATTCCGCCGGGAGGAATGGTGAATTCCGCGAGCTGGCCTAAAGGCTCTGCGGGCTGGCGGAACTTTTCCGGGAGATTTTCCGGCAGGATGACCTCGGCTTTTTCCAGGCTGACCGCGCGCTCAATGACATTTTCCAGTTCGCGCACATTTCCGGGCCAACTGGCCCGGAGCAGCAGTTGTTCGGCCTCTTCGGATATTTTCTTGATGGGCTTGCCGAGCTCCTGGGCGTATTTTTGCAGGAAATGCTGGGCCAGGATGGGTATGTCCTCCATCCGCTCGCGCAGCGCCGGGATATGAATCCGCATCACATTGAGCCGGTAGTAGAGGTCTTCGCGGAACTTGCCGTCCGAGACCTCCTTTTCAATGTTCTTGTTGGTCGCGGCCAGGACGCGCACATCCACCTTGATCTCCTGCTCGCCGCCGACCCGGCGGAAGCTCTTGTCTTCGATGACGCGGAGCAGCTTGGCCTGGAGCGAGAGCGGCATGTCCGCGATCTCATCCAGGAAAATGGTGCCCTGGTCGGCAAGCTCGAACATTCCGCGTTTGGCCTGATAGGCTCCGGTGAAGGCGCCGCGGGTGTGTCCGAACATCTCGCTCTCCAGCAGCGTTTCGGGTATGGACGCGCAGTTGACGACCACAAAGGGATTGGCCCGGCGGGAGCTGTTGTAATGCACGGCCTTGGCGACCAGCTCCTTGCCGGTGCCGCTTTCGCCGGAGATGAGCACATTGCTCTTGGTGGCTGACACCTGGCGAATCAGCTCGTAGATTTTGCGCATCGGCTCGCTCACCCCCACGAGCTGGTGGAACCCGTATTTGCTTTTCAGCTCCTTCTTGAGCTGGATGTTTTCCTCCACCAGGCGCGCCTTTTCCAGCGCCTTGTTGAGCACGAACTGCATCTCGTCCACCTTGAACGGCTTGGTGATGTAGTCGTAGGCTCCGAGCTTCATGGCTTCCACCGCGCTCTCGGTCGAGCCGAAGGCCGTAATCATTATGACCGGCGCCTCGGGATTTATCTCCTTGCTCCGCCGCAAAACCTCCAGGCCGGACACACGCGGCATCTTGAGGTCGCAGATGACCAGGTCATAGCTTCCCTGCTCAATCTTCTTGAGGGCGTCCTCGCCGGAGTCCGAGCCCTCCACCTGGTAGCCGTTTTTTTCCAGCATGATTTTGAGGAACTCGCGCATGCCGGATTCGTCGTCCACGACCAGAACGCGTTCAGCCACTTGCGCTCTCCTTTTTTTGCGCCGGAGGCTCCTGCGGCAGCCAGAGTTCAAAATTGGCGCCGTGTCCGGGGCTGCTCTCCACGCTGACTTCCCCGTTCATCTCTTCCACGATTCTCCAGATGGTGCTCAAGCCCAAGCCGGTTCCGTTTTCCTTGGTGGTGAAAAACGGGTCCCAGATGCGGTTGAGGTTCTCGGAGGGTATGCCCAAGCCGGTGTCCGCGAAGCTCATCCACACGCCCGGCTTATGTTTCCTGGTTTCAATTTTGCCTTTGATCACCAGCCTGCCCCCGTCAGCCATGGACTCCAGGGCATTGTTGGCCAGGTTCCAGAAAATCTGTTCCACCAGCCTGGGGTCCGAGTGGATAATCATATCAGGTTCCATTTCCAAGACCAATTCGACCCGGGCAACCTTGGCCTTGACCATAAACGCGAGGTTCTGGAAAAGCTGGTCCAAATGGATGGCCTGGATGGACCGGGGGGAGGGCCGGGCGTAAAGCAGGAAATCGGTGATCAGCTTGTTGAGCCGGTCGGTTTCGTGGAGCACGATGTCCATGAGGTGGCGGTCCGGGCTTGCGCGGTCGATTTCCTTTTTTAAAAGCTCGATGGAGCCGCTTATCGCTCCGAGCGGGTTCCTCACCTCGTGGGCGATGCCTGCGGCGAGCTTGCCCACGGCTGCGAGCCGGTCCGCGGTCTTGAGCCGCTCCTCCATTTGGTCGAATTCGGTTATGTCGGCGATGGCGAGCAGTTCCCCGGCCAGCTTGTGCACCGGGTTCTGCAGTTTCTGCCAGAAGCATTCCAGGACCAGGTTCTGCCCGTCAGGATTAGTGTATGCCAGCTTGACGCGGCCGCTCTTGTTGGCTTGGAGCTTTTTGTAAAATTCCGGGGGCAGCACCTGCTCCAGGGTCTTGCCCGCCAGTTCTGTGGTCGGCCGGGCGAAAATTTCTTCCGCAGAGCGGTTGAGAAAAATAATTCTGCCTTCCGGGTCCAGGGTGACCAGCCCGGTGCTGATGGAATGGACGATGGCCTCGTTGAGCGCCTCCAGGCGGTCCAGGCCGATGCGCGCCTCGGATAATTCTTTTCCGGTCCGGCGGAGCTGTTCCGCGATATAGGACGCCACGAGCGCGGAGGCGTAGAACCCTACGAAGTTGAGAAAAAAGGTTCGGACCAGGCTTATGAGGTCGGGTTCCGGGCTGATGGGGAAAAAAGCCGGGACCCATCCGTATTTGACGCCGAAGATTTCCAGGCCGTAGAACAAGGCGGAGGAGGTTGCGGAAACAAAGGCTCCGGTGCGGAAGAGGATGATGCTGGAGATGATGATGGCGAGCACATAGAGGAAGGAGAAGAGGCTGTCCCAGATTCCGGTGAGGTAAATAATGGCGCTGGCAAAAAGCACCTCCCAGGCCACCTGTACCCAGCAGAAAGGCCCGAGCCGCTTGAGGCGGTTGATGACCAGGAGGGAGACCAGGGTGATGAAATAGGACAGCGCGACCGCGACATAAAAAACGATCAGGTTGGGCACAAAAAAGGTCAGCCGCTCGCGCAGTTGAAAAGCGAGCATCGAGGCGAGGATGATGGAGACGATGACCAGCCGAAAGAACAGACTCCACTTGAGACGGGCAAAAAGTTCAGAACCTGGGTCCTGCCATCGGCTTTCCATCTGCATTCACAGCCTGTTATCCTCCGCCGGAGACCACGCTGGCCAGAGAGAAGATGGGCAGGTACATGGAGATGACGATGCCTCCTGCGACCACGGCCAGGAAGATCATGATGACCGGCTCAAGCAGGCCGGTTAAGGTTTCCACCGCCTCGTCCACCTCGGTTTCATAGAAGTCGGCGATTTTCTGGAGCATGGCATCGAGCGCGCCGGTCTGCTCGCCCACGCCAATCATCTGCACGACCATGGCCGGGAAGACCTTGCTCCCGCGCAGAGGCTCGGACAGGGTTTTGCCCTCGCTGATTGCCTGTCGGACTTTCCTTAATTCCGCCTCCACCACGCGGTTGCCGGCGATGCGCGCGACAATCTCCAGGCCGTCCATGATGGGCACGCCGGAGGAGATGAGGGTTCCCAGGATTCTGGTGAAGCTGGCGACCGCGCTTTTGCGGATGACATCGCCGAGCGCAGGGATTGCGAGGTAGAACCTGTGAAGCAGCATTTCGCTTTGCGGGTTCTGCTGCATTCCCCACCAGATGGCGAAGGTGCCGGCGAAAATTCCGAGGATGATGGCCCATCCGAACTGCTTGGCCATCCAGGTGCTCACGGCCATGACGAACCTGGTCAGGCTGGGAAGCTCGGCGCCCATGTCCTTGAACAGCTGGGCGAACTGGGGAATGACGAAGATCATGAGAATGGCCACCACTCCGACCGCGACCGTGAGGGTGATGACGGGGTAGATCATGGCGCCCTTGATCTGGCGCTTGAGAGCTGCGGCTTTTTCAATGGTGACCGCGAGCCGGTTGAGCACGGTGTCCAGGATACCGCCGGCCTCGCCGGCCGCCACCATGTTGCAGTAAAGTTCGTCAAAGACCTTGGGATGTTTGCGGAGGCCGTCGGCCAAGGTGGTGCCGGCTTCGACCGATTCCTTGACCGAGTTCAGGATTTTGCGGAAGGCGATGTTGGGGGATTCCTTGGAGAGGATGTCCAGGCACTGCACCAGAGGCAGGCCGGCGTCAATCATGGTTGCGAACTGGCGGGTGAAGACCACCAGGTCTTTCTCGCTCACGCCGGTGCCGATGGAGAAGCTTAGTTGCATCTCCAGGCCCTTTTTTTCCTTGATGGTTTCCACCATCGGCGCGATGTTTTGCTTCTTGAGCTGCGCCACTACCGCGTCAACATTCGGGGCATCCATCGTCCCTTTCATCGCCTTGCCCGCTCCGGTTTTTCCTTCCCACGCGTATTTCGGCATTTTCGTCCTCCCTTTCGCTTCAGACCGCTACCTTGGGTCTTTGCGGTGGTTGTTGTTGCGGCGGCCTCGGTAAGCCTCCGCCCCCGGGTCGGCCTCCGTGTTCGATCAGTATTTTCAACTCGTCATTATCCGAACTGTATCCCAGCGCATCATCGTAAGAGATCAGACGGCGGAGATAGAGATTGGACAGGCACTGGTTCATGGTCTGCATGCCGTGAACTTCCTGGCCGACCTGCATGGAGGAATAAATCTGGTGAACCTTGTCTTCGCGGATCAGGTTGCGGATGGCCGCATTGGGAATCATTATCTCCATGGCCAGGACTCGTCCGTGTCCGCTGGCCTTGGGGATGAGCGACTGGCAGAGCACGCCCTGGAGCACGAACGAGCACTGGGCGCGGACCTGGGGCTGCTGGTAGGCCGGGAAGACATCGATGATGCGGTTGATGGTTTCCACTGCGGAGTTGGTGTGCAGGGTTGCGAAGACCAGGTGTCCGGTTTCGGCGATGACCAGGGCGGCCTCGACGGTTTCCAGGTCGCGCATTTCGCCGATCATCACCACATCCGGGTCTTGGCGCAGGATGTATTTGAGCGCCATCTTGAAGCTCTTGGTGTCAGCCTCAACCTCGCGCTGGTTGATGATGCAATTCTTGTGCTGGTGCAGGTATTCGATGGGGTCCTCAATGGTGATGATGTGCGAATGCTGTTCCGCGTTGATCTTGTCGACCATGGCCGCGAGCGTGGTGCTTTTGCCGCAGCCGGTGGGGCCTGTGACCAGAACCAGTCCCCGGGGTTTGTTGCACAGGCCCTGGACCACGATCGGTATGCCCAGCTCCTCAAAGCTCATGATGCGGAAGGGAATGGAGCGGAAGGCTCCGGCCACCGCTCCCCGCTGCATGAAGATATTGGACCTGAACCGGCTCAAGCCCTTGACGCCGAAGCTCAAGTCCAGCTCATTGTTTTCCTCGAATTTCTGCTTCTGGGAATCGGTGAGGATGGAATAGCAGAGCTGCTTGGTTTCCGGCGCGGTCAGGGGCGGGCTTTTGAGCGGCACCAGGCTGCCATCGATTCGCAACTGGGGCGGGCTGCCGCTGGTGATGTGCAGGTCGGTGGCGCCCTTTTCAATCATTACTTTCAACAACTGGTGAAGATTTGCCATTTAATTCCTCCTGCTTTTGCTAGAAGTCCGAGGCGGTCACTCTCATCACCTCGTCCGCGGTGGTGATGCCTGCCCTGATGAAGTCCAGGCCGCTCATTCTCATGGTTTCCATGCCCAGTTTTATTCCCTCTTTTTTCAGTTCCGCGGCGCTGGCGCCGTTGAGGATGAGGTCTTTCAATTCA
>Ga0315282_10003716_pt1 | contig 27199 bp, 22 predicted proteins | sample YL17G07_20_MG_FD_203693 | JGI IMG/M metagenome (GOLD analysis project Ga0315282, IMG submission 203693) | Sediment microbial communities from Yellowstone Lake, YNP, Wyoming, USA - YL17G07_20 | ecosystem: Environmental > Aquatic > Freshwater > Lake > Sediment | place: USA: Wyoming | collected...
AAATGGGAATCACAAACAAAGACTACCATAAGATTAATGTGAATGGGTCAGGCATCTCTTTAGGTCATCCTGTCGCTTGCACGGGCACAAGAGTTTCAGTTACCCTACTTTATGAGATGCGCAGGCGGAATGTTCGCTATGGGCTGGAGTGTATATGTGGAGGAGGAGGGTTAGGAATTGCTGCCATCTTCGAAAGGGATCAAACATAATTAAAGGGAGGAGACGAACTCCACCCAAAACTAATTTCTTAAATTTTCGGGACAAATTTCACTTTAAAACCTGATTTCTAGTCCGACTTTATTTTAATTTAGTTTGGGTTTGAAGTCCTTAAATAAATAAGATGATGAGGAAATAATTCTAGAGAGAAAGATAGGCTACTCTTAAATTTTGAGTCAGGGCCAAAAGGTTATACATGCTTACCAAAGAGGAAAAACAGAGATATAGCCGACAAATCAAACTTACAGGGTTTGGAGAATATGGGCAAGAGAAGCTCAAAAGCGCAAGAGTCTTAATTGTTGGAATTGGAGGATTAGGTTGTGTGGTGGCTACATATCTCGCATTAGCTGGGGTAGGGTATATTTGTTTAATTGATCACGGGATAGTAGAGCTCAGCAATCTGAATAGGCAAAGTCTTTATGGTGATCAAGATATCGGACGGGCAAAGGTCGATTCGGCGAAAGAGAGACTTTCTGCCCTTAATCCAAATTTGCAAATACAAGGCCTCAAGGAGGAGATAAAGGAAGAGAATGCTTGGAAGTTGTTACGAGGATGCGACATAATTGTCGACGCCTTGGATAATTTGGCTGGCCGATATTTGCTTAATGAGTTTGCTTTAAGCAAGAATCTTCCTCTCTTTCACGATGCAGTTTATGGTTATGAAGGGCGAGTAACTACTATTATTCCAGGTAAGACCCCATGCTTAAAATGTATCTACCATGGTCATGGAACTTTCCCGCCTGCAGAGATTCCTGTAATAGGAGTTGTACCGGCAATTATTGGCTGTCTTCAGTCTGGTGAAGTTATTAAGTATATCTTGGGAATAGGCCAACTGTTAGCTCGAAGGCTGTTGATCTACGATGGCTTAAGTCAAGAATTCTTTGAGGTTCAAACGAAATTTGATCCCAATTGTAACGTTTGTTTTTCCGTGAATTTATCAGCAAAGGAGTGAAAGGTGGGCATTAGAGTAAGAATTCCTCCTTGCTTGCGTCAGGTCACCGATACAAGTACAGTGGAAATAGAAGCACAGAGTTTGGGTGAAGCTATCGAAAAGCTTGAAGATTTATTTCCAGGCATCAAACGAGAGCTGACGGATCAGGATGGTCGGCTGCTTTCTTCAGCGTTCGATTTCTATATTAGTGGGAAGAGCAGCTATCCTAGCAGTCCAACGATGTCATTAAACCGTGGTGACGAAATTATCATAATACCGTTGGGGATAGAAGTGGGAGGCTGAGATGTAATATGGTAGAAAAACCCAATAAGATTGTGTTTAGAGAGATGTAATATTGCCTACAGAAGGAGGCAGAGGATGAGAAATGAGTATTAGAATAAGGATTCCTAGTTGTTTGCGTCAGGTCACCGATGTTAGCATGGTGGAAATAAAAGTAAACGATCTGTTTGAAGCCATCGAAAAGTTGGATGAATTGTTCCCAGGCATCAAACGAGAGCTGACGGATCAGGATGGTAAGCTCCTCACTTCGGCTTATGATTTTTATATTAACGGGAATAGCAACCATCCGACTATAACATCATTAAGGGACGGTGACGAAGTTATCATAATACCGTTGGGGATAGAAGTGGGAGGCTGAGATTTTCCAAAATAAAGGAAAGTAAAATGGTAGATTTGGTTATTAAGAATGGTCGGATTATTACACCTAATGGGACAATGTATGGTGGGGTTGGGGTGGAGGGCGGTATTATTGTGTATATTGGTAGCAATTATCGCTTACCTCATGCCAAAAGGATCATTGATGCTGACGATCATTTTGTTATCCCGGGCTTGATTGATCCACACGTACATTTGGCTGGAGGTACTTGGCCTAATTTGGCAGATGGCCTGCAAGGTCAGTTTGCCCGAGAAACCGAAGGGGCTCTCCACGGAGGAGTTACTACGTTAGGCCATTTCATTTCTGCAACCATTGGAACAAGTCTTTTACAAGATTTGGAGACAGTTATCGAGATTGGGGAAAAGCTTTCCTACATTAATTTTTTCTGCCACGCCTGTATTGTTGACGAAGGGCATATTGCTGAACAACCAGAACTGTGCAAGAGAGGGGTTACCTCCTTCAAGCATTTTTTCAATGCTTATAAGGGGCGCGAGGGGATGGGAAAGTTTGCTCCCTGTGATGAGGGAATGCTTTATCGCTCTTTTGAATTTCTTGCCAACTGGGGTTACCCCGCCTTAGGAATGTGCCATTGTGAAGAGATGGATATCGTCTTCCTTCTCATGGATCGGCTGAAGAAGGCAGGAAGGGAAGATTTACTCGCCTGGACTGAGGCTCGTCCTAATTTTGTTGAGGCAATGCGCATTGCTCATGCCTTTGAAATTGCTAAGGCCACGAAGTGCCCCTTATACATAGTCCATGTCTCAACAGCTGAAGGCGCTGAGATTGTTGCGGAGGGAAGACGCCAGGGCTATCCCATTTGGGGAGAAACCTGTCCCCATTATCTTACTCATACCGGATATATGGAAGAAGAGATTGGCTGTTGGGGTAAGGTGAACCCTTCCCTGAAATACCCTAAGGATACGGAGGCACTCTGGCATCAGCTTCGGAACAGAGGTATCACTAATCTGGCTACTGACCACGGGACGAATACCCGGGCGTATAAGGAACAGGGAGGTGGCAAATACGATAATATCTGGAATTCAAGGCCAGCCATATGTGGAGGTATGGAGCACTTATTACCAGTCATGATGACCTATGGTGTACATGCTGGCCGGTTAACCATGGAAGATTTAGTATGGCTTGGATCTACGAATACCGCTAAGGTCTTTGGCCTCTACCCCAGAAAAGGGGTTCTCGCTCCTGGCTCAGATGCTGATATCGTCATTGTCGACCCTTTTAAAGAGAGTATTATTGACGAAAACTTCTATCACTGCCAGTGTGAATTTAATATCTATGGTGGTTGGAAGATAAAGGGTATAGCTCGAACTGCCATTGTGCGGGGTGAGGTTATGATGGAAGACTATAATACAGTAGGTAAGCCAGGGCATGGTAAGTATACACCCTGCCGAGCTTATTAGCTATTACTTTGGGAATAACATAGCTAACTATGTGAGAGGGGAGGTTAAATGAAAAAAGACATAGAACTAATCGTAAATGGTCATCTGTATGAGGTTGTGGTTAAGCCTACGGAAAGTCTTTTGGATGTTATTAGGGACAAGCTTGGGTTATCGGGAGCCAAGAAAGGTTGTAATGTTGGTGAGTGCGGATCCTGCACGGTTATCATGGATGGGATGCCTGTCCGTTCATGTCTGATTTTAGCTACTAGGGCCGATGGTAAAAATATCATAACCATTGAAGGGCTGGCAGAGAGAGGTAAATTGCATCCACTGCAAGAGGCGTTTGTACGGGAAGGGGCATTGCAATGCGGCTTCTGTACCCCAGGCTTTATACTATCGGCTAAGGTCCTCCTAGATGAGAATCCTAACCCCAGTGAAGAGGAAATCAAAAGGGCTATAGAAGGCAACTTATGTCGCTGTACTGGCTACACTGGAATTATCAAAGCTATTCGAGCAGCTGCTGAGAGCAGTGGAAAAGGACAAGAGGAGATAAAGAGATGAAAGAATATTCCGTGATAGGTAAGCCAATACCTCAAGTGGACTCAATAGTCAAGGTTACTGGTCGCCTGAAGTATATCACTGACATTGTATTACCTGGAATGTTCCATGGCAAGATCTTAAGAAGTCCTTACGCCCACGCTCGTATTATTAAAATTGACACCAGTAAGGCAGAACGATTGCCTGGTGTGATAACTGTGGTTACGTCCAGGGACTTCCCAATGGTGAAGTCGGGCCGGGCGCTGGGGCTGGAAGATGAATACCCTTTCGGTTTCGATAAGGTACGCCATTGTGGAGAAGAAGTGGCCGCAGTGGCGGCCATTGATGAGGCCACGGCCGAGGAAGCTTTAGATCTGATTAAAGTTGAATACGAGGAATTTCCAGCGGTATTCGAAATTGAGGAAGCCATGAAGCCGGGAGCACCCTTGGTGCACGACCATGCTAAAAACAATATTGGCTACGAAATCCACCACAGTGTAGGCGATGTGGACCAGGGTTTTAAGAAGGCTGACTATATTCGTGAAGATAGGTTTGAAACGCCTATGGCCACAGCTGCTGCCCCGGGCCCCAGGTGTGCTGTAGCTGACTATGACCCGGTGAATGGCACATTAACCCTTTATACCGATGCCAATATCATTTATTCCGCGCTTCCTGTCTTTGCTCGTATTATTGGGATATCAGAGAAAAAGCTTAGGGTCATCAAGCCAGCGGTGGCATGTGCGTTTGGAGCCAAGGGAAGGATGAATGAAGTGGGGATTTACGCGGCTTTTCTATCTTTGAAGTGTGGTCGACCAGTAAGAATAGAGCGGACAAGAGAAGAAGAATTCGCCAATATCCGTAGTGTCGAGCCACTTATTGCTTACTTTAAGACTGGGGTAAAGAAAGACGGCACCTTGGTCGCCATGCATTGTCGGCATCTTAGTAACTCCGGAGCCTACCTTGATTTTAGCCCCTGGGATGCCAGACAAAATGTCGGGGTTTTTGACATGTTATTTCGCTGTCCTAATGTGAAGTTTGATGGTTATGTAGTTTATACCAATACCATTCCATCTGCTGCTTTGCGAGGTTTAACTAATAGGGCGCTTAATTTCGGTCAGAATTCCCACTTGGATATGTTAGCCAGGGACTTGGGTATGGATGTGGTAGATTTCTATCTCAAGAATGCGCACCAAAAAGGCGATGTAACAGCTTCCAAATATAAACTGGATAGTTGCGGTCTTATTGAGTGCATCCAGGAGGTAGCGAAAACTGGTGCTTGGGAGGAGAAACGGGGCAAGCTACCAGCCAGGAGAGGTATCGGCTTTGCTGCGGCTGGCCATACATGTGGCTTTCGGGCTTACGGTTCTGACCTGTCTACCGTTTTAGTGGAGGTTGATGATCTGGGCTGCGTTAAGGTCATTTCTGGAAGATCAGATTTTGGACAGGGCCCAAGTACTATGATTGTTATGTGTGTTGCTGAGGAGTTAGGGTTAAGTGTGGAGGATATTACTATCAATGAGCTTATTGATACTCAGTTTGTCCCCTGGGAGTGCGGGAATTATGGGAGCCGTGGCACAGTGCAACAGGGTAATGCCGCCATAGCAGCAGGTCAGGATGTTAAAAGACAGCTTTTTGAAGTAGTAGCGGAGAAATTGGGAACAACACCTGATCAGCTTGAGGCTAAGGATAAACGGATTTTTATTAAAGACTCACCAGATAAAGGAGTCTCTTTCTTGTGGGCAGTAAAGGACTATCGGGATAGTGGAAGACCGATGCCTCTGATTGGACGGGGCTACTATGAGCCACCAACTGAAGACATGGATACGAAAACCGGAGAAGGCAATGTCTCCATAGCTTACGGATTTGGGGCTCAGGTTGCTGAGGTGGAGGTGGATACTGAGACCGGGAAGGTGGCCGTTCTCAGGGTGACTTCTGCCAATGACTGCGGTAAGGCGTTGAATCCGCTTATCCTGAATAGTGAGTCTGAAGGCGGAATCTCCATGGGCTTAGGGACTGCCCTCTTTGAGGAGATTAGCTACGACGAGAAAGGAAGAGTCCTCGAAACCAGTTTCTCTGACTATCGCTTGCCTTCTGTGTGGCAGCAACCTGAGGTGAAGACTATCTGGGTAGAAACCGTGGACCCGCATGGCCCATATGGAGCAAAGGGAATCACTGAGGTAGTCTCCCTTCCAACAGCTGCAGCGATAGCCAATGCCATTTACGATGCTATTGGAGTGAGGATTAGAAAGCTTCCGATGCTTCCATGGAAGATCTTAGATGCATTAAGGGAAGAAAAATCTAAAATAAAGGCCTAGTTGTGTAATGGATAGAGGGTCTCTTAAATTTGGAAATGATGATGTGCAGAAAGTACAGTTTTGATTACCTTTAAGTAGTGATACTCTAAAAAAGCAACTGATAACTTTTCATAAGGAGGACGGACATGAAATTTGAATACATAGAGGCAGCGAGCGTTAAAGAGGCAGTATCACTCATTGCTAAATATAATGGCAGAGCAAAAGTCATAGCCGGGGGGACAGATTTGATAGTGCAGATCAGGAGGGGGATGATAAAGCCTGAATTTGTGATTAATATCGGAGGGATAAATGGACTTGACTTTATTAACTACGACAAAGAGGGGCTTAAGATTGGGGCCTTGACATGTGTCCGGTCGCTGGAGAGATCTGAGAAGGTAAAAAGGAATCATTTGGTGGTAAGTGAGGCAGCGGGACAGCTAGCCTCAATAGGGGTGAGAAATATAGCAACAGTGGGTGGTAATTTATGCAATGCATCACCATCAGCGGACATGGTGCCTTCTCTAATTGGTTTAGGGGCGGAGGTAAAGATAGCTGGGCTGAAGAGAACAAGGAAGGTCTTACTGGAGGATTTTTTTAAGGGGCCCGGGATAACGGTATTGGGTAACGGGGAGATGTTGGTGGAGATCCAGGTACCAAAGATTCCGCCAAAGACAGGGGCGGCATATTTGAAGTATGGGATAAGGGGAAGTATTGACCTAGCGATAGTGGGAATAGCGGCAGTAATTACTTTGGGGAAAAGAGGAGAATGCCAGGAGGCTAAGATAGTGTTAGGAGCGGTAGCGCCAACACCGATGAGGGCGAGGAAAGCGGAGGACTTATTGAAGGGGAAAAAGATAGATCAGGAGTTGATTGAGAAGAGTGGAGAGATGGCCAGTGAGGAATCTCGTCCAATAAGTGATGTCAGGGCGACGGCAGAGTATCGTAAAGACATGGTTAAAGTATTTACGCGAAATGCGTTAAAGGAAGCTTTAGTTCGCACTGGTGTAACTGAGAAGATAAGTTAAAGGTTAAGTTCTTAAAAGAGAAGGAGAAGGAGATGAAGAGGGTCATCAAGTTAAGAATAAATAGTGGAGAGTATGAGGTATATGTTGAGCCGTGGCGGACTTTGGCGGAGGTTTTAAGGGACGAGTTAGGACTAACAGGGGTAAAGGTGGGATGTGAAGAGGGAAACTGTGGAACGTGTACGGTGCTAATAGATGGTAAGGCTGTGAAGAGCTGTTTAGTGCTGGTGCCGCAGGCACAAGGAAGGGAGATAGTAACGATAGAGGGTTTATCAGGTGAAGGTGGGCAGTTACATCCGTTACAGGAGGCCTTCATCGAGCATTTTGCGGTCCAGTGTGGATACTGCACACCAGGGATGATTCTTGCGGCTAAGGCTTTATTGGATGAGAAGCCAGAAGCCACGGAAGAGGATGTGCGAGAGGGGTTACACGGTAATTTATGTCGTTGTACAGGGTACGTGAAGATAGTAGAAGCGGTTTTAGCCGCTAAGGAGAAAATGCTGGGCAGGTAACCTGCGAAAAAAAGTTAGGGGAATATAGAAAGTAAAGGCATAGAGCAAGGAGTTAAATATGGGAGAATTGGGTGTAGTGGGCAAAAGCGTTCTCCGGATAGATGCATTGGAAAAGGTTACAGGTAAGGCGGTGTATTGTGATGACATTAAACTATCTAGGATGCTTCATGGGAAGATATTGAGGAGTCCTCATCCTCATGCACGGATATTAAGTATAGACACCTCAGAGGCTGAACAGGTGCTAGGGGTGAAGTGCGTGCTGACTGGAAAAGACGTTCCCAGTAGAAAGTATGGGGTGACAGTTTATGACCAGTATATTCTAGCCCGAGATGTGGTGCGGTTTATAGGGGAACCCGTTGCTGCAGTAGCGGCGGAGAGTTTGGATGCAGCTGAAGAGGTTTTGGGGTTGATAAAGGTTAAATATGAGCCACTGCCAGCCATGTTTGATGCAGAAGAGGCCATGAGTTCTTATCCGCCAGTCATTCTACACCCAGAACTTTCTACTTACACCCAAGCAATGGGAGAGTATCGCCCTGATTTAGATCCAGACAGACCAAATGTTCATTACCATTATAAACTGCGCAAGGGTGATATCGATAAGGGTTTTCAGGAAGCCGAGTGGCTGTTGGAGGAAAAATATTCCTCGGCGCAGATACAGCATTCAGCGTTAGAGCCACATAGTGCCGTGGCTAAACCAGAGCCGGACGGCGGCATAACAATATTTGCTGGAAAACAAAGTATTCACAGAACGAAGGTGCAAATCTCTGACGTTTTTGAAAAGCCTCCCTTTTCAGTGCGGATTATTTCCCCATATGTAGGGGGAGCCTTTGGCTCCAAGATAACATTAGCCCCTAGTTCTTTTGCTGCCCTGCTAGCATTTAGGACAGGAAGGCCAGTAAAAGTAAGATATACCAGGGAGGAAGTTTTTATTGGTAGTGTTACAAGAGGCGCTATGGTAGTCTATATCAAAGATGGAGTAAAGAAGGATGGTACTCTTGTAGCACGGGAGATGAAAATAGTGATTAATTCAGGGGCCTATGCTGAGTCTGCCGGTGTCTGCGCATATACCGCTGTCTGTGGTGCAATGGCATGCTATCGGATTCCCAATATTAAGGTAGATTCCTACGCCGTCTACACTAATTTGCCAGTTAGTGGCGCACTTCGAGGGCTTCACTGCCATCTTACTACAATGGCTGCGGAGTGCCAACTGGACTTAATTGCCGAAAAGCTTAATCTGGACCCTATAGCAATACGGAAAAAGAACCTTTTACATGAAGGCGAGGAGAACTTTTCGGAGGAAATCGCTTACAGTATCGAGACAGAGAAATGTCTGGAGAAGATGGCAGATTTTATAGAATGGGGTAAGAAATATGAAAGGGGTCAAGGGCCATGGCGAAAAGGGAGAGGGTTAGCCGTAGCCAATCATTTCAGTGTTCCCACCGCATCAGCAGCTTTCGTCAAGGTACATGAAAATGGATCAGTGGAGGTACGCCACAGTGCTAATGAGATAGGGCAAGGGTGTAATACAGTAATGGCTCAGATTGCAGCAGAGGAGTTTGGAATACCGGTAGAGAGTGTGAAGGTAATTTATACTGATACAGAAATCACTCCATACGATTATGGCTCGGTATCTAGTCGATCAACTTATGCAACAGGGAATGCGGTTAGGTTGGCGTGTCAGGATGCTAAGCGGCAGATCTGTGAAGCCGCAGCACCGAAACTTGCGGTATCTCCCAGTGAATTGGAGGTCAAAGGCGGCAGGGTTTATTTAAAAGGAGATTCGAAAAAGGTGATTATGATAGCCGGCCTCTTTCTATCTGGAGGCTACCTTCCTAAGGGAGGGGAGATCCTAGGGAAGGCCACCCTAACACAAACATATGCCCCTCGGGATCGTCAAACGGGCCTGATTGATGCCGAGTTGGCCAAAGAAGGGTATAGGTGGATGGGCTTTTATACTTATGGAGCACAGGCAGTAGAGGTGGCTGTAAATGTGGAGACAGGGGAAGTCAAAGTACTTAAGTTTGGTGCGGCATTTGATGTGGGTCAACCGATAAATATGAAGATGTGTGAGCAACAGATGGAAGGTGGGATGGGGATGGGGATAGGAACATCGTTGATGGAGGAGATGGTGATGGAAAGGGGAAGGTTACTTAATCCTGGATTTACTGATTATAAGATACCTTCTGTAAATGAAGTACCGTTCCTTAAAGATGTAAAGACAGAAATTGTATCTGGTTTTCATAAGGATGGACCATATGGAGCGAAGGGGTTAGGGGAGGGGGCGATGATGCCTACGCCGCCAGCCCTTGCTGCAGCGATTTATGATGCGGTTGGGATAAGGTTAAAAAGTATGCCTTTTACCACGGAGAAAGTACTTCAGGCTATCAAAGATAAGAAAAACAGGGCTAAGGATGCTATTTAAAGACAAGGCCCTTTAACCTGATGAATTTTAAACAATTACGTCTAAATGATACGCCTTTAGTAGAGAAGAATTCGGGGGGTTCACAAATTATATTACGACACGAGGAGTTAAAAGATGGGGGAGTTGAGTGTTGTTGGCAAAAGTGTACCACGGATAGACGCTTTGGAGAAGGTGACAGGTAAGGCAGTGTATTGTACAGATATTAGTATACCGGGGCTACTCAATGCAAAAATATTGAGAAGTATTCACCCTCATGCGCGGATAGTAAGCATAGATACTTCAAAAGCAGAACAGGTTCCTGGGGTGAAGCGCGTGTTGACTGGAAAGGATGTTCCAAACAAGAAATATGGGCTTGTGGTATGGGATCGAACTATTTTAGCACGAGATGTGGTACGATTCGTGGGAGACCCTGTGGCTGCAGTAGCAGCGGAGAGTTTGGACGCAGCTGAAGAGGCTCTTCGGTTGATAGAGGTCAAATATGATCTCCTGCCAGCCGTCTTTGACGCAGAAGAGGCAATGAGATCTAATCCACCGGCGGTCCTCCATCCGGAACTATCTAAATATCCAAGGGGGAAGGCTTTCGGAGGACCAAGATACGAACCAGATTTTCCCAATGTTTTTTTCCATGCAAAATTTTATAGAGGAAATGTAGAGAGGGGTTTTCAACAAGCTGACCTGATATTGGAAAACAGGTTTTCGACAACCAGAATACAACATGCGGCACTTGAACCTCATGATGCTGTGGTACGGCCAGAGGCTGATGGGGGCTTAACTATATGGGTAGGCCGTCAAAATATTTGGCGCATGAAAGATGATATCGGAGCGATATTTGGTATTACTCCAAGTAAAATTAGGGTAATCCAGCCCTATGTGGGCGGTGCTTTCGGCGGAAAAGTCGTGACCGGTGAGGAATTAATTACTGTTCTCCTGGCACTTAGGACGGGTAAACCAGTGAAACTGGTTTACACACGGAAAGAGGTATTTACCAATGGAGGCTGTAGGGTGCCTCAAATTATCTATATTAAGGATGGAGTGAAGAAAGACGGCACTTTTGTAGCTAGGCAGATACGGGCGATCTTGGCTTGTGGAGCTTATGAAAACAATATAGGTGTTGTTACTCGCAATTGCGCTTTCGGAGCTATAGGGACTTATCGGATTTCCAACTTCAAGTGGGATTCATATGGAGTTTATACTAATGAACCTCCAGCATGCTCCTTTCGTGGACTGGGGAGCACACAAGTTGTATGGGCAGTAGAATCGCACGTTGACATGCTGGCCCAAAAGTTAGGTATTGACCCAGTTGAAATAAGGAGAAAAAACATCCTACAAGAGGGAGAACCAAACGTTACCGGAGAGATAACCCATAGTATTGGTGCCAGAGAATGCTTGGAAAAGATGGCTGAATTTATAAGGTTTGATAGTAGAATTGAGTTGGAAGATCCTTGGCGTAGAGGAAAAGGTATTGCTATCGGCAATAAGTATAGTATGGCGCCCACTCAAGCTATAGCTCGGGTAAAAATATTAGAAGACGAGTCCATTGAAGTTTACCATAGTGCTGATGAGAACGGTCAAGGGTGCAATACGGTGGTAGCTCAGATTGCCGCTGAAGAGTTTGGTATTTCTGTTGACAGGGTGAGAGTAATTTTTACTGACACACTCTCTTGCCCGTATTTCGCTGGTGGCTCAACTTCTAGCCGGGTGACGTATAATCTTGGGAACGCTGTACTCTTGGCTTGCAAGGATGCTAAACGCCGTCTTTTTAGGATAGTTGCAAACAGGTTAAAGGTGGATTTATTTCCTGAGGAACTGGCGACAAAAGGTGGAGAAGTCTACGTTAAGTCTAATCCTGATCAGAAGATTAGAATTGCTGAGATCTTCCTAGGCTATCGGGGTGATCGGCCTGGAGGGTATGGGAATTATACGGAGGGCGGAGAGATAATTGGTACTGACACCTGGATACAAGATTATACTCCTGAGGATCTCGAAACCGGGCAAATTGACCCAGCTCAGGCCGCCCAGGGTAAGAGACTCAATGCTTTCTGGGCTCACACTGCAAAAGCTGTAGAAGTGGCGGTTAATGTTGAGACAGGGCAGATTAAAGTCTTGCGCTGCGGGGCGGCTAGTGACATGGGTCAGCCTATCAACCCCAAGATGTGCGAGCAACAAGCAGAAGGCGGGATAGTCATGGGTATAGGCGATGCCTTATATGAAGAGATGCAAATGGACAAGGGTTTCGTGACCAACCCGAATTTCACAGATTACAAAGTACCTTCAACAAGTGAGGTACCAATGATGCAGGACGTAAAATCTTTGATTGCCGCTGCTCCCCATAAAGACGGCCCGTTTGGCGCCAAAGGATTTGGGGAGGGAGCTATGATTGGAATGGAGCCAGCTATTGGCAATGCGGTTTATAATGCTATAGGCGTGAGGGTAAAGGATCTCCCTATCACTCCTGAAAAGATACTTAGAGCTATTAAAGAGAAAGGAGAATAAACATGGAAAAAGTTAACCCCCATTTTCCTAAACTATTTACACCGGGTGAGATTGGTAAGGTAAAGATCAGGAATCGGATCGTGATGTCACCTATGGGGATGCACTTTGCTGGTATCAATGGAGAAGTAACAGATAAGACGATTGGTCACTATGCGGAGAGGGCGAAGGGAGGGGCAGGTTTAATTACTGTTGGGATTACAAATATGATGCCAACGCCTCAGCGTTATAACGTAATGTTGCTTTCAATAGGAGAGGATCGGTTATTACGGGGCCACTACGAACTTACCGAAGCTGTTCATTCCTATGGAGCAAAGATATCCATTCAATTAGGTCATATAGGTAGTCAGATGAGTATGGCCGCTGCAGGCGGGAAGCAGACCCTTTCTCCTTCTGGGGTACAACAGATCTTTGTTGATGGCCATTCCTATGAGCCTCCTCGACCAATGACCACTGCTGAGATATATGAAGTTGCACAGTATTTCGCAGATGCGGCAGGTCGTGCCAAGCGGGCAGGGTATGACATAGTGGAAATACATGCAGCACATGGCTACTTGGTAGGTTCTTTTATGTCGCCCTTGTTCAACAGGCGGAAAGACGAGTTTGGAGGAAGTTTGGAGAATAGAATGAGATTTCCTCTGGAGATAATAAGACGGATGAAACAGGTAGTGGGGAGAGATTTCCCCATAAGCATTCGGATCAGTGCAGATGAATTTCTGGAGGGGGGGATTACTTTAGACGAATCGCCTAAGATGGCTAAGATGCTACAAGAAGCAGGAGTGGCTATGATTAATGTCTCCGCTGGAGTGCATGAGACATTACATCGTTCAAATGACATCATGCGCTTTCCAGAAGGGCTGAAATGGAATATCTGGAAGAAGATCAAAGAGAATGTTGAAGTGCCGACAGTAGCCGGAGGCGGACACCGAACCCCCGAATTTTGTGAGAAATTATTGTCTGAAGGGGTATCTGACTTTGTAGGTCTGGGAAGGCAAATGCTCGCTGATCCTTATTGGTCTGAGAAGGCTAAGGACGGAAGAGTTGAGGATATCAACAAATGTATTTCTTGTCTTATGTGCCTTTATGAACTGAGTGGTATCCCCCGCATTTGGCCTCATTGTTCCGTAAATGCTGCTTGGGGGAGAGAGACCTACCCCGAGTTTGCCGATTACAGGCCGGTGGTAGTGAAGAAAAAAGTTTTTGTCATCGGTGGTGGTCCTGCAGGTATGGAGGCAGCGCGAGTGGCCTCCTTGAGAGGACATGATGTTACCCTCTATGAGAAAAAGGGGGAACTCGGTGGCCAGCTACAATTTGCTTCTCTCCCTCCGGGTAAGGAAAAGATGCTATGGCCGTGCAATTATCTAATAACCCAGCTGAAAAAGCAAAAGGTTAAGGTAAAGTTGGGTGCCGAATTTACCCCGGAAATGATGAAAGGAGAAAGTCCCGATGTAGTAGTTGTGGCTACAGGAGCCCAACCGTTCATGCCTGATATGCCGGGAATTAAAAGCAAGAAAGTTTGTTCTGCTTGGGATATATTACAGGGCAAGGTTGAGGTAGAGAATAAGAAAGTGCTTATCCTCGGGGGGGGCATGGTGGGTTGTGAGACAGCAGAGTTCCTGGGAGAAAGGGGAAACAATGTTACCGTGGTAGAGATGCTGGGAGACGTGGCTCTAGATATGGACCCTTTAAACCGAAGAGGACTGTTGGATGCGCTTAAGAAATATAGAACTAAGTTGTTAACAAACTTTGAAGTGAAGGAGATTAATGACAAAGGAGTTATCGCTTTTAATAGGCTGAATGGAGAAAAAGAAGACATTCAGGGGGAGGTGATGGTAGTGGCGATGGGGTCGCAGTCAGTTGCTGGTCTAGCTGAGGTATTAAAAGATGAGGCCCCAGAGGTATACATTATTGGTGACTCCAAAGAGTCTCGGCGAATGCTAGAGGCAATTTATGAGGGGTCTTTGGTTGGGCGGCGAATCTAACCGAATTTGGAGGCATTCTCCATGCAAAACAGGGTGAGGGTAGCAGCAGCTCAAATCGAAATAGATTCGCTAAAGCCTGAGGCGAATCTTGCGAAGATAGGAAGCGTCATAGAAAGGATCAGAAAAGAGGATAAACCTGATTTGGTGGTCTTTCCTGAACTATGCAACAGTGGCTACCTCAAAGGGCGCGAGAATAAAGATTTCTCCGAATTTTCGAAGCATTATTGCAGGGTAGCCGAAAAAATACCAGGATCTTTTACTGACGTTCTTTGCGATTATGCAAAAAGGTTTAAGCTATACCTTGCTATTGGGCTCCTGGAACTTCATCCTACAATTCCCGCCACTCTTTTCAACTCGGCTGTGCTTATTAACTCCAAAGGGAAGATCCTGGGTCATTACCGTAAGGTCCATATTCCGGGAGAAGAAAAGCACTACTTCTATCCTGGCAACAGAGTGGAAGTTTACAATACGGAATTAGGTAATATCGGTCTAATGGTTTGTGCTGACAATTCCTTTCCTGAACAGGCCAGGGTGCTTAGCCTGAAAGGGGCTGAGATAATATGCGTTTCTTATGCTCGCCCTAAAGGAGTGGGATTTGACCCAGAACTTTATCACAGGATTGTCTCTTGTCGCGCCTTTGAGAATAACAATTTCTTTATTGCTTGTAATCGAGTGGGAGAGGAAGATGATATTATCTTTGAGGGCCGAAGTTGCATCTGCGGTCCTAAGGGGGAATTTTTAGCTTTATCGCAGATTGAAAGGGAAGAGATTATCATTGCTGATTTATTAGCCGAAGACATGGTGAATGCCAGAATTCGTTATTCTCGATTTCGTGACCGGAGGCCTGATCTTTATGGTATATTGGCGCTACCCTTTGAAGAAAAATAATTGTTGAAAGTATTTAAAAGTGGAGGGTTGATCTTATTATATTATTTATCTTTACTATTTGATAGAAAGGAGGTGATTACAGAAGTTTTCAAAATGGTGGCCAGGCCAAAAATTATTGTCGAATTTATTCAGGGGGTTTGAGATCCTAAAGGAGGAAAACATGAAGAAGAATATTAGTATAGCGAAATGTTTGACTGTCGGAATTTTACTGCTTATTTTGGGATCCCCAGCAATTGCAGCCGAGACCCAAAAGACTCTGTATATTGGTCTCACAGCAGCGTTCAGTGGGACAGCTGCCCGGTGGGGATTAGCATGGAAAGGCGCAGCTGAATTAGTGGCCGAAAAATATAATGCCAAAGGGGGTGTCAATGTAGCTGGCCAGAAATACAAGGTTGAGATAGAGAGTTACGATGATAAGTACACCGCTGCAGGTGCCATAACTGGACTCAAGAAAATGATTTCGGAACGAAATATACACTATGTCTTCATTCAAAGCTCGGTTGGGAGCTTGGCAGTAATTCCACTCGTAAAGGAAAACAATGTCGTAACATTTACTTGCGCTATGTCAAATAAACCTTACATCGATTCCGAATGGATCTTCGGTAGCTTTATCAGCCTCCCTGCCATTGCGGAAGCATGGTGGCCTTGGATGGCCAAGAATCGCCCCAACATCAAAACGGTAGCCACCATAGCCCCAAACGATGAAGGTGGAATTGCCTCGGCTAAGGCTGCTGAGGACTTTTCTCAGGCTCAAGGGGTGAAAATCGTGGCTAAGGAGCTATACCTTCGGGGAACTACTGATTTTTTCTCTCAGATCGCGAAATTAATGGCCGCCAAGCCAGATATGATCTTCATGTGCTGTATGCCGGGGACTGATATTGCAACCATTTGCAAACAGGCGAGGGAATCTGGGTTTAAGGGGACACTTGGCACTGACCTCAACACTCACCCCAAGGAAGCACTTAAAATAGCTGGGGCCCAGAACTTAGAAGGCCTGATTGAATTCTCCCCCGGGTATTATGACCCGGGTCAATTGTCCACAAAGTCCTTGGTACAACTTAAGAAGGATTATATTGCTAGACACGGGGGGGAGCAGTTTGAGACTGGCCTTGCTTGTTACTACACAGGTCCTTGGGTTTTGCTACAGGCCTTTGAAAAGGCGGGAACCATTGATCCCGTGAAAGTGAGAGAATTCTTGCCTTCAACCTCTTATGACAGTCTGTGGGAGAAGCCCATAAGATTTGGTGGCGCATCTTACTCAGGCGGCAGGAACTCTCGAATTATTTTTCCTGTTTTTATCTTTGAGTGGAAAAACGGAGAAATGGTTCCAATCGCCTTTATGTAACAAATATCTTGTTTCTTGGACATTAGGAAAACCATTTTGATGAATGAGTAGAGGTTGGGACTGGCCAATTTCTACTCATTCATCCATAACATCCAAGCCAAATAAGGAGCACAGAGATAATGTTAACGGCTGACGTGATTATCACTATCATTATTAATGGATTAATAAGTGCTTCGATTTACATCTTAATAGCTTTAGGTCTTAACCTACTTTTTGGCGTTTCTAATGTTATCAACTTTGCTCATGGCGACGTAGTTATGTTGGGAGGATATGCTGCGGTCTTTTTCTCCACTCTATTGAATCTTAATTTTCTGTCCCCCATCGCTGCCTTTTTCATTCTCGGGACATTTGGAATTATTGCTGAAAGGCTTTTTTTCCGTCCTCTCAGAGGCCGGATGCTAGCTTGCATTATGCTTACCATGGGATTAGGGACTTTTTTGGAGGGTTTGGTACTCGCGGTGTTTGGATCGTTACATCAAGGGGTTCCTCCTACTTTTGCTGGCCTCTTGGTATTAGGGGGTGCAACGTTCCCCATGCAGAGAATGGTCATCATACCTATCACTGCCGTAGCTGTTACTTTCTTATTCATCTTCTTGCACCATATGAAGATTGGAAAAGCCATAAGGGCCGTAGCTCAGGACAGCGAAGCCTCTGCTCTGCAAGGGATAAATACTGATCGCATTGCCACCATCACCGCGTTTATAAGCTTTGCTCTGGCAGCTATTTCAGGGGTTCTAGTGGCTCCTATATCATCAGTTTATGCAGAGATGGGTATCATGCCAATGATAAAAGCATTTATTATCGTGATATTTGGCGGTCTTGGAAGTATTGTAGGCTGCGTTTTCGGTGGGTTAATCTTAGGTTTTGTTGAAAGCCTAGGAATTTTCTTTGCAGGTAGTGACATTGCCACCATTATTCTGTTCGCTATCCTTATTTTCACTTTGTTAATCAGGCCCCGGGGGTTAATGGCTAATGGATCAGTTTAAAAGGAATGCTTTAAGATATCTTCCTTTCCTTTGTATCTTCATCCTCATTCTTGTGGGGCCTTTTTTTGTAAAAAACGATTACCTTCTCCATCTCGGTATTATGATCGGCATCAATCTGCTTCTGGCCTTGGGGATGAGGCTGATACTTCTCATCGGACAAGTATCCTTTGCCCATGCTGGATTTATGGCCATCGGTGCCTATACTTCAGCTATGTTGTCATTATACGCCGGTTTGTCTGTCTGGCTCGCTATGCCTGTCGCTGGTCTTATGGCAGCAGTAATTGCTATTCTATTCGGTTATCCTACCCTAAAAATTAAAGGTGCCTACTTTTTTATTACCAGTTTTGCCTTTACCGAGATTATCTTGCTTGTGGTGACCCACTGGATCGAACCATTTGGAGGTCCAACAGGATTGACCAGCGTCCCTCGTCTGAATCCTATTGTAATTCCTGGTCTAGGCAGCATCAGGTTTCTTTCCGAGATCTCCTATTTCTATCTAATACTGGCTATAGTCACCCTCGCCTTGTTGATGATGTACAGAATTGATAAATCACGATTTGGCTTAACGATAAGAGCAGTTGGGCAAATGGATACAATAGCTCAGAGTACTGGGATAGATATTATGAAACATAAAGTTATGGTTTTTGCGATAGGTTCCTTTTGGGCCGGTATCGCAGGATCTTTCTACGCGCACTACACATGCTATGTCGGACCAGGAAATTTCGCTTCTCCTTTAGGATTAAATATTCTTGTCTATGCTGTGTTTGGTGGCGTTGGTAGCGTCATCGGACCGGTGGTGGGTACAGCCATTTTCACCATTTTGCCTGAGGTTACTAGAGTGGCAAAATTCTATGAGCCCATCTTCTTCGGAGTTTCTTTGGTTCTAGCTGTGCTTTTTTTACCCGAAGGTTTAATCACGCTACCTGCGTGGCTCAAGCAATGGATTGGGAAAGAAAACAAAATAACTGCTTAACTAGGGAGCGCGGTTCAAGTTCTCAAAAAAGACGAATTCTGCGTTGTCATAGATGGAAACATGTTGATTTAAAAAGGACTGAGTAGGATGAGAGAGGATTTTAATACTCGGAAAGGAGGTTTTTTCAAAATCAATAGGGCTGCCGGACTGGGAGTTATGAACAAATCCGGCCAAAGATAAAAAACCGAAAGGAGGAAAAGCTATGAATAAGTTATTCCCCATTTTTATTATTGCAGTTTTGTTACTATCTTTAGGTTCTGTTTCGTGGGGCCAAGACCAACCCAAGGTGTTGAAAATTGGAATTGCTACAGCATTAACCGGACCGGGAGCAGGATGGGGGATTCCATTCAGAGATGCAACTATTCTACTTGATGGTAAAATTATTGTTATTGGCGGGGAAAAATATGAGGTCAAACTGGTTTACGAAGATAATAAATACACAGCTAAGGATGGTGTAACGGCAATGGAAAAGCTTGTCTTCGATCACAAAGTGAAGTTTGTCGCTTGCATGGGTACACCGCCCACAATGGCAACCATACCTATAGCCGAAGAAAATAAAGTGATCTTGACCGGTGTGACCACGGTTGCGCAAGCTGCCAAGCCTGGCATTAAGTACTTCTTTAGGCTGATCTTAACTAGTAAAGACATGTACCCGACAACCTACCGATGGCTTAGCAAAAATAGGCCGAATCTGAAGAGAATAGCCCAACTTGCCCCGCAAGTTGAACAAGGCGAGGCTTCTATAAAGGCAGGGACTGCATTGGCTGCCAAGTACGGATTGGAAATGGTATACCAGGAGTTCTATAAGCCTGGGACCCAGGATTTTTATCCCCATCTGACCAAGATGATTAGAGCAAAGCCGGATATCTTGGACGTCTGTATATCGTTTCCTGCAGTTACCGCTCTAATCATCAAGCAGGCGAGAGAGCTCGGCTGGAAAGGCGTGGTCTTCAACGTAGCAGGTGCAGATCCAGAAGACATTATCAAGGTGGCTGGGGTGGAGGCTGCCGAGGGATATATGACTTTTGTTGGAAGCACAGAATATGACATGAGTTCGCCTGTTTGCACGAAAACTGAGCAAGAATTCTACAAAAAATATTTTAATAAGTATGGATACTTCCGTCTTGGTGCTGGTATGTGGTACGACAATGCAAGCATCATTGTGAATGCGATACAGAAAGCACAAAGCTTCGATGTGGAGAAGGTGAGAAAAATCATGGAGACAGAGGTTCTGGAGTCAGTAGCAGGACCAAGTAAGTTTGGTATCCAAGAATATGGCGGACACCAACTCCTAGTTCCTATGTATATCTCAAAAATCACAAAAGGGAAGGCAGAAACCTTTGCTCGAATAGAATGGAAGGATTGGGCGAGAGAAGCGGGGTACACGATGCCTTGAGCGGAAAAGCTTTTTCATGTTTAAAGAGTTCCTGTGGTTATGTATGAATGAGTGTCCCCTAGAGTTCTATTAAAAGGTGGAGTGAAATGCTGCAATTTGTCCTTCAATGTACATTTAACGGCCTTGTGCTGGGGCTGACCTACGTACTCATCTCATCAGGTCTTTCATTGGTATTGGGGATTGCCCGAATCATTAATTTCGCCCATGGCGAATTTTATATGCTGGGCGCTTTTAGCATCTATTGGTTGTGCGAGAAATTACGTCTCAACTATTTTTTATCGATACCCATCTCTTTTTTAGTGATCGGGTTTCTTGGGTTGTTTATTGATCGATACCTTTTCAGACGGGTGAGGGGTAAATTTTTGCCCAGCGTCATCGTTGCTTGTGGAGTGGCATTTCTTATCCCCGGTCTTGCAATGATCTCTTTTGGGGAGCGGGATAAATATGTTGAGACCATTTTCCGAGGCCAATTCTCTATATTAGGAGTCAGTATCGCTCTCGAAAGAGTGGTTATCATCCTAGTTTGCCTCGCGATCATAGGGATACTTGCATACTTTGTTAAATACTGTAAAACAGGCAAAGCCATGAGAGCAGTGGCTCAGGATATGGAAGCTGCTGCTCTTCAGGGTATTAACGCTGACAGAATTTGTGCTTTATCGATGTTTATTGGCTGTGGTTTCGCTGCGGTTGCAGGCGCATTAATGGGTCCTATCTTTTTTGTTAGCCCTTTTATGGGTTCCGAAGCCCTTATTAAGGGTTTCATTGTCATCCTTCTTGGAGGGGTGGGTACTATTATTGGGTCTTTGATTGGGGGGCTCTTTCTGGGGTTTGTGGAAGCCTTTGGCTATTCATTCATTGGCACGGGCACTGATATCATTGTTTTTGTAGTGGTGATCATTGTCTTACTAGTCAGACCTGGTGGGCTGCTGGGTCGTGAATGGGTTTTGGAATAGATGGCAAAACGAATCTTTGTTGGGGTTGTTCTGTTATTCTCTATAATGGTTCCATTGCTAACCAAAGATCCCTATAAATTACACATCCTCATTTTTGCATACACCTATTCTATTCTCACCCTTGGATTCGTATTAATGTGGGTAACAGGAAGATTGCATTTCGGCCTTTCTGGCATGTGGGCTGTTGGCGCCTACACTTCCGTTTTGATTACGATGAAACTAGGCCTATCCTTTTGGATTGCTTTGCCTATGGCAGGCCTCATGACAGCGTTTGTGGGTTTGGGTATTGGCTACCTCATATGTAGAACAGGGGGGGGTACCTTTATTATGCTCACTCTGGCTTTTGCTGAAGTGATCAGGCTGACTATTGTTACTGAGACGAAATACTTAGGTGGGACTGCTGGAATCATGAATATTCCAAGACCCAATCCCTTAAACTTCTTGGGTTACTCTATCGGGTTCAGTTCTAAAGTCCCTTATTACTATCTGATCTTGTTCCTCCTTTTAATTACTGCCTTCTTTCTCTACATGATGTACAATAGCAAAATGGGTTACGTCTTCAGTGCAATGGGCCAGAGCGATAACGTCTCCCAAAGCATCGGCATCTATCTGCTCAAATATAGAGTTCTGGCCTTCACCATTTCCTCATTCTTCGCTGGTCTATCAGGCAGTTTTTATGCCCATTATCTCATCTATATCTGTCCAGAAAACTTTACCGTTTGGGAATCATTAACTGTTGAAATTCAGGCGATAGTTGGAGGACTTTCGAATTTTATCGCTGGGCCAATTGCAGGGGCCTGTTTTTTAATTATTTTGGCTGAGATCTTTCGTGGTTTAAAGGCCTGGGTACCCGTTATTTACGGTATTAGTATAATAGCTGTCATATTCTTTTTACCAGGTGGTTTGGCCAGTTTGTCTAGGATCGTCCGGGCAAGGATAATAAGATCGAGGGGGGAATAAGTCATGGCCATCCTTGAAATCAGAAAGGTAAGTAAAAACTTTGGAGGTTTGGCTGCCCTGAGCCATCTTGATATCGATATGCACAAAGGTGAACTAACGGGATTGATTGGTCCCAACGGAGCTGGGAAAACAACCCTGTTCAATGTCATCAGTGGGTTTTACCAACCTACCAGTGGAGTAATATCCTTTAGATCTGAAAATATCCTTGGGCAAAGAATGGATAAAATAGCAAAGAGGGGTATTGTGCGCACCTGGCAGCAGACATCAGCTCTACTCCACAATATGACGGCTTTAGAAAATGTCATGGTGGGCCATTATGTACATTCCAAATCAGGATTTTGGAAATCTATCTTCAATACCTCTTCGTATCAAAGGGAAGACAGGGAAGTTAGGGAGAAATCTTTAGATATCCTAGAGTTTATGGGTATCCTTTCAGCGAGGGATGAATTAGCTAAGAATCTTCCCCATGGGTATCAAAGGTCTTTGGGGGTGGCCGTTGCCCTAGCTGCTAGTCCGGAATTGCTTTTGCTCGATGAACCAGTCACAGGCATGAATCCGACAGAAAGCACCGCAATGATGACAAAGATACAAAAAATAATAGATAAAGGTATTACGGTCATTCTCGTTGAACATGATATGAAGGTGGTTATGAACATTTGCGAAAGGATTATTGTCTTAAATTTCGGCAAGAAGATTGCTGAGGGAAAACCCGAAGAAATAAGAAAGGACAAGGATGTTATCAAAGCTTACTTGGGAACGAGAAAATAAGGATAATAAAGCTTTATTGGATGTGAAAGACATAAGGGTTCATTATGAGAGGGTAGAGGCCTTGAAAGGTGTCTCCCTGCAGCTTCGGCAGGGTGAGATCATTGTCCTAATCGGTGCTAACGGGACGGGGAAAAGCACCCTTCTCAAGACCATATCAGGGTTGAAACATCCTACTTCTGGAGAAATCTGGTATAAGGGACAGAGAATAGACTCGTGTTCCCCCCATGACATCGTCGCTAAAGGAATTGCCCACGTGCCTGAGGGTAGAAGAATCTTCCCTGCCATGCTCGTGATAGAGAACCTCGAAATGGGCGCCTACCTTCGGAAAGATAAGGATGGTATCAAGGAAGACATGGAGGAGATCTTCAGTCACTTTCATATACTTAAGGAAAGACGAAGTCAGGTCGCGGCATCTTTGAGCGGGGGGGAACAGCAAATGCTTGCATTCGCCCGTGCTTTAATGTCGAAACCACACCTTATGCTCATGGACGAACCTTCCCTGGGTTTATCCCCACTTATGGTTGAAGAGGTGGGAAAGATTATTACCGATATTAATCATAGGGGAATCAGTATCCTGTTAGTGGAACAGAACGCTCATATGGCTCTCGAACTGTCTAATAGAGCATTTGTTCTGCAAACTGGGACCATTGTCCTCGAAGGAAATTCTAGGGATTTAATGCAAAATGAGGAAGTTCAAAAAGCTTATCTAGGGCTGTAAGTCAGGCTGAGAGCGTCCAATCCTTAGTTCGAGAAGAAAGATTAAGAAATGGTGATTAGTTACTTTCCAAAGCGATTCCTAAAAGATCTATAGCCGTACACCTGAGACAAAATTTTCGTAATAAAACGGATGTATCTAAAGGCGAGCGAATATAAGAAAATAAAGAGGGGTTAATGAGAAAGAAAAAGCATCTCGGTGCCAGGCGACGGTAACTCGGTATTAGCAATTTGATGTGGCATCCATAACAAAATTGGCCATTATTTAGTCATTGAGTTATCGGGTCATTGAGTTATTGAGTCACAAAGCTCATGGCAAGGCAGTCATCCTTAATTGAATTTTGTAGTCAATTCCTATAAATGGGGTTGAAAGATGGGATAAGTGAATTGATATTGTTGACGGGTTTTTTTTGGTATGGAAATTGTAAACTATTGAAATAATAAATGCTGAATGGTGGCGGTGCAGGGACTTGGGCCCCGGACGCTGCGGATATGAGTTTGAACCCAGACAATCGGCAAAATGGGGATAATAAAGGGAAAATCTTTTTTGATTAATAGGTTATAAGATTTCATCTATTACCGATTTTTACTATTTTTTACCTCAAAATACCTAATTTCTGCATCAAAATGACTTCAATATGACTTCAACTTTTTTTCTAAGCGTCAAAATCAGTCGAACATTAATAACCTTTTTAGGATATCTCTCATTGACCATAGACCTAAGTGGGAGTGAGTTCTGAACCACGGCCGCATTTCTTTTGCATAATCTGATTTGAAGACTGCATGCTCACCCGTACGGTAGTTAATTGGGAGAAGGGGAGGACCAAACCAATCAGGCAAAACTTCGAGAGATTAAAGGAAATTTTAGGTGATTTTCCTTCCTCTTAGTTTAAATTAGAGATTTACCTTGGCAGACATTGTCAGGTTGGTTTCTGACCTGCGCCTCCATTAGGGTGAATATATGGATATCATATCGCCACCTTTTGGCAGGTGCGGATAGTGGGAAGAATCCGCAATTCAGAGTTTAACATTCTTTCTCTCCACCTTTTTTTCTTCCTAATTGTCAATTTGAATAGACTCTGCAGTGTACTAACTCCCCCCGGACACAATCTGAATTTTCCAAAAGCCTCTTCGGAAAATATTAAAACCAAGATAGAAAAAGCTTCAACCTCTGCTAATAATCCTAAATGAGAAACAGTTGAAGTTTACTTTTATCTCGACAATTTCCGAAAAATCTAATATATAAGGAGCGTTATTTTAAGACATCCTTTACCTTTGCGGAAGACAAATGGGATTGAGCAAAGATAGCCACCTTTTTGAAATAGTGTGACATAACCAGAATGAAGAAAAAAGACTGTCTTAAACTTCACTGGGGTTGGATAGTTTTGGGAACAAGTTTTATCACCCTATTTATTAATTATAGTATTCGAATTGGCGCCTATCCAATTCTATTACCCGAGATGATCAAAGACCTTCACATGACAAAGGCTCAAGCTGGAATAATTAAAAGCGCTTTTGCTATAACCTACCTTGTTTTCTCACCAATTATGGGGTGGCTGACAGACCGTATTGGAGGGAGAAAGGTCATTAGTTTTTTCTGTATCTTTTTAGGGGGAGGGGCATTTCTCATGGGTAAGGCCGATAATCTATTTACCTCTGCTATTTTTTTTAGTCTCGTTGGGGTCGGATCTGCAGCTATGTGGGTCCCTAACGCCACCCTGATCCAGAAATGGTTCGGAGTAAAGAAGAAAGGTTTGGCACTAGGGATCCTCAATGCGAGTTCAGGGGCTGGTTTCGGAGCTATGGGATTGTTTTTACCAATGATTGTAATCAACTATAACTGGAGAATTGGATGGTTTATACTTGGGACCGTAGGGCTTTTTCTTACTATACTCAATGGATTACTTTTAAGAGATAGACCAGAAGACATAGGCCTTACTCCTTGGTGTGGAAAAAATGAGGAGAAGAAAGAAAACAACATTCTATCAAAGAGGGTAGATTATTTTGAAATCTTAAGACAAGGTCAATTCTGGATTATCGGTATCTCCTATCTCCTTATTTCTTATGGAAGTTATGCTTTAATAGATTTTATTGTTACCTATGGGAAAATGGAATTAAACATTCCATATAGTATCGCCTCTCTTTTTATCACGGTGACCGCCTTTACCGGAATCCCTGGCGGAATTTTGATCATGATCATTTCCGGTCATATTGGAACGAAAAAATCTCTTGGGATCACTTATACGTTGATGGGTTTGAGTATTCTGTTCATAATCTTAAGCGGGAGTAACGTCCTGCTGCTGGTAATCGGAATAGGATGGTTTGGAATCCTTTATGGAGGGGTTTTTGCCTTAGTTGCTGCTTGTGCAAGGGATTTTTTCCCGAGGGAAGTTACTGGCACAATCCTTGGGCTTTTGACGTTTTTCTATGGGGCGGGTGCGATGGTAAGCCCTGTTTTGACTGGTTATTTAGCGGATATATCTGGAACGTTCCGATGGTCTTTTAGCTTAGGAGCCTTCGCCGCTTTGCTCGCTGGCCTTTTGATGGCATTTTTGAGGAGACCTAGAGAATTCGTATAGAAAGAAGGTTGAAGGGATTATTTTTCTTTACACCAAACCTTCAGCCTTTTCAGATTATTTATGATATTAGATGAATAAACCGAACATTTTCTTTTTGATTCAATATGGGAACGTGTCGAGGATTCTTATTGACATGCTTTACGTCAATCTTGTACATTTTGGTTAAAAGTTATTTTGCGTGTCAATATTGTTCAGTTTTGGAGGAAGAAAGCCCTTTTTCATGGAACGGGGTTCAAACAATGTTTAATCGTAAGTGGTATACGACAAGAAGGATCTTTTTTTTGTTTGTCTCTATCTTTCTTATCATTTTATTAGTCGGATGTGAGCGGATAGGTTATATGGTAACCATAAATACGAATTGTATTAAGTATGATGACCTTAAACAAATAGCAGAGGTGCTGAAAGACAAAGGCTTCAAGATGGCGGAATGGGAAAGAAAAAAGGAAATTGTTAAATATCCTGGTGAGGTCTACACTCTTTTCGAAAAGAGGGTGACGGAAAACCCCCTCAATATGGTATATGTCTTTTTAAATTACATTAAAGATATACCCAATAACAATGTTTGCAGAATTAAAATTGAAATCCACAATATATACCAGGGAATGACTATCACTGAACTGAGGGACGAGATAGACAAGATAGGAGATTTGGTGCACCATGAACTTGTAAATAAATTAGGGAAAGAAAACGTGCAAATTGAACGGAAAGAGATACATCATCGGGTAATATTTTTTTAGATAAATAGAAACGCTTCGCCGAACCGAGCTGAGAAAATTTGGAGCGCTCCCCAAAAACTGGTCAAATTATGTTAGAGTGATGACAGGATCTTGGTTCCCTGAAGGGGAGAAAGGATTTTGTCATGAGAAACGAACGGCGCTTTTCTCCGTAGCTTGAACATTCACTCATCGAGCCGAACCCTCAAAAAGGCGAACCTACCTATTGATCAGATGGACCTCATTGAGATTCAAGAAGCATTTGCGGCTCAGGTGCTGGCCGATTTAAAAGAGATGGGGATTACAAGCAAAGATTATCATAAGATTAATGTGAATGGGTCAGGCATCTCTTTAGGTCATCCTGTCGCTTGCACGGGCACAAGAGTTTCAGTTACCCTACTTTATGAGATGCGCAGGCGTAATGCCCATTTTGGATTGGAATGTA
>Ga0315282_10003718_pt1 | contig 27192 bp, 29 predicted proteins | sample YL17G07_20_MG_FD_203693 | JGI IMG/M metagenome (GOLD analysis project Ga0315282, IMG submission 203693) | Sediment microbial communities from Yellowstone Lake, YNP, Wyoming, USA - YL17G07_20 | ecosystem: Environmental > Aquatic > Freshwater > Lake > Sediment | place: USA: Wyoming | collected...
AATGGGCGTAATTAAACCCCAGCCGGCATAAAAAACCAAATCGCTCAAAATTAAATATTTAGCAATTCGATTAATTTTTAGGTTTACCATCGCTTTATTTAAAGAAATTAACTTTTTATTACTTTTATAATTATTTCTCTTTCCCTCGGCCGATTGTCAAAGTCAACGAGAACGATTTGTTGCCATTGACCTAAAATCAATTTCTCATTTTCAATTGGGACAGTTAAACAGGGTTTCATCAGAGCTGCTCTAATGTGGGCGTAACCATTGCAATCTCCCCACTTTTTACAATGCTCATAATTAGTATTCATGGGAGCGATTATTTCTAAAGCCCGTTTTAAATCTTTCATTGCTCCTTCTTCGTATTCAATTGTAGTTACAGCGCAGGTTGAATGAGCAACAAAAACTAAACAAATCCCATCTTTTACTCTAGATTCTTTTACTGCTTTTAAAACTTGAGGGGTAATATCAATAATGTCTGTAAATCCTTTGGTAGAGATATTAAATTTCATTTTTTTAAAAGTTATTTAATTTTTTGAATAAAATATTTTTCAACAAATCTATTCCTAATCTAAATAAAATTACTATCCCAGCTAAAGCTACAATTAATTCTGCTCCCCTAATAATCATGGTAAAGGCGGTGGCGGTGGAGGCTCCTAATCCGAGAGAACTAAAGGCAAAGGTTTGGATGGCTTCGTGAGAACCCAAACTTGTCGGAATGGGAATCATCGAGGCGGCATAGATAAAGCCCAAAATAGAAAGGGCGGAAAGAAACCCAATTTTTTTTCCTAAAAAGGAAATTAAAATAAAGGCCTGAAGATACGTTACTCCAGCCATTAAAAAAGCTAAGGCAAAACTCTTCCACATTGCTATTTTTTTTAACTTAAAAAAGTTGAAAATTTCTTTTTCAATTTCCAGAATTGAATTAGCGTGATTAAATTTTTCCAGACCAAAGCCTCTTAAAATGAGCTTTGCCATGCTTTCCCTTTTAATGGTTTTGAAATAAAAAAAGGAGATTCCCAGAAGAAAAAACAAAAAAAACCCGCCAAATATTATTATCAAATTTCTTGGCGGGAGACCAATCATTGAAAGAAAAATTAAAACTCCAAAAAAAATGATGACCAAATTGACAGTCCAATCTAAAATCCTATCAATAATTACCGAGGCCACTCCTTTTGACCAGGGAATTGAATTTTTATTTTTTAGCGAATAGGCCCGGAAGATTTCACCTCCCAAAAACATAACCGGAGCTAAAAACATTACCGAAAATCCAGCCAAATAGAGCCTAAAGAGGTCTCGAAAAGGGGGATTCACTCCTTCCCCTTTTAAAATCTCTTTCCACTTCCGGCTTCCAATCAGCATAACCAATAAATTTAAGCCAACAATTACTAATCCCTGCCAGCCGGTAAAAACTAAAAAGGCCCTTTTTATTTCTTGCCAACCAACAGCTTTTCCAACCCAGATAAATATTCCTATCCCAATCAAAAGAGAAACTAAAAGAAGCAAAAATTTCTTCATATATAAATTATATCCCATCTTTCTTCCAAAAACAAAATCCCAAAAAATTAGAAGATTTTAAAAATTAATAAAATTTACCTTTTTATTTACAAAGTTTCGAAAGTTCTTTGGCATTTTCGATAGCGTAACCATGGAAGTCGTTGTTAAAATAAACGTAAACATCTAATCCTTGCTTTAAATATTTTTTGATTTTTTGAGCTAAGGAGCTTAGCTCCTTTTTGGTGTAATTTGAAGAAAATAAAACTTTTGAGCCGTGCATCCTGATATAAACAAAATCAGCGGTCACGGCTTCGGCTTTTGGGTAGTTTGGTGAATCAGCAATAACCCAAGCAACATTATATTTTTTCAGCAAATTATAAACTTTTTTATCGCACCAGGATTTATGACGGAATTCTAGCACAAAGCGCAATCGCGAATCTACGCGAATAGCAAGCGAATCTGCGCGAATAAGTTTTAAAAATTCTTCTAATCGTTTAATGTTTTCATCGGTAGCTCGAAAACTGGGCGGAAATTGAAATAAAATTGGACCGAGTTTTTCTTTAAGATGTAATGCGTTTTCAATAAATTGCTGCCAAGCATCTTTAACTCCACCGAGTCGCTTAATGTGAGTGATAAATCGGCTGGCTTTAACAGCGAAAATAAAATCGGCCGGCGTTTGACTGTGCCAATTTTGATAAGTGCTCGGCCGAGGTAAATGATAAAAGGAATAATTTATTTCTGCTGTTTTGAAATGCTGAGAAAAATATTTAAGTCGGGTGGTGGGTGGGTTGTAGTCTTTCGATGACAAATCCTCAGGATAAAAAATGCCATCCCAGTGCGGATAAACCCAACCCGAAGTGCCAATAAAGAGGTTGCCTTTTGGCATAATATTTAACGAAGTTTATTGTCAAGAAAAGATACAATTTGAAGACCGACTTCAGGGGAAGACCAAAGATAATCATGTCCCGGAGCATGAAAAGCTTGAGAAAATGTAAGATTTTGGTCACTTAATTTTGAAGAAATCCATTTGAAGGGGGCTTTGACTAAAGCCGAGATTAGGGATTTAGTATCACCTTTGGCTAAACTATCTTTTCCGTTATTATCTAACAAAAGAATATTTTCTGATTCAAAATTATCATGCCAAAAAGGAACTCCAGCAGCAATTGCATAAACTGAGTCTTTCGATTTTTGAGAAATTTTTTCCATAGTTTCGTCTACCAATACGCCTCCAGCAGAGAGTCCAGCAATTATAATTTTTTTATTCGGCGTTTTTTCAACTAAAATTTCTAAATCTTCAGTCAAAATTTTTGAAGAAGATTCAAAGGAATTAAAAAAATCTCTAGCTCCAGCTATTTTTCCTAAAAAATCATTTTTGGTTCTTTTGTAAGGAATTACTAAAGAATTATAACCCAAATCCTCTAATGTCTCTTGAATCCCTTCTATAATCGGGGCGAAATCCTTTGCTTTTTCAAAAGGAGTATTTCCCCAACCACCAGAATTAAAAATGATAATGACATCGGTGTTTTGAGCTAAACTCAAAATTTCTTGAGGCTGGAAATTTTCCGGAAATACCTCCGGCCCAAAAAGAAAAAATAAACTCCCAACGATAATTAAAGAAATGGTAAGATATCTAATTTTTTTCATATTCTAGTGAAATTTTCTTTCTATTTCATCGACAAATTGTAGCAAAATGGGATCGTCTATAGATTCTTTTGCCCACCTCACCCAAAGTCGATATGGAATCTGTTTATATCTTTTCCAGTATTCCATCGCTTGTAAAAAATTTATTAAATATTCTGCTTGTTTTACAAATCTTGCTACGCTAGCGAATCCTTTATTATACTCCTTAAAAAGATCTCTTATTTCTTTTTTAAATTTAGCTGGAAGCTTAACAAGGAGTTTTTCGAGAGCTTTTTTCTCCAGTACTTGTTTAAGTTTTGCAAGTTTTTCCCTTTGTTCAATAGTTGGATAACCAATTTTTGGTTTTGATTTTAAAATTTTCTTTAAAGTTGGCTTCTTTTTATTTTTAAACAAAAGGGCGTCAATGGGGATTAAATCCGGTGCATAAACCTCACATAAATCATGAACTAAAGCCATTTTAATTGCCCTTTCCAAATTTATTTTTTTATTTCTACCCAAAACCCAAACCACAACCACGAGATGAAAAATATGTTCTGCCGTAGTTTCCGGATTTTTTATTTGATGTATTACCCATCCTCTTCTCTCTTTCTTTTTCAATTTTCCAACACCATTAAAAAAGTTGAGTAAAACTAAAAATGGTTTTAATTTTTTAGGAATTTTTTGTTGATGAAACTTTTTTTCCAAAACCTTCATAAATTCGATTAAAAGAGAATCATCAAAAAATTCTCTTGCCCATAGCCACCAAGGTCCGAGAGGAGGATTTTTATATTTTCTCCAATATTCATAAGCCTGTAAGAAATTTTCCATTCGATCAGTTTGATGAAAAAATCTTCCCTCAGAAGTTAAACCTTTTTCATAATCTAACCAAAGATTTTTTATTTCTTTTTTTAAATCAGTCGGCAATCTTAAAATAAGTTTCTCTAAAGCTTCGGTTTCTTTTTTATATTTTTTAAAAGCCTGCTCTTTTTTTTGATAGTTGGGGAATCTTGGCCAGGTTTTCATTAATTCTTTAAGCTTCTTTTTACTCCTGGGCAGAACCGAATCGTAAGGGGTTGTATCTCCAGCGTATATCTCACATAAATCATGAATTAGGGCCATTTTAAGAAGTTTTTCTACGTTAAGTCCTTCTTTCTTTTCACCCAAAATCCAACTCATTAGCACTGTTCGAAAAATATGCTCGGCGATACTCTCCGGGTTTTTTATTTGATTTATCACCCACCCACGTCTCGGCATCCTTTTTAATTTTCCTATTTCAATAAAAAAATTAAGAAGATTTCTCATATGCTAATCTAATTTAGCATATTTTATCCAAATAAAAAAGAGGGGGTGACGACCCCTCTAAGATAAAACAACCGAAGACTTTTAGCTAATTTTATATTTTATCTTCTTTATTTTATAAATTGTTTTGATGGGAGAGGAAACAATAACCTCATCTCCAACCCTGTGTCCTATAAAAGTTTCTCCGACCGGTGATTCATTGGAAATTTTTCCCAAAGAGGGATTAGCTTCTAAGGTTCCAACAATGGTAAATTCGTCATTCTGGCCATCAACCTCAACCAAAACTGTTGCTCCTAAATTTATAATATTTTGCTTTTCTTTAGGAGGAGATTTAATCAATTCAGCATTTTTTACAATATTTTCTAACTCGGCTAATCTTGCCTCTAAAAAACTCAAATCTTCCTGAAAAGAAAGATATTCAGGGTTTAAGTCTTCAGACTCCCAAAGCTTTGGCACCCCTCCTTTGGTTTTGGAAAATTTAAGATTTTTGAGGTCTTGACATTCTTTTTTTATTCTTTCTAATCCTTCTTTAGTTAAGTAAAATTTTTTTTCTTCCATTTGATTTTAGAAAATCCCCTTTGGAAGGGGATTAGTAGTTTTATTAGTGAATAATTTTCCGCTAACCCCCTCGCCTAATAAAATTGCTGCAAATCAAGGCCAAAATGGTATAGACCAATTTGCCATAGATTGGGGTTTCAAAAGTATTAATTTTTCTAACGATTTTTCTCATCCCAGTTAATTATAGTCTTTGAAGAAACCTTGTCAAGGCTCTTCAAAAAATTTATTAAAAATCGCTTTTTACTTTGTTTTTAAAAGTTTTCCACAGGTACAACCTATTTTAGCAAACCAAGATGGTCTGTCAAGCCTTGGCTTTAGGTAATGGGGGGATTCCAGGCTTTCGGAATTATGGGCAACTCACCGACGCTAACATCGATATGTTTTACCCCTGGCTCACCTCTCACTTCTTTAGCTATAAAATTTTCTATACTTTCTAAGTTTGGAGAAATAATGCTGGCTAACAAATTATATTTCCCCGAAGTTCTCACCAAATGATAAACTAATGGAGATTTTTCAAATTTTTCAATCATTTTAGAAATTGTTTTTTGGTCTGCCTCAATTTCGATGTGAGCACTGACCGAATAGCACTCTCCGATATTAAGTAATCCTTGAATTTTTAAAACTCCTTCATTTATTAATCTTTCTACCCTGTTTTTGATTCCTACCGGACTTAAACCAGTTTTTTTTGCAATTTCAACAAATGATTCTCTTCCATTTTCAGATAGGGCCTGAATAATTTTTAGGTCCAGACCATCTAATTTCTCTAAACTCCAAGGGGCATAAGCTGAATAACCCTCTACTGAAAAATCAGCCAGACCAGTTCTATCGCACAAAACAGCAAACTTTATATCTTTTATTTTTAATCTCTCCTTTTCCCCCTTCATCACCCCCAGTGCTCTTTTATAGCTTTTACCTGTGACAATATCATTATCAACAATTAAAACCTTTCTTCCCTTTACTTTTTCTTCTTCCAGCCCCTTCCCATTCTCATTCATAGTCGTAAAAGTAATTCCTTTTTTTATTTGTCTTAACCATTGATAAAGCCCCAATCCATAAAAAATTCCGTCATCTCCGAGACCAACCACACAGCCCCGCTCTTTTCCAAAATATCTTTTAACGTCTCGACCAACCCCTTCGATGAGTTTTTGAATTGGTTTAAAGTTTAAAAGAGAATTTTTCGGCATATTTTTTAATATAGTGCTTTATTAATTCGTCGCGAACTTCAGGGGTAGCGGTAGCAACTATCAAATCTACTTTGTCGTGCTGCTTCCCTGGAACAAATTCATAATCTTTGTATTTTCCATCGGAATCAACGCTAACAATTGAACAACCGACTGCTTTAGCAATCGGAAAACCAGGATCGATTTCTGACCTGGGTTCATTAAACATTACATAAGCATCGATTAAACCCGCGGCTAAATAAGCATAAATGAAAGACCCTCCCTGAGGATAAAAAAGAGCTTTTGGATGAAGGCTTTTTATTAAATCTCCAAAAAAATCAAGAAATTTTCTAGAGTACTGAGAGCTCATTAAATAGGAAGCTAAAACAATGGGCTCGGTTAGTTTTTTTCTAGAAGATGGAAAGATTTTTTTCTTCTCACCGTTTTTCATATCTAGGAGAAAATCTTTGCCATTGTTCATAATGTAAAATTTCTGATTTAGAATATCAGCAATTCCGGTGGCAATAGGATTCCTTTTTCGATCATAAAAACTCAGGACAGTATACCAATTTTGTTCAAGTCCTCTCAAGAAAAGAACTGAGCCATCAAAAGGATCAATTGAACCATAAAGATGGTCTCCATTTTTAATATCCCTGGCTTCCGGCTCAGAAAAGATAGTCGCCCTTATATCATATTTTTTTAATAATCGTCCTAAAATCTCCTCACCCACCTTATCAATCCCGATATCAATGTCTTCCGGTCTATTTATCACTTCACCCAAAATCTGCCTACCTTCTCCTTTTTCTGCTCTTTTCCTAACTTCTTTGGTAGTTTCAGTTAAATATTCAATTAATAAGTCGTCAATCTTTTGCTTTAGCATAAATTTAATTTTACTTTTATTTAAAAACCTGTCAACCTCCACACCAAATAAAAATAAACTTTGTCAATCTCTTTCTATAGCAAATTTTGGTGGGGGGGTCAAGACCTTGTCAAAAACCCTGATGAACCTTTCAGTATCCTTTGAAGTCCCGATACTTACTCTCACTGCTTCCTTTCCATCAGGAGCTTGTTTAGGTCTCACCAAAATACCTTGAGATTTTAAAAGCGTAATTAATTTTTGAGGATTTGCCACGATTATCAGTAAAAAATTGGCTTGGCTAGGATAAAAGAAAATCCCTTTTTTTCTTAAAAATTCTTCCAATTTTGGTTTTGCTCTCTTCATAACTTCTTTAACATAATCTTTCATATATTTAGTATCTTCCAAAGCAGCTAAAATCGCGGTCTTAGCAAACATATTAACATCATAGGGCCCTCGAATTTTTAATAATTCTTGGATATTATTTTCTTGAGAGATAATATAGCCTGCTCTGCTGGCTACTAAGCCAAAAGCTTTGGCAAAAGTCCTCATAATATAAAGGTTGTCATATTTTTCAATTAAATCTTTGCAGGTTAATTTAGAAAATTCAAAATAAGCCTCGTCATGTAAAACCGCGATGCCTTTTTCTTTAGCTTTAATTAAAATTTTCTCAACGTCAGTAATGGAAATCGAGCTTCCGAGAGGATTATTGGGATTACAGATTATAATTAACTTGATTTTTTCATCGTTTATTAATAAATTCATAACTTCTTCTGAAGGAAATTCTCCGTTTTCACCATATCTTGGCCCCAAAATCTCAGCACCCTGGATTCCAGCTGATTGATAATGCATGGCAAAAGCAGGAAAGGGAATGATAACTTTGTCTCCCTCATCGAGATGAGCTCGACAGATAATATCAATTCCTTGATCTCCGCCATTTGTCACTATTACTTGGCCAGCTGGGACCCCTACGTATTTCGCAATTTTTGCTTCTAAATCTTCATATTCTGGATAAATTTGTAATCTTCCTGAGTCAATAAATTTTTTTAAGGCCTCCTTAATTTTTTCGCTCGGCTCAGTGGTTCTTTCATTAAAATCCAAAAGTAAATAGTCCTTTTCTGACCTTCCTTCCAAAGGCGGCTTATAATGACCCATTTTTTTAATTCTATCTTTAACCATAGTTATATTAAACCTTTAGTTGAAGGTAATTCTTTAAGAATTCTCTTTTCTTTAGAGCAGGCCATTTTCATTGCTTTGCCAAAAGCTTTGAAGATTGATTCGGCTTTGTGATGTTCATTTTCGCCATCCAAGGCTCGAATATGCAAGGTTACCTCTAAATGTCTAACGAATCCCCAGAAAAATTCTTTTATTAAATCAGAGTCTAAATCACCAATTTTTTCTTTTTTAAACTTACAATTAAAATTTAAAAAAGCTCTACCAGAAATATCGATTGCCACCACTGAGAGTGCTTCGTCTAAAGGAAAAACAAAATAACCTGCCCGATTGATTCCTTTTTTATCACCTAGTGCTTTTTTGAAAACTTCGCCAAGGCAAATTCCAATATCTTCAACTGTATGATGTTGGTCAATCTCTATATCTCCTTTTGCTCTAATATTTAAATCAAATAATCCATGTTTGCCAAAGTTATTTAAAAGATGATCCAAAAAAGGAATGGGGGTTAAAATATCAGTTTTTCCTTTTCCGTCTATATTTAATTCTATTTTTATATCGGTTTCTTTCGTTTTTCTATGAAAAGAGGTTTTCCTTAGCATGAATTAAAAATTTTATTAATTTTATCTAACTATTTTATTTATTGGAAATTCAACTATTCCTTGGCAACCCATTCTTTTTAATCTTGGGATTAATTCTCTATTTTCTTTTCCCTTGCAAGAAATTTCAACATCATACCAATCTTCTCCAGTTATTTTTTTAATAGTTGGTGATTTTGGTAAAACTTTTAAAATCCTATTTAATTTCTCTCCAGGAATATGCATCATCAAATTCACTATTTCTTCGCCTCGTACCGCTCCCTGAAGTGAAAGAGCTAAATCCTCAATCTTTTCTTTTTTCCATTTATTTTTCCAAGCGGCTTTATTAGCAATTAGTTTCGTTGAGCTTAGAAAAACTGTGTCAAGAATTTTTAAATTGTGAGCTCGGAGAGTAGCTTCGGTCTCAGTTATATCCACTATAGCATCAGCAAATCTTGGCGGTTTTACCTCAGTTGAACCCCATGAAAATTCAACCTTGGCTTTAACTTTATTTTTCTTTAAATAATCTTTTACTAAATTCACTGCTTCGGTAGAAATTAGTTTTCCCTGGAGGTCTTTCACTGATTTTATTTTTGAATCTTCTGGAACTGCTAAAACCCATCTTACTTTCTTTATTTCTTGTTTAGCATATTTCAAATCGCAAACTTCGATTACTTTTGCTTTTGTTTCAAAAATCCAATCGTCACCAGAAATACCTAAATCTAATTTTCCTTGTTCAATATATCTTGGAATTTCCTGAGCTCTTAATAAGAAACATTCGATCTCTGGATCATCGATTTTAAAAAAATATCCCCGCTCAGGAATCTCAATATCAAAACCAGCTGATTTAAATATTTTTAAAGTATACTCCTGTAAAGATCCTTTAGGAACTCCTAATTTTATCTTTTTTGGCTCCATTAAAGAACAACTTTATTTAGAGGAAACTCCACAATATCAGTGCAGCCAATTTTTTTAAGTTTCGGAATAATTTTTCTTATCTCTTTTTTATCAGCCACTGCTAAAACATCAAACCAATTTTCTCCCCGTAACTGAGTTACAGTTGGTTTTTTTAAAGCTGGTAAAACTTTAAGAACTTCTTCCACCATTTCATTTGAAGCATGAAGCATTAATCCTGCCATCTCCTGACCCAATCTCGCCCCTTTAAGTAAAATTGCCAAATTTTCAATTTTTTTTCTCTTCCATTTATTTTTCCAAGCCTCTTTATTAGCAATTAACCAAGGGGAAGTCTCCATTAAAATATCTAGAGTTTTTAAGCGAAACTTTCTTAAAGAATTTCCAGTATTCACAAACTCAATTACTCCATCGACAAGACTCGGGCACTTAGGCTCGGCTGGTAAATTAGTAAATTCCACTTCTGCTTTAACCTTGTGTTTTTTTAAATAATTTTTGGCAATTTCTGGAACCCAAGTTGCTATTTTCTTTCCTTTGAGGTCTTTTACTGAATTTATTCGTGAATTTTCTGAGACAGCCAAAACTATTTTAGCGCTTTCCCATGTTTTGTAACCATAATCAAGATCAACTAATTCGATCACCTTGGCTTTACTATCTAAAATAAAAGCTTTCTCGGTTATTCCGACATCAACAATTCCTTTTTCTACTAAAGGAGCTAATTCTTCAACTTTGCTGGTAATACATTCAATTTCTGGGTCATCAATTTCTATTCGGTAAGAATGCTCATCAACTTCAACCTCATAACCTGCCTTTTTAAATAATTCGACAGCTCCTTCTCGAAGATATTCCCATGGAAAACCGAATTTTATTTTATTTTGTTTTTTCATTTTATTTTTTGATAAAAACAGGTTTTATGACCGGTGTGACAGACGTTGCCAATTTGTTCGACCTTTATCAAAAGAGTATCGTTGTCACAATCTAAATAAATTTCTTTTACAAATTGGAAATGGCCTGATGTCTCTCCTTTTTGCCACAATTTTTTTCTGGTTCGGCTCCAATAAGTAACTTTTCCTTCTGTCAAAGTTTTTTTCAAAGCCGCTTTGTTAATAAACCCAAGCATTAAAACTTTTCCTGTTTTAAAATCCTGAGTAATTGCTGGGATTAAGCCTTTGAGTTTTTTCCAATTAAGTTTCGGTAATCTTTTACCTAACATTAATTACTTTTTCTTTTAAATATCTTTTCAATTCAGAAATTTTAATTTCTCTGAAATGAAATAAACTGGCAGCTAATGTGGCATCAGCTTTGCCTTTTGTAAATGCTTCAAGAAAATGCTCTTTTTTCCCCGCTCCACCAGAAGCAATCACTGGAATAAAAACACTTTTTGAAATCCTTTTAGTAAGTTCTAAATCAAATCCTTCTTTTGTTCCATCTCTGTCCATACTAGTGAGAAGAATTTCTCCCGCACCCAACTCAGCTACCTTTTTTGCCCATAAAATGGCGTCAACCCCGGTGAATTTTCTACCTCCATAAATTGAGCACTCAAACCAATTACCCCGGCTTTTGGCATCAATGGCTACTACCACTGCCTGGGAACCAAAAGTTTTGCTTAATTTTTTAACTAATTTCGGATTTTGAATCGCCGCTGTATTAATTGAGATTTTATCTGCCCCGGCCCGAAATAATCTCTGCGCATCTTCAACACTCCTAATGCCGCCACCCACAGTAATTGGAATAAAAACTTTTTGGCAAGTCTTTTTAACAACCTCAACCATCGTTGTCCTTCTTTCAGCCGAAGCAGTGATATCCAAAAAAACAATTTCATCAGCCCCTTCTTTATAATATCTCTCAGCTAATTTCCAAGGAAGACCAGCATATCTTATTTTTTTGAACTTTATTCCTTTAACAACCCGACCTCCCGGAATAGCCAGGTCGCAGTCGAGGCAGGGAATTATCCTTTTTGCCAGCATTTTAAATTTTGATAAAGTTTTTTAAAATTTTAAGACCAACCTTACCACTTTTTTCAGGATGAAATTGAACGCCGAAAATATTTTTTGATTCAACGGCTGAACAGAAATCTTTTCCATAATTAGTCAAAACTGTCACGGTTTTTTTGTCCGCAGGTTCTACAAAAAAACTATGCATAAAATAAACAAATTCATTATTCTTAATTCCTTTTAAAATTTTTGATTTTCTTTGAACCCTTAACTGATTCCAGCCAATTTGAGGAATTTTTACTTTTTTAAATTTTAAATTTTTTCCTTTTAAAATACTTAAACCTTTTGCGCCTGGAGCCTCTTCGCTTCTTTCAAATAATAACTGGAGTCCCAAGCAAATACCTAAAAAAGGGATTCCCTTTTGAACTGCTTTTTTAATCGCCAAGTCAATTTTTCTTCTTTTTAAGTTTTCAATTGCTTTTCCAAAATTTCCAACTCCAGGGAAAACCAGTTTTTTTGCTCTTTCGATTTCTTTAGAATTTCCAGTAATTTTAACTTTTGCCCCAAAATATCTGAATGCGTTTTCAATCGATAAAAGATTTCCCATTCCGTAATCAATAATAGTTATCATGTAAAGGATTTTAAATCAGATAATTTTATTTTCTTTTCATAAATTGCTTTCCCAATAATTGCTCCAGAGAGACCAATTTTTGAAAGTTTTTTTAGGTCTTTAATATTTCTTATACCACCTGCAGCAATAATTTTTAAATTTGGGAATTTTGAGATAAGTTTTTGATAAAGAGAAAAATTCGGTCCCTTTAATGTGCCATCTCTTTCGATGTCGGTGTAAATTACAGATTTTACTCCCAATTTAATTAAATCCTTCAAGAAGGAGCTAAGCTCCTTTTTGGTTTTTTGTTGCCATCCTCGATAATAGATTTCATCTCCTTTAGCATCTATTGCGACGAGGATTTTTTCGTCAAATTTTTTCAAAATTTTCTTAAATTTTTTCGGTTCCTTTAAAACTAAACTCCCAAAAATTACTCTCTCTATTCCTAAATTTAAAAGTTTTTTAATATCTCTTTCTTCTCGAACCCCGCCCCCAAATTCAATTAAAAGATTTGTATTTTTGGCGATTTTCTCAATTGTCTTCCGGTTTTTTATTCTTCCTACTTTCGCTCCTTCTAAATCTATTAAATGTAGCCTTTTAAACCCGGCCTTTTGAAAAAGTTGAGCAATTTTTAAAGGATTAGAGCTATATACTTTTTTTGATTTAAAATTACCCTGAATGAGTCTAACGCATTTACCATCAATAATGTCAATGGCTGGAATGATTTCCATATAAAAATTATATCATATATTTTGATTTTGTAAAATTTCTGTTTTAGAATGAGAATATGAAAACCTTTATTATTCCAACTTCTCAGGTTGGGTATTTAGTAAAGAGAATTAACGGAAAAACAAAGGATCTTGAAGTTATTTCCCCTGATTTAAGTAGAGATAAAAAAAGATATTTTCCCGATGGCGAGGTTTATATGAGAATTTTAAACGCTGATAAATTAAGAGATAAAAGAGTTATTGTTTTACATCCAGGAGCACCGAGGCCAAATGAAGGGTTAATGGAACTTGAGCTAATTTTACAAATTTTGAGGGATAATAATGTAAAACCAGAAGTGTTTTTTACTTATTTCCCCTACGGGATGCAAGACAAAGTTTTTGACAAAGGTGAAACTAATGTGGCTGAAAATTTGACTGAAAAATTAGTAAATTATTACAAAGTTAAAAAAATTTATGTTATTGACCCTCATTTTGGCGGAAGAAAATGGGTCAAAAAATATCCAATAATCTCCATTTCGGCAGTGCCACTTTTAGTTGAAAAAGCTGAAAATGATTTTGGCAAAAATATTTTGTTTTTCTCGCCAGACATCGGTGGAAAAAGACGAACTGGTTTTAAGGCAATGGAGAAAAAAAGGTTAAGCTCTTTTGAAGTAAAAATGTTTTCATCGAGAGTAAATTTTAAAGGGAAAATAATTGGCGTAATCGACGATATGATTAAAACCGGCGGAACTCTTCTAAAGTTTTACGAAATCGCCGAAAAATTGGAAGCTAAAAAAATTATTGCCTTAGTTACTCATGGAGTAATGCCAGCGGGTATTTCAAAAATAAAGAAAAAATATTCAAAACTTTATTTAACGAATACTGTTGAACAGAAAGAATCAAATGTAGATATAACTAATTTAATTTTAAAAACTATTTTGAAATTATGATTGAAATTGATGGTTCATATGGCTCCGGTGGGGGGCAAATATTAAGGACAGCTACAGCCTTAGCAGTAGTAACTAAAAAGCCTTGTCATATTTTCAATATAAGAGCTAAACGCCCTAAACCGGGATTAATGCCCCAGCACCTTTTAGGAATTCAAGCTTTGGCTCAGCTTTGCAATGGTTCCTTAGAGGGAGATTTTTTAGGTTCAGAAGAAATTAAATTTTATCCCGGCGAAATTGGCAGAGGACAGACCTCTGCCAATATAAAAATTGAGACGGCGGGGAGTATTACCTTAGTTTTACAAACTTTAATTCCAGCAGTTTTGTCTGCCTCAGAACCTGTAAAAATTACTTTTGATGGTGGAGCTACTGATACTTTTTTCTCTCCAACTATCGATTATTTTCGTTATGTATTTTTAAAAATTTTAGAAAAGATGGGCGCCAAAGTTGAAGTTAATGTTGTAAGAAGAGGTTATTACCCAGAGGGAGGGGCAAAAGTCATCGCGTTAATTCGGCCATGGCAAATTAGTTCGATACAATTAAAACCAATTAATTTAATTGAAAGAGGCCAACTTAAAAAGATTTTAGTAATTTCCGGAGCTTCAAATTCTTTAAAAGATAAAAAAGTGGCTGAACGCCAAGTTGCTGGAGTAAGAGAAGTCTTAGGAAAATTGAAATTGCCAACAGAAGAGAAAATTGAGTATTATGACACCCGATGCCCGGGAAGCCAGCTTTCTCTAGTTGCCGAATTTGAAAATACGGTAATCGGAACTGATAATTTAGGGAAATTGGGGAAAAGAGCCGAAGATGTCGGCAAAGAAGCGGCTTTAGAATTATTAAAAGAACAAAAATCTGGTGCTTCACTAGACAAACATTTAGCTGACCAGGTCCTTCCCTATATGGCATTATCTCCCGGAAAATCCCAGGTTACTGTTTCCGAGATCACTAATCACTGTAAAACCAACATCTGGGTAATTGAGAAATTTTTAGAAGGGAAATTTAAGACGAAGGAAAATTTAATCAGTTGGCTCCCAAATCAATAATATGCCAATTTTAATTCAAGCCAATGCTAAAATAAATCTTGATTTGAAAATTGTGGGGAAAAGGGCTGACGGTTATCATTTTATTAAAAGCACATTTCAATCCATCGATCTTTCCGATTTTTTGCTTCTGGAAAAATCTAAGAAGGATAATTTTACCGGGGCAGTAATTTGTTCTGAAGCGGAAAATATTATTTTTAAGGCTAAAAAATCCTTAGAGAAAAATCTTGGCGAATCTCTACCTTGTCAAATCCATCTTCAAAAATCAATTCCCATATCTGCGGGGTTAGGAGGAGGAAGCGCCGATGCTGCTGCAACCTTAGTTGGTTTAAATTCTCTTTATAATTTAAAATTATCTAAAAAAGAATTGGTAAAAATTGGAGTAAAAACTGGAGCCGACGTACCATTTTTCTTTTACGGAGGGACCTGCGAGGTTGAAGGAATTGGAGAAAAGGTAACTCCAGTTAAACGAAAATTGCCAAAATTTTTTTTAATTTTTCGCCCCCATAAAAGACTCGAAACTAAAAAGATGTATGAGTTTTATGATAAAACCGGGAAAAATTTTTTAGCTTTAGCCAGAGAGAGTTGTCCAGGGATTGAAAAAATCGAAAAACATCTTAATGGTTTCGGGCTCAAGCCAAAACTTTCTGGTTCTGGACCAACAATGTTTTGTGGAATAAACAATTATAAATTAGCTAAAGAAATTGCTGAGAACTATCAAGACTTCAATGGAGATATTTTTATTTGCCGGCCTGAAAGTAAAGCCCTAAAAATAATAAAATTATGAATATTGCTATTATTTTAGCTGCCGGTGATAGCGAAAGACTACAACCCACCCACCACCCTTCAAAGAAAAATCATAGAAGGGGAATTAATAAGATTTTTTCTCGGATTAGGGGCAAACCCTTGATTTTTTATACAATTGAGGCTTTTGAAAAACATCCTCAAATTAAAAAAATAATTTTAGTAGCCAAAAAAACTGATTTTAGAAGATTTTTTTCCTTAATTAAAAAATATAAATTCAAGAAAATAGCAAAAATAGTTGGAGGTGAAAAAGAACGACAAGACTCAGCTTTTAATGGGTTAAAGGCAGTTGAAGACCTAGAGGCAAAACCCAGAGATTTAATTTTATTCCATAATGGTTGCAATCCTTTAGTTTCTCAAAATGAAATTACAAATGTTATTAAAACGTCGGAAAAATACAAAGCAGCTTTAGTTGGTCAACCAGCAAGAGACACAATAAAAGAAGTAGCTAAAAATAGATTTATTATCAGAACAGTGAATCGAAAAAAAATTTTTTTAGCCCAGACTCCTCAAGCGATTGAATATAATTTAGCAAAAGAAGCCTTTGAAAAGGCTTTTAATGATAAATTTAAAGCAACAGACGATGTTTCTTTGGTAGAAAGATTAGGAAAAAAGGTCAAAATGGTTCCCTGCTCTTATAAAAATATCAAAGTTACCACTAAAGAAGATTTAGAAATCATCAAAAGGCTATTATGAAAATCGTCTTTGCGAAAAACATTGGCTTTTGCTCCGGGGTCAAAAGAGCAGTAGCCATTGCTGAAAAATCATTAAAAAAAGACCCAAAACCAGTTCAGTTTTTAGGCCCATTAATTCATAATGAAAAAGTGGTTGAAGGATTAAAAAGGAGGGGAGGAAAAATCGTTTCTAATTTAAAAGAAATTAAACCTGGAACGCTAATAATTAGAGCTCACGGAGAAGTTTTAAATCCAAATAAAATAAAAAATTTATTAATTAGAGATACTACTTGCCCTCTGGTAAAAAGAGTTCAAAATTCTGCTAAAAATCTTTTTAAACAAGATTACCAAGTAATAATTATTGGAGATAAAAATCACCCAGAAGTAAGAGGGATAAAAGTACAAATTAGCAATAAGGCAATTGTAGTTGAAAATCGGTTCCAAACTAAAAGATTAAAAAATTTTAGAAAAATAGGGGTAGTAGTTCAGACTACTCAAAATTTAGATAAAGTTAATCAAATTTTAAAAATTTTAAAAAACAAAGCTAAGAAGTTCAAATGGGTGAATACCGTTTGTCCCGAAGTGGTATTTCGTCAAAAGGAACTGTCTGAGATTTCAAAAAAAGCTGATGGAATTTTGGCGATTGGCTCTCGGTCTTCAGCAAATACTAGACGACTGGCGGAAATAGTAAAGGAAACCGAAAAACCAATTTGGTGGATAAATTCTTTAAAAGAGTTAAAAAAAATCAATTTTAAGGGTGTTTCCAGTTTAGGAGTTGTCTCGGGGACTTCGACTCCGGATTGGGAAATCCAAAAGATTAAAAAATGGCTAAAAGACGAAAAACAAAAATAGTAAAAATTGGCAATCTAAAAATTGGGGGAGGGTTCCCTATTTTGGTTCAATCGATGACTAATACTCCCGGCTGGGATGTTGAAAAAACTGTTAAGCAAATTAAAAAATTAGAAAAAACCGGTTGCGAAATAATAAGGATTGGAGTCCCGGATTTAAGGTCGGCTAAAACCATCAAAGAAATTAAAAAGAAAATTAATATTCCTTTAGTGGCTGATATTCATTACTCGGCCGATTTGGCTTTAGAGTCTATCAATCAAGGAGTAGATAAAATTAGGATAAATCCAGGAAATTTCCCAAAGAAAGACTTAGCTAAAATTGTAGAGCTTTGCAAAGAAAATAAAATTCCAATTAGAATCGGAATAAATAGTGGCTCTCTTGAGAAAGATATTTTAGGAAAACATAAAAGAGTAACTGCTGAAATGATGGTAAAATCGGCTTTAAAAAATGTCAGATTAATGGAGAATCTTGGATTCTATGATTTAGTAATTTCTTTAAAAGCCCCTGACGTTTTGCGGACAATCAAGGCCTATGAAATGTTAGCGGGAAAAGTTGACTATCCTTTTCATTTAGGGATAACTGAAGCTGGAACAGAATTTTCTGGAACTATTAAATCCGCAATGGGAATCGGATACTTGTTACTAAGAGGAATCGGAGACACTATAAGGGTTTCTTTAAGCGCTGACCCAACTGAAGAAGTAAAAGTTGGCTGGGAGATTCTAAAGAGTTTGGAGTTAAGAGAAAGGGGAGTAAAAATTATCAGTTGCCCTACCTGTGCCAGGTCAGAAATTGATGTAATAAAAATTGCAAAAGAAATTGAAAAAGAAACTCGCGACATAAAAAAACCGCTTAAAATAGCGGTGATGGGTTGTTTGGTTAATGGTTTGGGAGAAGGGAGAGAAGCTAATTTAGCAATTGTTGGTGCCAAAAATTTAGCTTTAATTATGAGAAATGGCAGAATCATTCAGAAAGTAAAAAAAGAGAATATTCTTAGAGTATTTAAAAAAGAGTTGAAGGTATCATAAAAGAAGAATTTAGTAACTTTGGCTCTTTTTAAAATGTTCGAAATAAATCCGTTTTATCATCTCATTGGCAAAAAGATAAGCTAAAATTAAAGAAAAAATTATCAATAAAGAAGAAAGGAGAGGAGGAGTGAAGTGAAAGAGATTTTTTCCAAAATTAGTGAAAGGCAAAATTAAAGTTAAAATAAAAATTAATATTGATAGAAAGATTAAAATTCCACTCGGCCTCTTAGCCATTAAGAAAAATTTCCGACTTCTGATTGAAAAAATAAGGAAAATTTCGGTAAGGACACTCATTATAAACCAGAGGGTCTGAATTAAACTTTCATTTTTTCCATAAAAAATTCCCAAAAAAGTAAAATCGAAAATAGAACTGATAATAGCTAAAAAGATAATTAATAGAAACATTTGATTTAATCTGTACATTTTTGGCTTTCTCAATTCTTCAATATCGACACTATCTCCAGCAAGAGAAATTAAAGGAAAATCTGACAAAAGGTTAACCAACAAAATCTGGACAGGCAACATTGGTAAGAAAGGCAAAATCAAAGACATGGTGGCAACTGAATAAAAATTTCCAAAATTGCTGGAGAGGGTACATTTTATGTATTTGTTAATATTAGCAAAGATATTTCTTCCCTCTCTAATTCCCGCAATGACTATTCTTAAATCGTTTTCCAATAAAAAAATATCTGAAGCTTCTTTTGAGACATCAGCTGCTCCTCTTACGGCAATTGCTACATTGGCAATTTTTAAGGCCGGAGCATCATTAATTCCTTCTCCCAAAAATCCAACTTCATATTTTTTTTGAAGAGATTTAATAATTTTTAACTTTGTTTCCGGAGAAATCCTGGCAAAGACCTGATATTCTTCACATTTTTTCTCAAATTCATTTTCAGAAAGCAAATCCAAATCTTTCCCTAAAATTACTTTTTTGGGGTCATCAATCAATCCAACATCATTTGCCACTTTCCCAGCCACTTCAGGGGCATCGCCAGTTAAAATTTTAATTTGAACTCCGAGTTTTTTCGCCAAATGGCAAGTTGTTTTAGCTGTTTTTCTTAAAGGATCTAAAAATGTAATGTAACCCAAAAATTTTAAATTCCTTTCATCTTCTTCAGAATATTCTTCTTTGCCAAAAAATTTGTAGGCGATTGCCAAAATTCTTTTCCCTTCTTCACCCTTTTCTTTTATCTCCTTAATTATCTCTTCTTTTTTAAATCCACCCTCAATCTCCGAAGAAATTTCCAAAATCACTTCCGGTGCGCCTCTAACGATTAAGGTTTTATTTTCATTTTTTACAAGAACGCTATTTCTTTTTCTTTCCGGATCAAAAGGAATTTCGGAAAGGAGTTTAAATTTCTTCCAGGCCAACCTTTCCTCTTTCCTAGCTCTTTGGAAAATGGCAATATCAAAAGGATTTTTTACCAGTTTTTCCTTTTTTTCTATATAAGAAGAAGATGAGAGGAAAAAAGTGAGACATCTTTCTTTGTCTTTTGAATATACTTCATCTACCGTGAGTTTATTTTCAGTTAAAGTTCCGGTCTTGTCGGTACACAAAATTTCCATATTTCCTAAATCTTCAATTGCTGACAATCTTTCTGCCACTACTTTTTTTCTTGCTAACCTCAGAGCTCCTCTTGAAAGGCTAGCCCCAACGACAACCGGCAAAGCTTCTGGAACTATTCCTACAATTAAAGCCAGGCAAAAAATTGCAAAATCAAAAATATTTGTTCCTTTTTTAATTAAAAAATTGGCTAAAAAGACAGCTAAAATTGTAAAGAGAACGGTTCTTAAAATGATTTTTGAAAAATCGGTTAACTCTTTCTCATAAATACTGGGCTTTACTACCTCAGCCGTTAATTTAGCAATTTTCCCAAACTCAGTATTTTTACCGGTAGCAATGACTATTCCTTTTGCCTTACCAGAAATTACCGAAGTTCCTGAAAAGGCAATATTTTTCGCCTCAAAGATCTCTTTTGCCTCTTTTCTTAACGGTTCAGAAATTTTTGCTATGGGTTGGGATTCACCAGTTAAGATTGATTCATCAACTAAAAAATTTTTGGCTTCGAGAATTCTCAAATCTGCCGGAATAATATCTCCTGTCTCCAATGAAACTATATCTCCAGGAACTAAAAATCTTTTATTAATAAATTTTTCTTCCCCTTCCCTTAAAACTTTCACCTCCTCTGGTAAATATTCTTTTAAAAGCTTGATTGCCCTTTGGGCCCTGAATTCTTGAAAAAACCCAAAAAGGACGTTAATAAAAGCGAAAATGAAAATTAAGATTCCATTTATTTTCTCACTGAGAAAAAGAGCTAATATTCCGGCAATAAAAAGGAGATAAAAAAAGGCAGATTTAAATTGCCTGATTAAAATATCAAAAGTAGTCATTTCCCTTACTTTAATCTCGTTTAACCCATAAATCCCTTGGCGATTTTTCACCTCTCCTTCCACCAATCCAGTTTCTCTACTTTCTAATTCTCCAAAAATTTTCTCTTTTTCTTTTTTTGTATATTCCCAAAAATTCATAAAAGTTTTTCGATTTCACTCTTAATTTTATCTCTATTTCCTCGAGTTAAATAAAAAATTTTTGTGTCTTGTCTTTTTTTAATTTTATCACAAAAGGGATTTGGCGTAATTGTAATTATACCCAAAACTTGTTTTAAACTATTTAAAGCTGCTAAAACTGCTTCCTGAAATTTTTTCGAGAAAAGCTCCATAGCGCCTATTTCATCGATTACAATCACTTTGTTTTCTTTGATCGCTTTTAAAATAGATTCAACACCAATTTTCTCTAAACCTCGAATATTTACTTTATATCTACTAACTCGATAGGGGCTTTTAATATTTATATGGGCTAAAATTCCTTCCTTATCATTTAAGGTAACAATTTTAAATCCTTTTCTGATTTCTTTTTCTCGAATTTCTTGAGTATAAAATCCGCCAGCATCTAAATCTAGTTCTTTGAGTATTTCTATTATCAGACTTGTTTTCCCGCAGCCCGGTTTTCCAGTAATGAAAAAGTTTTTAACCATTTTAAATTTGATTACTCTTTAAAAAAGTCCCATCGACGCAACTTCGGTACCCTTTTGAAGTGGCGCAAGAGCCGCATAAACCAATTCCGCATTTTGTTAAAAGTTCTAGCGAGGAGTAAATTTTTTCAGGATCTAAAAATTTCTTCTCTATTTCTATTGCCATTTTTACCATCGGCTCTGGGCCGCAATTTAGACAATATTCAGGTTTTGTTTTTTCGACAATTTCTGGAAGAATATCCGTTACTAATCCCTTGTGCCCCATCTCGCCATTTTCTGTACTTAAATAAGTTTCCTTAGATAATTTTTTAAATTCTCCTAAATAGGGTAAATGATCTTTATTTTTTGCTCCCAATAACGAAATTGTGTTTTGATATTTTTTTGCAAAAAGATAAAGGCCGGCAATTCCAGTCCCCCCACCTACTAATAAGGTTTTACCATTTAATTTTAGAGAGTTCCCATGGGGTCCACGAACGTAAAGAATGTCGCCCCCCTTCAATCTTGATAATTCCTGAGTAAAACAACCTCTTTTCTTAATCAATAAAGTTAAAGGATTGTCATCGAACACTGAAAAGGGTTTCTCCCCTTTTTCTGGTAGCCAGGCAAAAATAAATTGCCCCGGTTCTACTCTTTGAAGGGTGGTGGGTGGGTTGGAGTCCAGTCTTAAAAGAAATAAATCCTCAGCCAAAGATTGATTTTCCCTTACTCTATATTTTCGATACCCCATATTTAGTTTTTCTTTCAAAAGCCTCTCGGCGCCCTTCGTACCTTTTCCAAAATCAATCAATAAATCGTGGAAATATTGCTTTATTTCTTCCATGTCCATCCCGGCTAAAGCTGAGCCAATTCCAAAAAAATTGGCTCCGGCCATTTTATATCTTCTTAAATCTTCAGCAGCAGAAATACCACCACAGGCGATAATTGGCAAATCAGTAAGACTTCTTATTTCTTTCACGCATCTCAAACCCAATTCCAAAATTGCCCTTCCAGATATCCCGCCGACTTTATTTGAAAGAACAGGGTAGCCTTCTTCCAAAAACAATTCCGGTCCCCTGGTATTTATAGCAGTTATGCCTGAAGCTCCTCCTTTCAGGGTTGCTTTTACTGTTTCTTTCACATCCAAATTTGGGGAAATTTTAACAAATACCGGCTTCCCAAAAGAGCTGATACTTTTTACTATTTCCTCTAAAATCGCTGTATCCTTGCCAATTGCTTGGCCATATTTTTCAGTATGAGGGCAGGAAATATTTAATTCAAATCCGTCGGCAAAATCTATTAATGTTTCTGCCACTTTTCTGAATTCATTTTTGTTACTTCCGAATATTGAAATAAGTAAAAATTTGTCACGAGGAATTTTTATCTTCGAAATTTTCTTTGCAAACTCTTTTGCTCCAGGATTTGTCAAACCAACGGCATTTATAAAAGAAAGATAAGAAATTTGTGCAACAATGGGTTCCCGGTAACCCTCCTTTGGTTCTGGCCCAATACTTTTTGTTGTTAAAATTCCTATTTCCGGAATTTCATTGGCAACTTTTTCGATAGTTGATACCTCGGTAGTTACTATTCCAGCTGGAATAGTAAAAGGTCCACTGATTTCTTTTTCAAAAATTTTGTATTTCATTTTTCATTTATTTAAAATTTATGGTAAAGCCGTTTGGGGCCAGCTTTTTTAGCTAAATTAATTGCCTCTTTGTATTCTTCATCAGTAATTCTTCTTGAAAGTTCAGGATATTTAAACGTTTTGAAATAAGGATAATATTGTGACATTACGTTCAGAAAAGTATTTTGAGAAATTTCTTTAGCGACAAATCTCACAATTTTCCAAAATTTTAAAAAACTTTTCGACTCTTAAATTAAGTTTCTTCTTTGATAAATTTAAATAGCTCGGGTACATCTCTAAGTCTATTATACCCCGTTAGAAAATCTTAAAGTAATCATTGAGGAGTTTTTTAATTTCTTGTTAATTTTCTAACGTGTTATACAACAGAAAAGCCGCCTTTCGGCGGCTTTTCAGAACGTTTTAGCGTCTAAATCTTTCTGCTCTTCTTTTTGCCCAACAATCTCGACAATAAATAGGTCTATCGGGAGAAGGCTCAAATGGAAGTTCGGTTATTTCTTTTCCGCAATCAGCGCATTTCCAATTTCCCTGATACATTTGACGTTGGAAAGAAGAGCTTTCCTCAAATTTTTTGGGAGTCATAAATTTAATTTCTTAAATTAAAAAACGACCTTTTCCACCTTTGGAGTCGCTATTTATTTTAGTTCTCGTTAATTTTCAATTATCGATAACTTACTTTAAATAGCCAACTTTAGGCAAATCCATTATATAATGTTTATTTAACAAGTCAAGTGAAAAAGCCCAATTACTTTATTTTGTTTTCCTGGGGCCCGCCCGGAGGGCGGGAGGGTGGTGGACGGGTTGTAGTCTTCAAATTCGGATTCTTGGCAAATAATATTAAAAGTTTTAATCGCTTCTTCAGTTTTATCAATAATGAGTTTAATCCCCTTTTCTTGAATGAATTTTTTAGTTTCTTCGGTAACTTTTGCTATTCCTGATTCACCGGTTCCAATAATGATTATCTCAGGATTTTGTGCTATCGCCCTTTTTACCTCTTCAATATCAATAACATGGCTTTCTCTTCGCCACCATTTCAAAACCTCGCCAGTCCAGTGAACTTCAACATCGTATTCATAAGTTTTTCCATTAATGGTAATTGAACCAAATTTATATTCCTCTATCATATTAGATTAGGCATTGTTTACGTTTAAATTTGACCACTTGCCGCAGCGGTCTCCCCAGCGGGCAACAACTTTTCCTTCAATTCTGGCTTCGATCACTTCGCAACGATTAGGGCAGCCCCGGCACTGAAAAGAAGTGCATCTTATGTCTTTATCTGAAATTCCAAAACCTAAAAATTTAGTTTTTCTTGGTGGATTTTCCTTGACCAGAAGGGCTACTCCGAATGCTCCCATCACCGTATTATATTTTGGAACAATGATTTCTTGGCCCAAAGCCTCTTTGAAAGCTTTTCTCATCCCAATGTTTTCTGAAACCCCTCCCAAAAAGATAATTGGCGGTTGAATATTTTTTCCTCGAGCTACATTATTTAAAAAATTTCTAACTAATCCTTCACAGAGACCGGCTACAATATCTTCGGTTGGGTGACCAATTTGCTGTTTATGGATCATATCTGACTCGGCGAAAATCGTGCATCTTGAAGCGATGGTGGTTGGATTCGTTGATTTCGAGGCAATTTCTCCAAATTCCTCAATCGGAATCCTTAATCTAAAAGATTGGGCATCGAGAAAACTGCCGGTGCCAGCGGCACAGTTATGGACAGCCAGAAGGTTTGCTACATAAGAATTGTCATCTTTTACTTTAAGGTTATAAACTTTGCCTTTAAAATTATATCTTTTAATTTTCCTTATCGGTTCAAAAAACCAGCAAGAATAAATAAAGGATTTGTAACCCTGTTTTTGAGGATTAACCAGTATCCTATCTTCTAACTTGTTAAGTTCTTTTCCATGAACAGAGATAAAATAGGCATATTTTCCGCCTTTGGTTTTTGAAGAAGATTTTCTTATAGTAGATTTAATTCTATTTCTTAATAATAGCCAATATAATTGATGAGCCAAATTTTCAGAAACGGTAGAAACAACATATCTATTTCCTTGTTTATTTGAACCTGGGATATTTTTATCTCTTTTTCTTAATTGTCCATCTCCTCTAAAAAATCCCTTTAAAATTTCTTTTTGGAATCTGGGCTCTAAATTTAATAATTCTTGACTTAATCTCTTTTTTTCTACTCCCGAACCACACAAATATTTTATAAATTCAGCTAAACATCTACTCTTTACCTCAATTATTAGTGTATGATGTTTAGGTCTTTTAGTGAGGTGAATATTAAGTTCACTAAAGTTTTGAGAAATCATTTGTTTAATGTCTTTTGCATATTTTTCTTCATTGAGATTAAATGTAAATACAACCCCCGCTGGGTATTTTATTCGTTTATTCCACCGAGCTGAATAATAAGAAATGTTGCCCTCGGCCAAATAATATCCTAATAATCTTAGAAGATCCGATTTAAAAATAAATTTATCTATCTTTTTAAAATTAAAAGGATGCCCGATCCAAGATTTTGTTTTGACTGTTGAATAATTTATTAAATGAGGTGCATTAATTTTAAGGGGTAAAGGTGTAGCAATAAAATCTCCTTTTCTCAACTCTTTGGCTAAAATAAATTTAGGCTCCCAAGAAAAGCTTTTCCATTTTTTACATAGCTTATTGCACGTCCTTTCCTCCGGAGGTTTACAAATAGCGATATTTTTTCTTGAATAACTTTGGTAGCATCTAATATTTTCTCTTTTTATTCCTAAAATGGGATGCTCGGGAGTGATTTCTAACTTTTTTAAATTCGAGATTTCCAATTTTATCATTTCGCCCTGATAATTTCTTTTAAATACCCACTCTACTTCTTTAAATTCTCCGTTATGAGCTAAAACTCTATCACCAATTTTTAATTCTTTAATAGATTTTTGGAGATAACTCGGATTAGTGGTTATTTTCGTGTTCCCTTTTACACAGACGGTCTGCATTGCAAAGTCAACCGCCACTCCATTTTCTAAAATTATAATTTTTGAATCCTGGCCGCCAATTTCAATCACTGTCTTAGCGTCGGGAACGAAAGAACGTACTCCTTTTGCATGGGCAGTAATCTCATTTTTTATCAAATCGGCTCCGGTAATTACGCCAGCTAAATATCTACCCGATCCTGTTGTCCCCACTCCAGCAATCTCAATTGAGAGGTTATGATTTTCAATTTGCTTCTTTAATTCTCTTAACCCTTTTTGAATAGCTTCAATAGGATTTCCCTCAGTTCGAAAATAACTGGAAAAGATTATCTCATTTTTTTCATTAACCAAAACGAGTTTGCAGGTCAGCGATCCAATATCAATGCCTAAATAAGTTTTCATACTTTCTGCGAATTACGAATATACGAATTTTTTTGATTATGATAGTTTTTGATTAAATCAACAAAGGCTTCGAGCCGAGTATCAACCCCGGCCTCGGCTACTTGTTCATCTAATGACAATGACAAAAAGGGAATCCCTGATTCTTGGTGGAGTTTCTCCAAAATCGGCCTAACCGTAATCTCTGGCATACACTGAAACGGGAGAAGATGAATTATACCATCAAAATCTTCTTCTATATAGTGAAGCATTTCGTAAATGGCGTCTCGGCCGTGACCTCCAACAGTGGAGCGTAAATAGGGATTTATTTTTCTTTGGATAATCCAGTCTTTCCAGGGGAAAATTAGTTTTTTTAGATGATAAGTAATATCCATTTCCCGATGAACTTCAATCCCTTCCAGGCCCAGCTTTCTTTCAACCTCAAAATTGATAGTCGGGTCACAGACAGTGTAAATTTCTCCAACCAAGGCAATTCTCGGCAAGTCTTTATTTTTCTCAATCTTAATTCCAGAAAATCTTTTTAAAATTTCTTTTTTGAGTTTTTGAAAGTCTTTTTCCTTTTTTAATTCATCGAGTTTTGAAAGACTTTCTTGTAAGGCCTTATCGGTAATTCCTTTCTCTATTTCTCTCGGCCGGTAAAACTGGGCCAATTTTTCAATTTTTTCAATTAAATGTAGTTTTTTGAAAAAGAACCTTCCAGCTCTTAAAATCTGCGGCAATGAGGCACCAGAAATTTTTTTAATCGTTGAGTAAATATCTTTTGGAGCGGCTCGAAAATCTAAAAAATTAATATCATGACCTGCTTCTTTTAAAACTTTCTCTTGAATCACTCCATAATATCTTTGACGACAGGACCCCCCAACATTTTGAACCATAAAAATAGTGTTCGCTCCCTTTTTTAAAGCTGGCAGATAATTACCCAGAGTTACCTTCATCGGAAAGCAGTACA
>Ga0315282_10003719_pt1 | contig 27191 bp, 20 predicted proteins | sample YL17G07_20_MG_FD_203693 | JGI IMG/M metagenome (GOLD analysis project Ga0315282, IMG submission 203693) | Sediment microbial communities from Yellowstone Lake, YNP, Wyoming, USA - YL17G07_20 | ecosystem: Environmental > Aquatic > Freshwater > Lake > Sediment | place: USA: Wyoming | collected...
ACTTGGACTCGTGTCGCTGCTGACCGAGCATCGGCGCCTGCAGTGAACGACATGAACCGCCGTGGTACGGAACCGTACGCCCGGTGGTGTGAGAGGACGGGGGAGGCAACTCCCCCTCCTACTCGGTGCGAATCGCCCGACGGAACGAATAGGAGACAGCGGGATGCCCGGTGAGCTGAAGGACGCCATCGAGAAGAACGCCCAGGGGCCGAAGAGCGCCCGGGGCGAGGTCGAGCAACACTCGCTCACGGAGCACATCGAAGCCGACCCTTACCTGGCGTCCCGTGAGGCGGGATCAAAGCCTCACAAGGCGCTCAGGTTCGCCAAGCTGTCGCCGCCTGGCGCACATTAAGGACACGGAGGGCAAGGCGCTGGGATGGCTGAAAAGGATGGCCGGACGGACCGGGCCGTCAAAGCAGGCGCCAAGGGACGGCTAACGCCCGCCCCGGCGGGTGAATCTCAGTGACGCCGAGCTTGCCAGGCGCTACCTCGTCGTGGTGCGTGCCGGGGGGCTGCGCGCCCGCTACGCCGCCGCCACCGAGGACAACCGCCGACACTGGGCAATGCCGACGCCCTCAGCGCGGACGCAGCCGCCAACCGCCATTCCGAAATCTGTTATTCGCAATCTGAATCCGCAATCCCCAATCGGCCCCTATTCCGTCGAGGGCGGTATCCTTGACCGACCTCGACCAGCTGTCGCCGGTTGCGACAGCCGTCGGCCCCCGCCGACAGTCCGCAATCTACACTCCGCACTCCGCAATCTGCACTGGCCCCCCGTCCCGCCAACCTCTCCGCCCAGGCATCAGTTCTTACCCACGTCCTGACCGCACCTTGCGCCCATTCCGTGCCATTCCGTCGAAGGGAGCCTCCTTAGCTGACTTCGACTACATTGTCGGCCCTGGCCGACAATCCGCCGTCGAGGGCGGTCTCCTTAACCGACCTCGACCAGCTGTCGCGTTATAGCGACAGCCCGTCTGCCTTCATACTTCAAACTTGGCGGCTCCGCCGCCAATCCTCACTCCGCCCCCAATCTTTACCCGCCGTAGCCTCGGCGCAGGCGGGCGCAGTGCCCCCTACCCGCGTTCCGCCGCCCAATGCTCATATCGTCGGCGTTCGCGGTCGGCCGCTTCCTTCGCCAGCAACAAGAACGGATCCTCCGCCAACATCGGCGCCACCACTCGTTCCATCCCCGCCGCGTCCAGTATCCGAACCGGCGCATCCCCGATGCGGCCCCTCACAAGCACGCCCCTCCCCGTCAGGATCCACTCCATCTTCCCGAAGTCGCGCGGCATGTTCGCCGAGTGCCGCCTTGATGGCACCGGCCGCTTGCGCCCCCGATGGTCAATGCTATAAAGCATCTCAAACCGGTCGAAGAGCCACGGAACGCAGGCCATTTCCTCCAGTGCGTGGAAACTCGTGTTCACGCGCAAGTCCACCCCAAGGAAGACGATCTTGCCCCGCCCGCGCACGGGGCCGCGCCAGATCATCAAGCGCTGATATGGAGATTTGCTCCCGCACGGCGTCACCTGCGTCTCGTGGTCACGCAGCAGCTCCTCCCGCAGAGGGCCGATGGCCGCGCAGGAATGTGTGGGGTGCAGGCCCCGCAGCGCCGCCGGCCGCTGTCGGAAAGTCTCCGGGATCAGGCCCACGCAGCACGCTGTCTGGCGTACGTCGAAGACGGGCTCATCGGGGCTCATCCGGTCCCACGTGTGCGTCGGCACCATCACGGTGCCCTCCGGGCCCACGGCGGTCAGCAAGGCGTCAATAACGGCGTCTGCGCCCCCTATCACGTGCCCGAACCTGCTCAGCGAACTGTGCACTAACAGGACGTCGCCATCCGTGATGCCTAACTCCCGCAGCCCGTCGGCGATGTCTTCCTGAGTCAGCTCATTGAGCATGTTCACCCTCGGAATCCGTCAGCGGCCCCGGCCCACTCCGTCGAGGGCGGTCTCCTTAACCGACCTCGACTACATTGTCAGCTCTGCTGACAATCCGCCGTCGAAGGCAGCCTCCTTAGCTGACTTCGACCAACTGTCGCCCTCTGGGCGACAGCCCGCCGTCGAGGACGGTCTCCTTAACCGACCTCGACTACATTGTCGGCCCCGCCGACAATCCGTCGCCCTCGGCGACAGCCCGCAATCCGCAGTCGTTTCGCCCTTGTTTGCCAATCCGCAATCCCCAATTCGCAGTCCGCAATGAACCAGTCGCCCTACATTCGCTCCTGCGAACGTCCGGCGACCAGCCCCCAATCTTTACCCGCCGTGGCGGGCGCAATCCGCAATCCATATGTCTTCGCAATTCCGTCGAACGCAGTTCGACCAGCTGTCGCCGGTCGCGACAGCCGTCGGCCTCCGCCGAAAGTCCGCAATGCCCCTCCTACGGCCCGCCCTTCTCCACAGGCGTGATGGTCACTGCAATAGTCGCCTCTCGAACGGCCTTCGTCATACTGATGCCGATGCGGGTGGGGGGCCTGTCGGTGGTGATACCCTCGCGGATCTCCTCAGCCTTGAAGGCAACCTCGCCCCCGGTGGCGCGGACCTGCACGCGGACGGCCTGCTGCCCGGCTTCCACGACGAGCACCCCGGGCCCCTCTTCCCGCCAGCGCCCCAGTGTGATGAGCGCCGTCTCGAACGTGGCCGGCTCGGCGAACTCCACGCGGTCGGTGACCGTAAGTGACCCCTGGCCGGCGCGGCAATAGACGAACGCCCGCTCAAGGCGCCGAAGCCCGGGCACGTCATACGCCGAGGAGATGTCCAGCACAAGCGTGTCCTCAGCGTCTGAAAACTCGGCGCGCAGCACACGTCCCTGCGCGGCGGCGCCTTCCTTCTGAAGACGCCCCGCCACGACCGGCACGGGGTGCCCCCAGGAGTTGAGGAGGCGGCTCTCGTAGCGGCGGCTGCTGAACGTCCGGCCAGTGTAGACCTCAGCGCCTGGATCGAGCAGGACTGCCTCATTGCCCACGGCCGCCACGTACGAGCCCACGTCGTTATGGTTGTGGTGCTCTGCGTTGTTGCCGCCCTTAAGCGCCACGGCCAGACGGCACGGGGAGCCCACCGCGGGGCGACCGATCAGCACGCCGCCCCGATCGAACCAGGTCCGAAGCGTGCGGCCGGCAGCCGGCGCAGGCGAGCGCTCCGACGCGGCGTTTGGAAAAGAGTAGAGCAGCGCCTCCGCCAGCGCGCCGGAGGGCCCCGTGGAATCCTCCCCGTCATAACGGGTCAGCCCGAGCCCGTAATAGCGGCTCACGAAGTACATCAGGCGCCGGCTCGGCTGTGTGCCCACGCGGCAGTCGGCAAACGCCGGGTAGAGGCCGTCAACGATCTCGATGCCAGCCCCAAAAGCGCCCGGAGCGCGCGCTTCCTGACGGGCGAGAAGGTCCACCTTGCCGCCGGTGGCCTGGCGGATCATCTCCCCTAAGAGCACATAGTGTCCAAACCCGTAGTTCCAGTAACCGAGGCCCTCGGTGCAATACCCGTCCTCCGGGAAGCCCTTGAGGAAGTTGCGGGAATACTCCTCAGCCGCCACCACGAAAGTTGCCCGCTCCTCGCGCCCTCCCACCTCGGCGAGCGCTGCCCCGGTGACGCCCGCCAGGCAGACGGCGTTCCAATTGCTGGTGCCGCTCATCCACCAGTTCGGAGCCCGCTTGCCCGCAACCATGTCCGCGAAAGGGGCCAGCACGCGCCGGCGGATGTTCTCCTGCATCAGCGCGCGCACGTCGGGGCTCAGGCGATCTCCAAGCAGGTAGTCCATGGTAGCCAACTGCCACGCGAGGGCTGAGGAGGACAGGTCAATGTCTACGGCCTCGCCGCGCAAGTTGGTCAGCTCACGGTCATGCGCGGGCAGCACCCATGTGCGCTCGGAACAGAGCGCGCGTATCGTCTCCTCCAGCGCGGGCAGGAATCGGCCGCGCGCCTCCAGGCATTCGGCGAGCGCCAGGTCCCTGACCCGGCCCCGACGGGCCGAGGTGGGGCGCTCGAACTGCGCGCGGTCCCCGGTGCGCGAGAAGACGAGGTAGAGATCGTCCGTTATCTCGGGAAGCGGCTCGCGCATGATGCGCTCGGCCCGGGGGACCACCTCCCGCCATGCCGGCTGAGCGGCCAGCCGCTGCCATGCCGCCCGGTCGGCAATCGGCCGGCCCAGACCGGCCGGCTGCTCGGCCATCATCGAAGCCACCTGCTCCACGCGTGTCTTGTCAAGTTCAGCCACTGCAATGCCTCCCGCCAGGCAGAGCGCGGTCGCAAGGCCGATTGCCCGGCCGACTAAGCGGAGCAGCGAACGCCGCGATGCCCGGCTCGGTAACATGGCCTGCCCCACATGGAGGGGCGCGACGCGTCCGCGCGTCGCAGCGCACTTTAGAGTCTCCAACAGAATGCCGCGTGAGCCGCGTTGCGCCTCCGGCTGGATGGGTGCAAGCAAAGGCGACAAGGCTGTGCCAGGGTCAGGCACGGCGAGGCGACTTTGCGCAGTAGACGACAGCCTGAGGCGCAACCCGAAGGGACGGGCGGCTTTTTGCCGCGTGCCGGTGTCGCTTAGACTTGACATCTGCATCAGGCGGACACCGCGCCCTCGCTCCTTGGCCTGGGGCGGAATCCGCTCCGTCGCGGCCACGGGTCATTTTGTTGGAGATTCTTATAGCCGCCGCCTCTGACCAAGTCAACCGAGCGGCCGGGGTTGCGAGCCCGCGCTCATTCTGCTATGCTCCACTCTTAAGCCTTCTCGCCATCGGGCACACCATGAGCGGAAACACCCAGGGCAAGCGTCCCAAAGCCATCGTGCTTTTCTCGGGCGGCCTGGACAGTTCGCTCGCCTGCGAGGTGCTGCACCGGGCCGGCGTCGAGGTTGTCGCGCTGCGCCACCACAGCATCTTCTACCCCCTGCGAGCCGCACGCGGTTATACGCCGCCTGGCGGGGTCATCACGCGCGAGATCTCCGAGGTAATGGTGCAACTCGTGCGCAGCCCCAGGTATGGCCACGGCAGGAACGCTAACCCGTGCCTGGACTGCAAGCAGATGATGTACGGACGGGCCTGGGCGGAGGCACAGCAGCAGGGCGCCGATTTCATCGCCACGGGCGAAGTGCTCGGCCAGAGGCCCATGTCCCAGCACAAGGAGGCCTTCCGGCGCATGGAAAAGGGCGCGGGCGTCGAGGGCCTCGTCGTCCGCCCGCTTTCCGGCAGGTTGCTCGCCCCGACCATCCCCGAGCAGAAGGGCCTTATAGACCGGGCGGACCTGCTGGACATCAGCGGGCGCTCGCGGAAGCGGCAGATGGAACTCGCCGCCGAGTGGGGCATCAGGGACTACCCTTCGCCGGCCGGCGGATGCCTTCTGACGGACCCGCAGTATGCCGGGCGCGTCTTCTTGCTGCGCGACATGGGGCTCTTCAGCGTCGAACACCTGCGCGCGGCGCGCAGGGGCCGCCTGTGCCCGCTCGGCGAGCGGGCGTTCCTGCTCGTCGGGCGCAACGACCAGGACAACCGCCTGCTGCTCGCCGACGCGCCGGACGATGCGCGCATGCTGGAACTCGCGGATCATCCCGGCCCGTTGGCGTGCCTGATCGGTGAAGCTTCCCCTGCGGAACTGCAGACGGCTAAAGGACTTGTGATCCGTTACAGCCGCTTCAAGGCCCTCGGTGCCGATGACGTCGTCGTTCGCAGTGTAGACGAAGCGCGCGCCCTCTGGCGGTGATCCTGCTGCCAACCGCCCCCTGCTGCTCTAATCTGCCGGACGCACATGGTGGACGATTTCAAGCTCAAGCGCATACAGGGCCTGTTCCGGCAGCTCATGCTCGGTCCGGCGGCTGTGCGGCGCCGGAATGCGGATCGGCTCGAGAAATTGCTGCTCGAACTCGATCCCGCGCGCCATTACCCCTACGAGTTCATCTACTTCCGCATCACCGGCCTTCGCCTCAAGGATAGCCCGCGGGAAGCATACGCCGGCCGGGACATGTTGGCTGACCTCCTCCAGGGCCTCAGAATCCTGTCTTCCACGGTCCCACGCGACGTAACCGAATCCGTGGAAAGGGTTTACACCGACTCCGACCTCGCCGGGCAACTCCATGTGTCGGCGCGGACCGTCCGCCGCTGGTGGCGGCGTGGTCTGGCGGCCACCGCGTACGTTTTCCAGGATGGCCGCACCCGGCTCGCCGTGCGGCAGACGATCCTGAACAGCTTTCTTGAGAAGAACCGCGCCCTGACCGGGCGCTCGAAGCGTTTCTCGCGGCTCAACCGCGCCGAAGGGGGCAAAATCCTCGCCCTGGCGCGGCGCTACGCGCAGGAAGGCCTGCGCCTGACGGCCGCCGCCGCCCGGATCGCGCGGGAACTCGGCAGAGCGCGCGAGACGGTTCGGTCGGCCCTTCTGCGCCATGACCGCGATCAGCCCGATCAGGCGATCTTCACCGGTCCGGGCGTGCGCGTCGCCGAAGACGCGCGCGGGCGCATATACTCGGACTACCGCCAGGGCACTCCCGTGAGCGCGCTCGGTGCGCGGTATGCGCGCTCGCGTGCGAGCATCTACCGGATAATCAACCAGGCCCGCGCGGACGAGGTGCTCGCCGAGCCCCTCACCTGCTATGAGGAGGGCTGCTTCGCCGAAGACGAAGCGGAATCGCGGATTCTGGGGGAGGAATTCCGGGCCGCGCTGCTGCGGGCGCAGGGCCTGCACGATCAACCGCCCCCTGCGTATGCGCCCGGGGAGCCTGTCTCGTGGCGGGGGTCCCCGCTGGCCCGAAACGATGAGCAGGCGCTCTTCAGGGCCTACAACTACGCGAAATGGCGTGCCGCCGCGCTTCGGCGGGAACTAAACCCAAAGAGGTACATCTCCTCACGGCTGCTGAAGGAGATAGCGGACCTACGGGGGCGGGCTGAGCTTCTTCGCGACTGCTTGACCCGCGCATACGTGCCACTGGTCGAGCAGGTAGCGAAACAGCACGCGCGCGGGGAGGCCGACCTGGCGGCGCTTGTGACCACGGGGCACGCGCGTCTTGGCCACCTGGTGGAATCGTTCGACTATCGCGGGCGCGGCCGTTTCGCGGAGCACGCACGCCTGGAACTGATGAAGACCTTCGCACAGGCTGCAAAGCTGCCAGCAGAGGCCGGCCGCCAGGACCGACAGAGCTCGCGCTGAAGGCGTTTCGGTTAGTTGCAGGCGTGCCGCGCGTCGCCTATCATGAGCGTCTCCCTTCCATACACCCCTCATCGTCTTACCCCGCTCGAGGTGAGCGGCCATGGTGCAGATAGCGCCGTTCAAAGGGCTTCAGTACAACCCGGACAAGATATCTTTCATCTCGCGCGTCGTGGCGCCGCCTTACGATTTGATAGACCCCGACCAGGCCGAGGAGCTGAGACAGAGGGACCCCCACAACGTCATCCGCTTGATCCTTGGGAAGGAAGGCCCAGAGGGACGCCCACCGGAGGATTACCAACAGGCGGCCCTTACCCTGGCGTCCTGGCGACGTGAAGGCGTGCTCATCCCGGCGCCGGTGCCGTCCGTCTACGTGTGCGAACAGGCTTTTGAGCTGCAAGGGTCCCGACACGTCCGACGCGGGCTGATTTGCGCCATGCTGCTGGAGGAGTTCGCGCGAGGGCAGGTTCTGCCGCACGAACGCACGCTTGCAGGCCCCAAGGCCGACAGGCTGCGGCTGATGGAGGCTTGCAGCGCGAACCTCAGCCAGGTCTTTGGGGTGTTCTCCGACCCGGAAGGCCGAGCGGACAGGCTTCTGCGGGATGCCGGAGCCGCAAGCCTCCTGTATGAATTCCGCGACGTAGACAAGGTCGCCTATCGGGTATGGCGGGTGACAGACGAGACGTATATCCGAGACCTTGCCTCTCTCGTGCAGAAAGAGGTAATGCTGATCGCGGACGGACACCACCGCTACGAGACGGCGCTCCGCTATCGAGACAGCCACCGTCCTGAGGGCGCGCACAGAGGGAGCGTAGCTGAGGATTTCGTGCCCATTTACTGCGTCTCAGTCAAGAATGCCGGCCTGCAGATACTGCCCACGCATCGGCTGGCAAAGGCCGTGGCGCCGTTCGACCCGGAGGCCTTTGTCTCGGGACTTGAACAGCGCTTTAACCTCGAGCGGCATCGGTTCGCCGGGCCGGAGGGCTTACGAGGAACGCTGCGGCTCGTGCAGGAGCACGGCGGACTGATGGCATGCCACGTGCGCCAGCAGCAGCTCTACATCCTTTCGGCCAAGTCGTCAGACGCTCTGGAGGACCTGATGCCCGGTCGCTCTGCGGCGTGGCGCTGCCTGCCGGTATCTGCGCTTCACTACGCTGTGCTCGAACCGCTTTTCGGCATCCGCGCGGAGGGCGAAGGGCCCGAGCCACGGCTCACTTTCTCGCAGGATATCGAAAAGATGTACTGGAGCGTCGAGAGCCAGCGATTTGACGCGGGTTTCTTCCTGCCTCCGATCCGGCCTGAAACGGTGGAGACAATTGCGCGAGCGGGAGAGCGCATGCCGCCAAAGTCAACCTTTTTCTACCCGAAGATCGCAAGCGGCCTTGTCTTCTACCCTCTTGACCGGCAGGCCGAACCTCCGCAGGCTCCGGCAATCTGACCAGGGCCCGCGCCGAAAGGGCCGCAGGCCCGGGTGCCGCGCCGGCGCAACCCTGGTGGCCCGGCAGGGGGCCGTTTCACAAACGCTTCCTTTCGTCGCTGGGCTCCGGGCTTGACAGTGTCTGTCAGCTCCCAAAAAGGACTTTTGCGAAACGAACCCAATTTGTCATAAGGCTTTGGGCTTTAGGCACATAAAATATGACTATTTTGCTCATCAATCGTGATCCTTCTGCCGGGAAGGGCATTCTTACTGAGTCTCGCGCCTTACACTGACAGGCTCCCAGAGGTGCAAAGCCGCTGTGGCGGCCCCTCTGCGATCCGACGGCCGGTCACGGCATTATGCGATCCTCAGTAGGGAGGCCGACTTAGAGCCTCTAACAAAATGCCGCGTGAGCCGCGTTGCGCCTCCGGCTGGATGGATGCAAGCAAAGGCGACGGGCTGTCGCCGAAATGGCGACAGCTGGTCGAGGTCGGTCAAGGAAACCGCCCTCGACGGAATGGGGTCAGGCACGGCAAGGCGACTTTGCGCAGCAGACGTCAGCCCGAGGCGCAACCCAAAGGGACGGGCGGCTTTCGCCGCACGCCGGCGTCGCTCGGGCTTATCGCATTGGTCTCCTATGCGCCGCGCCCTCGCTCCTTGGCCTGCAGCGGAATCCGCTCCGTCGCGGCCACGGGGCATTCTGTTAGAGGCTCTTAGTACGCTGGTCGGCGACGAAGAGTGGGAAAGGATCCCCGGAGAGGAATTGAAGTGTCGGCCTCTTCCTCGCCTTGTGCGGGGGTGACGATTGCCGTCAAGCCCCGGATAAGCGAGGGGAACTTCGTCGTCCTGGACTACGCCATCACGAACCGGGACTTCACCGATACAAGCTCTCAGGCCGGCATCCCTCCTGCGAGGACAAGCGACGTTATCTCAAGCTGCGTCACCATCCCCGACGGCTTCACCGTGGTCGTCGGCGGCCTTCAAAGGGACCGGAGGTCGGTCTCCGAGGACAGGGTGCCGATCCTCGGGGAAATACCTATCCTCGGGATCCTCTTCCGATCTCGCGATAGCTCCCTGAGCGGATCGAGGCTCTTCGTGTTCCTGCGGCCGGTGGTCTTGCGCGACGCGGATTTCACGGACTTGAAAGACCTCTCCCGCGCGGACCTCATGGGGAGCACGAAGCGCGCATGGGGCGTGGACGGCATATATCCTCCGGTGAAGCCAAGGGTGATGAGGTGATGGGCGCCTTGAAGGGATACAGGCAGACGCGGCTCCTCAAAGCGGCAAGGCTTTCCGCCTGGGCGGCCGCAGGCCTCTTCGGGCTCCTCTCCGCCTGGCAGGTTGCTTCTCTCGTCCTTGCATTCGAGACAGGTAGCGCGCCTTCGGGGACAGGTCCAGGGACGGCACCCGAGAAAGCTGCCCCGCGCGAGGCGCCGCTTCCGGAGATTGGGCGGTTCGCCGTCATCTGGCAGAAGATGGACCCGAACCGCGAAAAACAAACCGCCGGCCCGACTCCTCCGCCGGACGCCTATCCCGAGATGCGGCTCCTCGCAACCGTGATTGAGGCGGGCAATAACTACGCGCTTCTCCAGGTCAAGCGCGGCACGAACAAGCTCCTCCGGGAAGGGCAGGCATTCGAGGACATCAAGGTCCTGGAGGTGAAGGACAAGGAAGCAACGGTCGCCGTCCCAAACTACAAGAAGGTGCTGAAGATTGAGCGATAGGCGCAGGCATCGGGGCTCGTGCTTTATGAAAGGGCACAGATGGTGCAGGCCAGAATGCCCAGAGAGCTGATATGGGCCGCCGCCTGCTTTGGCATCGGCATGGCAGCATTTGCCCTTTTCCTGTCCTCCAGAGGGCCGGCTGAAGGCTCTCCACCGGCTCGCGGCGCGGCAACGGGGAAGACGCTGGAGGCAAAGGGACCCGCTGAGCAGGCGTCGCCTAAGCTGACCGTCACCCCGGCCTCCCACGACATAGGGACGCAGAAGGAGGGGGAGAAGATCCGCCGCACCTTCGTCCTCGGGAACGAGGGCAGCGCCCCCCTCAGCATAACCGGCATCGTCCCCCGCTGCGGAAGCTGCCTTACGGTAGAGATCAAGAGGCGGGAGATTCCTCCGGGCGAAAGCGAAGACCTCGCCGTCCAGTATGAGCTCACGGACCGGGTCGGAAAGTTTGTGCGGTACATCGTGGTCGAGAGCAACGACCCGAAGAACGGCTCCGTCTCCTTGATCCTCCAGGGGGAGACGGTGCCGGAGTTTGAGGTATCGCCGCCGAAGATATCCTTCGGGGAGGTGCTTACCAATGCATCCCCCTCCGTGCGGCTGAAGCTTAAGCGGAACTTCGGGGGGAGCCTTGAGATAGCCGGTCCTGCGCAGATGCCTTCTGGCCTCAAGGTCGGCCTTCCCGAGAGGCTGACGGCGCCTGAAAAGGAGACCGCGGAGGTGCCTGTCGCTCTTATGCCTGGCCTTTCGCCCGGGCCCTATAAGGCAGACCTCGTGCTCCACGTCAATGGGACGCTCCACAAGGAACTTACCATCCCCGTGACGGCGAAAGTCGTGAGCCCCATCCGGCTGGCGGAAGATGACATCTTCTTCGGGATTGTGCCGGCCAAAGAATCGGCGACGAAAACAGTGGCCGTGATGTTGGCCGCGGGCGTGGATTCGGGCCGCGTAAGCATAAAGTGCGACGCTGACTGCCTGACAGCAGAGTACCGTCCAGGCGATGCCGAGAGCGGCCCAAGCGTGAAGCTCGACCTGTTGCCGACGGGGAAGCTGGGACCGTTCAGGGCTAAGGTGCGGCTTGAAGCGCCGGCCGAATCGGGGCCGGCCTGGTGTGAAGCGGTCTGCTACGGGATTCGCAGCGGATAAATGCAGCCCTTGAGACCCATGAGCCAGCTGACGAACACTGGGAAACTAATGCAAGACCGCTCAGGGCCGCTGCGGTGAGGTCGGGGCACCCACGGACCACCTCGGACGAGAAGGCGGCCGCCCTGATGCGCAAGACTCGGAAGACAAAACCCAAAGAGGCAAAGGCCGGAGCGTGCGCACGATGGCCGAATTGTGAGACCTCTCGAAGTCGACGGTGCACCGAACCTGGAAGGTGTCCAGCCTCCAGCCTCACCGTGATTCTTCTCTGAATTCTGGAAGGTCCCTCACGTCGACCCTCCCCTTACCTGCTTTGGTCCAGTTGATGGTGAACTCCAGGATTGCATCGGCGTACTCAGCCGCGAGACCTGTCTTCGATGGATCCTGAACCAAGCTGAAGAACCTGGCAAGAACCAGCTTCTTCGCCGCACTGGTAAAGTGCTCTTCAATGACCCTCGCCATTACGTTACCGGAGTACTCAGCCGAGGACCCCTGAACTGTCTCCCTTGCCCCGCCCCATAACTCTCTTCCCGCGCTCGATAGCCTCCAGGCCGGATCGGGTGGGTTGCCGAAAGCCTCACGATAGGCCTTCGAGAGGCTGGTCTCAGTAACCCTGTCCGACACTCTGACACCAAGAACGTACCCGCGCTCACGGTGCCGACCTGCCATTATGTCCATGTCGCTCTCCCCCGCGCGAAGGCCGCCGTGCCGGCCAGGCATAAGGAAACAAGCGTAGACGGACCAGGCTATTCCTCCGCAGAGGACAAGCAGAACGAGCAGGACAATGATCCTTCTGGCACGCATCTTTCGTCAACACCTCTCCGATTTGTGGGAAATGCTCCTCTCTGGCAGCGCTCAGGGACTTCGACGCCACCCCCGCCCAACACTAACTTGGCCTTTGGTATTGCTGGTCGATCCATAGGTAGTCAAGCAGGATGCAATGTGCAATGGCATCTGCGCCCTGGTTCTCCGGAGGAAAGAATGGAGGTCCGGGATCGTGCAGCCCGCCATAGTGTATTAGTTCGTGGAAGACCGTCATTGCGTTCCCGACCCCGTGGTCGTTGAAGAAGCCTGGGCAGAATCGCATCTCCGTACCTGCGGCTCCCTCTGCAACGATATATGAATAGGCCTTTGCGGACCCTTCGGACCCTTCCCCCGTGCCTTTGCACTTCGTGTCTGTGTCAGGCACGCACTTCGCCACTATCCCTGGCCTGCATCCAATGTCTGCTGCCCTGTCGATTACTTTGGATACCCAGGACGCAAGACCTGTACCGGCCACTAGGCCCGAACACTCCTTGCGTAGGGGTGGACTATTCCAAGTTTGCAGCATCGCCTTAACCTTGTTCGGGTCTCCTATGTCTGCTTGGAACTGTTTCAACGCCCTGCAAGCGTAGTTAATGGCATTCGTCACTGCTGTCTGTTGCTCGTTCGTACAGTCAGTGACGCTCTTGCATCCGCGCCAATTGTCGTTAGGGTTGTTCTTGTCCTCGAGAGGAGGAAGCACCTTCTCCGCAATGCCAACGCCTTGCTGCAAACCGGTCGCATCGGTTGCACTCGTTGGCCCATCAGTTACATAGGCAAACAGGTTAACGCTCAGGAGCGGATCCTGGCTTACGAACCGCCCCAAAGACGGGGCGAGGTACCGGTGCCGGTATTGCATCAGACCTGTTTCGGGGTCAAGACGCCGGCCGGTGAAGAGGTACGGATTCCCCACGTCCGACAGGCCGTCAGAGTCCACGCTGCCATCGGCATCGAGGACTGTACAGCCACCATATGCGTCATATTTGTACCGTTCGATCACCGACCCGCTCGTGTCGCTCAAGGCATAGACGCTGAAGAGCGTGTTTGAGTGGTAGTACACGACTTCGTTCGTGTCCCCGAAATCGCCGTCCGCGTTCAGGTCCCGCTCCTGCACGGCCACGGCGTCTATGTAGCCCGGAGAGTACGTGAACCGGGCTGCGAGGGCGTCGTTCGAGTCCCGCTCCTCCAGGCACTGCCAGTCCAAGTCGCCGCCCCACGCAGCCAACCCACGACCCCTCTGCCGAGTTCCCATGGGCGGACCCTCCCCGAGGCAAATAAGACCAACCTCCGGGACGTCCGAGCCCCCTCCTTAGCACCACTCGGCTTTCCCCACTTTTGCAGGGGATAATACACTGTGGTGGCGGTGCTGTCAAGCCTGATTTTTGCCAAGGCCTCGGGGTCTTCTTACGTCGGGCGATGGGCAGTCCGCCGCCAGCCTGGTTGCTTCCTGTTGGGGGCGCCCGGAGAGGCGAAGACGAAGCTTGCGGCGGGCTCGTCGGCCTGTGGCGGCCCCTCTGCGATCCGAGGGCCCGTCACGGTACTATGCGATCCTCAGTAGGGAGGCCGACGAAGAGCCCTGGAGAGGAACTGAAGTGTCGTCCTCATCCTCGCCTCGCGAGGCCGCGCCGTCCGTCCGCCAGCCACGGCAGTCTGCGCTCCATTGCCTTCTCGGGCCGAACTCCCGCGAGCCGGTCTCAGAGCAACCGCGGGAGAGCCATTGCGAGGCGTTTGCCGGTCTTGCTGACTACCACACGCAGGCTTCCGCATCCGCGGGGGTTATCTGCGTCAAGGCCTTCTCCGCGTGCTCCGTCAATTCGCGCAGGGGCTTTTGCGACTTCGCATGCCAACATTCTATACGGAAGCTAAGTGATTCACTTGTGATAATAGTGATTTGCGCGAGTCCCCCTGCCAACCCACATAGGAGCCGCCCTGGGCCGCAACAAGGCCAACCGTGGCCTTCCTTGCGGCGTGGGACGTCCGGACACGGGAAAGTTATCAGATGAGGATGTCGGAGGCTTGAATGCCCGTAGGCTTAGGATTGGAGAACCCGAGTGCTGCGCTCGCCATGAGGAGCCAGGACCAAGCGCGGCACCCCATTGAGGACGGATATGGACCACCATGCAGTCCGGGTGCCCCGGCTCATCGCAGCAGGATGCGACCATCCATCGGCCCGATCGTGACCGATGCGACGGTCTGGCCGCTGTTCACATCTGGCACCTGAACGCCCTTGATCAGGCGGAACGAGCCGCCGAGAGGGACTGTCACCTCCCGGTCGGACGGGTTGCAGACGACGATGCCGTTCTGGAAGTCGCGCCGGTAGACCCGCCCCGCAGCCTCAAGGTCCGTGACGACGATGGCCGGCCCCGTGGGCAGCCCCAGGTAGTGGCGCCCCTGCCCGGCGTTGTCGTACTCGTCGAACCACATCAGGCCGAGCGAGCCGTGGCCCTCCGTGTGCATCTCGTACGAAAAGAGGGCCCCGGCTACAAGCGCCGTTGTCAGCCCCCATCGCATGCGCCGGTAGTTCGGGACGAAGCCGGGACTCTTGAAGGGATTGGGGACGTGGCGGCTGCCGTCCGGGGACGGGGCGGCCTGGCTCTCGTACGTCTCCACCCATGACATCGAGGCGGGGACATTATGCGCGACCGCAGCAAAGAGGCCGTGGTCGCCGATGGCACGCGAGGCCCAACTCTCGCGGTAGGAGTCGGGGTGCTGACTCCAGTTGCCGGGGAACGCCTCGAAGATGCACCCGTTCAGCAGATCCGCGAACGCCCCCGATGTGTTGCTGATCATGGGCTTGCCTCTTAGCATGTCTCGCAGGCGCGGCAGGTAGGTCGAGCGTATGCCCTCGGCCCAAGCACGGTTGAAGGTCGCGTAGTCGCCCTTCAGATCGCGGTTGCTGCAGTCTGGGTCAATGGTGCGACCGAAGCTGGGCACCAGCCATGATTGGCCGTCTTCGACCCGGTCCACGCAGAGCCCGTCGCGGACGTTTTCGCGAAGCAGGCGACGGAGGCCCCACTCCACCCAGGTCTCAGGGCCGACGGCAGGATCCGCCGTCACCCGCGGGCACACGGTGGAGAGGTTCATGACCCATGTGCCCGGCCAGAAGGTGATGTGGGCAGCAATGCGGACACCCGCAACGTGCGCGGAAGCCGGGCGGACGTCACCCCGCTCGACCTGCAGCGTCCGGGTGGCGGCGTCTACCCCAACAACGCGCATGGTTTCGTACTCGCAAGCGAGGCGATCACCGACGGCAAAGAGGGGCTTGCCGCCCTGTCCGGCAATGCTTTCGACGGGGATTTGGGTCTGCGCGGCATCTACGGGCTCGCGCAGCCGGGACCCGCACTGCGTGAGGAACCATTCCGCCGGTATCTGCCGCATTAGCTCCCCGCGCGACTTCCAGCTGTCAAAGCTGGTCTCGGTGAGCGAGATGGAGACCAGATGGACCTGGGCAGGGACGCGGCGCTTGAGTTCAACGAGCGTCTCTTCCTTCTCCCATGTGCCCCAGGCGATGAGGTCGTAGCGCGCCAGATCAGCGACGGACTGGCGGTGCGAATCCGGCCACCACATGGCAAGTCGCGGGTAGCCCAGCTCCTCGGAAGCGGCAAGGCACGGCGAGCAAGCAGCTACGGCAAAGACGGCGAGAAGCGTGCGATGCATGATCATCTCCTCACTCAGAAGCAGGAGGGCAAGAAGCCCGTCCGAGAGTCCGCCAGCGCCAGCGGCCATCAGAACGGCCCCGATCCCCAAAGTGTCATCAAGCATGAGTGTTCCCGGAACTCATCTGCGAGATCTGAGGTCCTGGAGAATGAGGCGGAGAAGGCCAATCACGGCGCTGCCGACAAGGAGCCCGAGGCCCGTTGCCACGGCCAAGCACCCGCTCGATCCAACAGCGAGAGCCGTGGCCTTGTCCTGGATGTGGCGGGTGACCGTGGCCAAGAGCATGCCGGAGCCGCTGACCAGAGCAAGCAAGCCAAGCCCCGTGCAGGCCCAAACCATGATCGCGCCCGGGATGCGGGCGGGTTCGGCCTCCTCGATGAGCGGATGGCTTTCCGGTTTGGGAGACCGCCTGGAGTCCATCGGGATTCCGCCGTCCTCGTTCTTCATCGCTGACCTCCTTCATCCTTGCGGCCAGGCCCCACTCAACTTCGCTGTCCATCTTGAACTGCAGCGTGTATGGCCCTACAGTCACTTTCAGGCGTTGCCCCTGCAGGGCGTCCCTCTTGCTCGCCTGCCAGTACTGCTCAAGAAGCATGTGGGCGGAGAGGAAACATGGCCATGAATGAAAAACGTGCCGGTGCCTTAGCGCCGGTTCGGGTCTGAGCCCTTCTGGCGCAGCGCGCAAGCAGAGAAGGCTGCCCGTGGGGCCTGCCCTGATTGGACGAGCCGCCCTATAGTATAACGCGGTAGTGTTTCGATGGTAGGCAGGAGGAAGCTCGTCCTGTCTGGAAAGTGAATACAAGGAGGAAGGGCGATGCATACGCGGTGTGGAAGATGGGCATATGCAATGCTGGCTGCGATGCTACTGGCCTCGGGCTGCTACTATCTTGAGAAACATCCCCAAGCGACCCTTGGAACTGGCGTGGGGGCAGCCGGTGGGGCTGTTGTTGGCGGGTTGGCCGGCCACAAAAAGGGGGCGATCATCGGTGGCGTCGTTGGTCCATTGGCAGGCAGATCGAGCGGCGCCTCCCGACTTTGAAAGTAGCATGTGCCACGCCATGAGTTCTGTCTATGCGTCTTTTTCGCATTGTTGCTTCCATTTTTCTGAGAAGAAACGATAGTATTTCTGGCGGTGCCGTGTGCCGAGCCCGTGGCGAGGGGACCCTCGTGAATTGACCGCGGAAGTCGTAAGCGGCATGGGTTTACAGGGTCACCACAATCGGCGCGCTCTGTGTTAGTGCACCGACAAAGGCCTCGGGCAGAAGAAGGGCAGAGAACCGCCCGGTGGCCCGCTTGGCATCCGCCGCGGAAGGGCCTTCGGCACGATGGGGAACCCCGAGGTGGACCGGCCAACAGGGAGCAGCCTGAGAGGCGAAGACGAAGCTTACGACGGGCTCGTCGGCCTGTGGCGAAGACTCTTACTGATTCTCGCCCTTTACAGTGACAAGGTTGAGGGCGGAGAGCCGCTGTCGCGGCTCGTTAGCAGAACGACGCCGCGTCACTGCAATATACGATCCTCAGTAAGCGCTGTTGCAGAGCCCGCTCATTTGGCCCAGCCCGAAGCTCAGGATGGGGTCTTACAACAGCGCCTTTAGCGCCTCGACCAGTACTTGGGGAGCACCCCACTCGCAACCCGGCCCGGACTGTTGAGCCAATGCCTCGATGCTGCCATCAGTGCCCATTAGAAACCGCTTCCCCAGTTCGATCTTGGGGCACAAAGCTTTGCTTCTCTCCCGCGTCGCGCGATGTCCATGCTTGGTCCGTTTGCTAAACCTCCGACTTAGGTTTTCGGAGAAGCTGGCCGGTGACTGGGGCAAGGTGCCCTTCGAGAAAACCTTCGTTCCGGCTGCTGACAGGGATACGGTTCTCGCCGCCAATGCTCGCCCTGAAGGGGCCAATTACACTCGCGGCTGCAAGCCCAATGGGCGTGCCCTTTGCACATAGTTTCAGCCGTCGAATGTCCCCCCAAAGGCCTTGCAGAATCCCCGCCCGGCCTTGGGAACTCCTGGAGCCCAATTACCCCGTTCCCATAGCCTCTTGGATGGCTTTCTGGGGCTGCAAATCCTTTGACGCAAGAAGCCCCTTTCGAGTATAATGGACGGAGTAAACAGGCCAGCATTTCCGCACCTATCGGTCTGCTCGTGCCGGGCCAGTTGCCGCCGATGGGAACCTGTCCATTACCTGTCGAAAACTGGTCGAACTCTTGTCGTAAAACCGTCTATTTTTCGCTTGTAGTTGAGCACTGTGCGTGAGGCACCGCTGACGAACCTGCATAACAGCAATCTCTGCGCACTAAGAGTTCAAGTTTTCGTCAGGCTACTATACAGCATGCAGCATTGCAAAAGGCTATCAGCAAACGAGTTAGAATATCCGGTCGCGAAACTGCACCTACCTGAATAAGTAGTACTGTTATATATTCTTAGCTCATAACTAATAAAAGCCTCGCACTCCGAAACGCAGCCCTTTAGTTTACACTAACGGGAGAACGGCGCATGAAACTTGTAGCGAAGCGAGAGGCTCTTTACCACGGCTTTCAGCGAGTCGGAGGTGTTGTAAGTTCGAGCATTCAGCAACCGATCTACCGCAACGTAAAGGTATCTGCGAGCGGCGGAAATCTGTACTTATCGGCAACGGACCTGGAAGTCGGGCTATGTCTGAAGGTGGCAGACGTCGAGGTTGAGGAGGATGGAACGACGCTCTTGCCGCATGCACGCGTTTCGCCGATTCTGGGCGCCACTCCCGACGAAGATGTCATCTTGAAAGAAGACGACGGCGCCGTCACTATTGAGACTCAGGATAGTTCCTTCCGGATCCTTGGTGAGGACCCTGCCGATTTTCCGGAGATTCCCTCCTTGCCCGCGGAGGGCGTCGTGGAAATAGATCCCGAAGTCCTGAAGTACATGGTGAGAAGGACGGCATTCGCCGCGGCCGGGGAGAAGGGACGCTATGCTCTCAATGGGGTCTTGTTCGTTGTCGGAAAAGAAGACACGATCGAACTGGTTGCGGCAGACGGCGCGCGCCTTGCGCACGTGAAGAAAAAAGTCAGCAATCCAAAGGGCGTGCAGGCCGAGTTTATCGTGATGACCAAGGGGGTCGAGCAATTGGCCCGGCTTGCCGACTACGGGAAGGAACCAGTCCGGTTTGCGGCCACACAGAACCAGTTGATTGCCGAGAACGACACGGGAAGGCTCGTATGTCAACTCGTTGAGGGCCAGTTCCCCAACTATCAGGATGTGATACCCACCGAAAGCAAGATCAAGGCGCAGCTCCCGACGAAGGAACTCTTGAGCGCAGTCCGCCGGGCAAGTTTCCTCACGACGGAGCAGACAAAGGTCGTAGACTTCCGTTTCAGCAAGGGAGTCCTGGCAATCATTGCGGAATCGCCCGACATAGGCCGGGCAGAGGTACGGCTGCCCATCGAATACGAAGGGGCGGAGGCGCAGATCGCCTTCAACCCCGAGTTCATTGAAGACATGCTGGCAATCGTCGAACGAGATGCAGTGAAGATGCGGTTCTCCGACCGGCGGTCGCCATGTGTCATAAAGAGTGGGCTGGATTACACATACGTTGTAAGTCCCGTCATCCGCGAAGAGGCACAGCTATGAGTATGCCGACCTGGCACCAGCAGGGCGACGGCGCGCGGACCATCGGCGACATTGCGAAGGCGCTTCTTCGAAGGAAGAGATTCCATGAGAAAGGCAAGTTCGCCGCCCTCATGCGCGAATGGGGCGCACTTGTAGGCGAAGGGGTAGCCGCGAGGACGCGCATCCGGTCCTTCAAAGATGGCAACCTGGTAGTCGAGGTAGATTCGTCCGTGCTCTTGCATGAACTGCGAGGGTTTATGAAGCACCAGTTACTGTCGGGCTTACAGGCCACGGAAGGCGGACGAGACGTAGCGGACATTCAATTGCGCCTTGGCTTCGCCCAGGGCGACGGTAAGCAGCAGAAGAGAATGGACCGGCCGACTGTATGAGCGCAGAGGAGCACAAGGGAAACGGCTACGAGGCCGAGGATATCCTCGTGCTCGGAGGCATTGAGCACGTGCGGCTGAGGCCGGCGATGTACATCGGCGACACGGCCGAACGGGGGCTCCATCACCTCGTTGAGGAGGTGGTTGCCAACAGCATAGATGAGGCCCTCGCGGGCCGGTGCGACCGGATCCACGTGAGACTCCATGCAGACGGCAGCGTGTCCGTGACCGATAACGGCGGCGGCATCCCGGTTGAGATACACCCAGAGGTGGGGAAGCCTGCCCTGGAAGTGGTCATGACGATGCTGAACGCCGGGGCGAAGTTCGACCACAAGAGCTACAAAGTGTCGGCCGGCCTCCACGGCGTCGGCGTGTCCTGCGTGAACGCCCTCAGCGAGTGGATGGAAGTGGAAGTATGGCTCGGCGGGCACGTTTATTACCAGCGCTACGAGCGCGGGGTGCCGAAAACGCCCGTCGAGAGCAGGGGCAAGACGGACCGGCGCGGCACGCGGGTGCGGTTCAAGCCTGATGCACAGATCTTCGAGACCACCAAGTTCAAGTGGGATATCATCGCCCAGCGACTGCGCGAACTCGCCTTCCTGAACCCCGGGACCCAGATCACCTTCTCTGACCAGACGCAGGACAAGGAAGAGGTCTTCCTTTACGAGGGCGGCATCCGGCAGTTCGTCGAGTACCTCAATGAGGGAAAGGAGCCGGTGCACGCAGACGTCATCTTCATCGGCGGCGAGATCAGCGGGATGGTCTGCGAGATCGCTTTCCAGTACAACGCCGGGTACCTGGAGAACGTGTTTTCCTATGCCAACAGCATCAACACGCTCGAGGGTGGCACGCACCTGACGGGCCTGCGCACCGCGTTGACGCGCACGTTCAACGCGTACGGCCGGGACCACGGAGTGCTGAAGGACATCGTGCCCGGCGGGCCTGACTACCGCGAAGGCCTGACGGCCGTCATCAGCGTTAAGCTGCCGGATCCGCAGTTCGAGGGTCAGACCAAGATGAAGCTCGGCAACCGCGACGTAGGCGGGCTTGTCGAGCAGATGCTGAACGAGCGGCTGAGCGCATACTGCGAAGAGAATCCCGACACTGCCAGGGCTATTGTGGCCAAGGCCATGGAGGCCGCTCAGGCACGCGAGGCCGCCCGCAAGGCGCGCGACCTTACCCGACGAAAAGGCGCCCTGTCCAGCGCAAGCCTTCCAGGCAAGCTCCGGGACTGCTCCAGCCGCGAGGTAGAGAGCACGGAACTCTTCATCGTGGAGGGCCCGAGCGCCGGCGGCACAGCCAGCATGGGCCGGGACCGCGGATTCCAGGCCATCCTGCCTTTGCGCGGCGTGATCTTGAACGTCGAAAAGGCGCGCATTGACAAGATGCTGAGCAACGAGGAGATCCGCACGCTCATCACCGCGCTCGGCACAGGCATCGTGCAGGAGGACTTCGACTTCTCCAAGCTGCGCTACGGCAAAATTATCATTCTGACGGACGCGGACATTGACGGCGCGCACATCCGCACGCTTCTATTGACCTTCTTCTTCCGGCAGATGCCGACGTTGATCGAGAGGGGGAAACTGTTTATTGCGAAGCCGCCCCTCTATAAGGTCTCGCGCAAGGGGAAGAAGCAGTACGTGGATGACGACCGGGCCCTCCAGAAGACGCTCCTGGAACTCGGCGCGGCCGACGCAACGCTTCGTTGCCGGGTGAACGGCGCGGAAGAGAAGGAACTCCCCCGGGCGAGTTTCTCGACGTTAGTTAGCCTGCTCAGCGAACTCGAGGCACGCATAAGTCGCGTTGAAGCCCAGGGAATTGCCTTTCGCCGCTACCTTGCGCTCCGGAACTCGCAGAGAGGCGGGGCGATGCCGCTCTATCGCGTGCTCTACGTTGACAAGGACGGCAGCCGCGAGGAGCGCATGTTCTACACTGAGCAGGAATACGACGACTTCGTGAGGGAACTGCACCAGAGGCTGGAGGCGGCTGGAGAAGACCTGCGGATCCTCGAAGGCGAGAACGGCACTGCCGCCGAGCCGGAGGATTTGCGCAACAGCATTCGTCCGCTGCGGTTCGATGAGGCGGGCCGCCTCGCGGATCTTGTGGAGCGGATCGAGGCGCTCGGCATACCGATCGGCACCCTCTATCCTCCCGCGGAAGAAGCGCGGTCCGAGGCGCCCGCGGCGGCTGCCGGAGAGGAGGCGCCGCCCCGCTTCGCCATCCAGTCCAACGGCACCGTGCTGAAGGTGTCCTCACTGCTGGAGCTGGTCCCTGCGCTCCGCGAATTCGGGCGGCAGGGGCTGGACATACAGCGCTACAAGGGCCTCGGCGAGATGGACGCATCGGAACTGGCGGAGACGACCCTCTCTCCCGCTTCACGCAAGACCGTCCGCGTGACGGTCGGCGACGCGATCAAGGCGGACAATTACTTCAGCATTCTGGCCGGCAAAGACGTGAAGGCAAGGCGCGAGTTCATCGAGCGGCACGCCCTCGAGGTGAAGAACCTTGACGTTTAGGGCCTCTAACAGGGCGCCCCGTGACCGCGACGGAGCGGGTTTGGCCGGGGACGAAGAAACGAGGGCGCGGCGCAACGGGGCTGATGCGGCATCCTGTTAGTGGTCGCCGGGTCAGCTTGTCAGCTGCTGGCGGCTGAGCGATCCCATGGACAGCTTCGACCTCCAAGTCGAATGCCCCCACTGCGGCGCCGAGTTCGCCGTTGCGCGCATCCGGGCGGGCAGGGAAGAGAGCTGCCCCGTCTGCAGCGGGATTGTCCGCGTGCCGGCGGCGGGCGCAGGTGGGGCCGGTGCGAGCGCTCCGGAAAGCGCTGCGACCGGTTCGGAAGGCGACGGGTTGCAGGCTGAAGTGGCGGAGGAGCCGGTCCCCGAGGCGCCGGAGGAAGGTGCAGTTGCGGAGCCGGCGGCCTTCCAGGCCCGTGCAGTTGCCGAGTGGGAGCGGGCCGTAGTCTGCTGCAGCGCGGAGCAGAAGGCGAATCCGTTTGCGGCAGGGCCGATAGTTGCGCGCCACACCGGCCTGAGCCTTCCCGATGCCCGGCGACAGGTGGTCAAAGGGCTCGGCCTGCTGGCGGACGGGATCAGCATGGGCGTTGCCCGGCAGATGGTGGAGGAGCTGAGGGGGAAAGGCATTGAAGCTTTTGCGGTGCCCGTTGCGCTGGTGCCGGCTGCCGCAGAGGAGCGGCGGGTGTTGCGGGTCTACGGTGCAGATGCCGAGGCCCTGCGCCTTGAGACGGACGCGCACGGCTCCGTCGAATCCGTGCCGTGGCAACGGCTTGCGGCCGGACTGTGCACGCGTGCGGCCTTTATGGAACCGGGCGAGGCGGAGCTTGAGGTCGTGGAAGAGCCTTTCTCGGGAGGCGGCGGGGCGGTTTCGCGCACGACCTACAGGCGCAGGGAAAACCAGCCGGAGCCTCCGGCGCGCGTGACGCTCGTCGTCCTTGAAGGACCGGCCAGGGCTTCCCTGCTGTCGTTCAACGAGCGACAGGTGCGGTACGCCTATCTGGAGGCCCGATTGCGGCCGGGTCACGAGCAGAACTTCGAGTTGTTTCTGAGTGACGTTCTCAAGTGGGGCGGCCAGGCGTTCTTCTCTGCAAGCTTGAGGGCCGCGGCACGGGGAGACCGGTTCCACGTGATAAGAGTTGTGGGGAAGATAGACTACGCGAACCATGTTCGTTGGGCGCTCTGTTGCGCTACGGCAGGGGGCAGGTTCGGCGCCGCTCCCCGCTGAGTGCACGGGTATCGCAACGGCGTCGGGAAGAATGATCTGAGATGTCACACGACACACGGGAATATGAAGAGCTGTTGATCGAAGAGGAGATGAAGGACGCTTATCTGACTTTCGCGATGAGCGTCATCATCAGCCGCGCCCTTCCGGACGTTCGGGACGGCCTGAAGCCGGTTCAGCGGCGAATCCTGGTGGGCATGCACGAGCTGAACCTGGGCCCGCGCTCAAAAACGAGGAAGTGCGGGAAGATCGTCGGCGACGTGCACGGGAACTACCATCCGCATGGCGAGCAGGCGATCTACGACACCCTGGTGCGCATGGCCCAGCCGTTCACGCTCCGCTACCCGCTGGCGGACGGCCAGGGAAACTTCGGCTCGATGGACGGCGACCCGCCCGCCGCCCAGAGGTATACCGAGGCCCGCCTGAGCGCCGTGGGCATGGAACTGCTCCAGGACCTGAACCTGGAAACCGTGGACTTCATTGAGAACTACGACAACACTCGCCAGGAGCCTGCGGTGCTGCCATCGCGGTTCCCGAACCTGCTGGCCAACGGGGCAACGGGCATCGCCGTGGGCATGGCGACCAGCATCCCGCCGCACAACATCCGAGAGCTTTGCGACGCGACGGTTGCCGTGCTGGACAGGCCCGACGTAACGGTGCGCGAGTTGATGGACATCATGCCGGGCCCGGACTTTCCCACAGGCGGCATCATCTGCGGCCAGCAAGGCATCTACGAAGGTTACGCAACCGGCCGCGGCAACACCATCCTCCGCGCGCGCACTCGGTCGGAGGAACTCAGGGGCGGGCGGCGAGCCATCGTCGTCACCGAGGCCCCCTACCGGATGGACCGCGACGCCATAGTCGAGAGGATCGCGGAGGCCGTCCAAGCCGGGCGCGTCGAAGACGTGCATGACATCCGCAACGAAAGCGACAAGTCCGGCACCCGGATCGTAATCGAACTGAAGCGGGAAGCGGACGAACAGGTGGTCCTGAACCAGCTCTTCCGGCACACTCCGCTCCAGAGCACCGTCAGCCTCATCCTGATTGCAATCGTGGATAGCCGTCCCGAGACGCTCGACATCAAGCGCCTCATGCAGCTTTACATAGACCACCGGACGGAGGTCATCCGCCGACGCACGGCGCATCTGCTGCTGCAGGCCGAGGACCGCGCCCACGTCCTCGAAGGGCTGAAAGTCGCCATCCTGAACTTAGACGAGGTGCTCCGCATAATCCGCAGCAGCAGGGAAGTGGCGGAGGCGCGCAGCCGCCTCATGGAAGCTTACGGGCTGAGCGAGCGGCAGGTGGACGCCATCATCGGCATGCAGTTGCGCAGCCTGGTCGGGCTTGAGCGGCTGAGGGTGGAGAAGGAGCACGCGGAGCTGCTCGCCAAGATCGCCGAGTACAAGGCGATCCTCGCCGACCCGGCCAGGGTGGCCGCCATCATCCGCGAGGACCTGCTCGACTGTAAGAAGAAGTACGGAGACGCGCGGCGCACGACCATCACGGGCGCGGTCGAGATCCTCGAGAGGGAGGACCTCGTCCCCGAAGAAGAGGCGGTGGTGACGGTCAGCTACAAGGGATATGCGAAGCGGACGAGCCCCGCCTCCTTCCGCGCGCAGGGCCGTGGCGGGAAAGGCGTCATCGGAGCTGACTTGCAGGAAGAGGATTTCATCCGGCACGTCTTCGCTGCTTCCACTCACGATTACATAATGTTCTTCACGGACTTCGGCCTCGTCTACTGGCTGAAGGTCTTCATGATCCCCGAGATGGACCGGACGGCCAAAGGGCGCGCCCTGGTCAACCTGCTCGAACTCCGCGAAGGCGAGAAGATCACCGGCATGCTGCCGATCCGGCGGTTCGATGAGGCCAGTTACCTGCTTATGGCCACGGCGGACGGCACCGTGAAGAAAACGGCGCTCGATGCCTTCGGCAGGCGCGGCTCCGGCGGCATCATCGCGATTGACCTGGCCGAGGGAGACCGCCTGATCGGCGTGCGCAAGACCTCCAGCCGGGAGCACGTCGTGCTCGGCACCTGCAACGGCCGCGCCATCCGGTTTGATGAGCAAGACGTGCGTCCAGTAGGGCGCACGGCTGCCGGGGTGCGCGGCATCCGGCTCCGGGGCGATGACAAGGTGGTGGACATGGCCGTTGTGCGGGAGGATGCGACGCTGCTGACCGTGTGCGCGAACGGCTACGGCAAGCGCACGGAATTCTCCCATTACCCGCCGCACCGGCGGGGCGGCGGCGGCGTCCTGAACATCCAAACGACCGACCGCAACGGGCCCGTGGTCGCCATGCGGGAGGTCTCGCAGGAAGAGGAACTCATCCTGATCACCGAGCGCGGCAGGACCGTCCGCATCCCCGTGGGCTCCGTCAGTTGCGTCGGGCGCAACACGAAAGGCGTCAAACTCATCACGCCGGAGGAAGGCGACAGGGTAAGCGGCGTGGCACCTGTCATGGGCGAGGACAAGGGGGCGCAGGCTGCCGGGGAAGAAGACACGCCCACGGAAACGGACCTTCAGTAACCGAGGAGCCTACGCGGTGCAGATGCCGGAGCCGTTGGTGCAGACGGACCTCGACGGGCTGGAACTCCTCAACCGGGGCAAGGTGCGCGACATATACTCGCTCGCCTCCGGGCTGCTCATCGTCACCACGGACCGGATAAGCTGCTTCGACGTCGTCCTCAGCGCGGCCATCCCATGTAAGGGGAAGGTCCTCACCCGGCTGACGGAGTTCTGGCTCGGCTACCTGAAGGACGTTGCCCCGAATCACCTCATCACGACGGACGTGGACCGCATGGGCGCGGAGGTCCGGCCGCACCGCGACCTGCTGCGCGGGCGGTCCATGCTGGCCAAGCGGGCGAAGGTACTACCTGTCGAATGCGTCGTCCGTGGTTACCTGGCGGGCTCTGGCTGGAAGTCTTATAGCAAAGATGGCACCGTCTGCGGCATTGAGCTTCCGCCGGGGCTCAGGGAGAGCGACAGGCTGCCGGAGCCCATCTTCACGCCGACTACCAAGGCTGCAACCGGGCACGACGAACCCATGTCCATGCCCGAGGTGGCGAGGGCCGTCGGCGCTGAGCTTGCGGGGCGCATGCGCGGGTTGTCCCTGGCGGTCTACGGACGGGCGGCGGCTTACGCGGCCGAACGGGGCATCATCATCAGCGACACGAAGTTCGAGTGGGGGCTCTGCGATGGGGCGTTGACGCTGGTGGATGAGGTGCTGACGCCGGATTCTTCGCGCTTCTGGCCCGCCGACAGCTACGAGCCTGGGAGACCGCAGGCCTCGTACGACAAGCAGTACGTGCGCGACTGGCTCGACAAGGCGGGCTGGAACCGCGAGCCGCCCGTGCCGCCGCTGCCGGACGAGGTCGTCCGTAAGACTGCTGAGAAGTACCTGGAAGCTTGCCGGCAGCTCACGGGGAGCGTTCCTGAATGAGGGGCCGCGCAGTCCTACTGCCCCCGCCTCGCCGGAACGGCGCCTCCCAGAACGGCAGCCACTAGTGCAGCGTCAACTTTGTAATGCAGGATAGAGGCTTTTCAGTCTGATCCTTGCATCTTCCACTGTGAAGTGCCAGTCCACGGGCTTGGCCTCCTTGTTTCGTCTTCGTTGCCAGGCCGTGGCTT
>Ga0315282_10003720_pt1 | contig 27191 bp, 25 predicted proteins | sample YL17G07_20_MG_FD_203693 | JGI IMG/M metagenome (GOLD analysis project Ga0315282, IMG submission 203693) | Sediment microbial communities from Yellowstone Lake, YNP, Wyoming, USA - YL17G07_20 | ecosystem: Environmental > Aquatic > Freshwater > Lake > Sediment | place: USA: Wyoming | collected...
TTGATTTACATGTTTCAATCGCTCTATGGTAGAATTGAAAGGTCAAGACTGATGAAGAACTTCACGCTTGAAAGGCAGTTTCAATCGCTCTATGGTAGAATTGAAAGTCAATAGTTTATTGTCGCCAGGATATAGGGCTGTAGGGTTTCAATCGCTCTATGGTAGAATTGAAAGGTTGGTTCATCGGGTGGTGGCGATGGTGGTGGCGTTGTTTCAATCGCTCTATGGTAGAATTGAAAGTGGTATCAAACGAATTTTACAACAAGCAATCAGCTTGTTTCAATCGCTCTATGGTAGAATTGAAAGAGAGAAGGCATTAGAGCAGACATATCCCCTGTCACATGTTTCAATCGCTCTATGGTAGAATTGAAAGTAGAGATTGGAGGCATAGTCTCTTCAAACCAGACTCGTTTCAATCGCTCTATGGTAGAATTGAAAGCTGGTAACACCTACATAGTTCTAGATGAGCTTGAGAATTTCAATCGCTCTATGGTAGAATTGAAAGCTGGGAAAATGTTAGGATTAGCAGTTGCAAAACGCAGTTTCAATCGCTCTATGGTAGAATTGAAAGCTGTATCAGGGTCTTGATATTCCGTACTCCATCCCTGTTTCAATCGCTCTATGGTAGAATTGAAAGTCGGTATAAACACGCCTAACGCTCCCTGCTGAAAAAGTTTCAATCGCTCTATGGTAGAATTGAAAGATGACACCAACACTGTCAGCGACTATTATCACAAGTGTTTCAATCGCTCTATGGTAGAATTGAAAGTTAGCTAAAGTCACATTACCTGCTAACGCGACATACGTTTCAATCGCTCTATGGTAGAATTGAAAGATAACTCCTTAAATCGGTTGCCGGCCTCCGTGAACGTTTCAATCGCTCTATGGTAGAATTGAAAGGACCAAACTGAAGAGGATGAAGCTATGGTGGAAACTGTTTCAATCGCTCTATGGTAGAATTGAAAGTGGATTCTCTTTCCCCATGACTGGCACAAGTTCCGAGTTTCAATCGCTCTATGGTAGAATTGAAAGCACTTCTGAAGGCCATACTGGCTTCCGCTCTAAAGTGGATAGTTGACAGAAAAGAGAGCTTATGTTTTATGTAGACAAGGAGTAAGGTGGGTTACGGCAGGGACGCGAACCACTACAATTCCCAGAGCTAGAATAAATTCGTAGCCAACATAATTAACGGCAGTATTATTAGTCAGGAATCTTGGTTTGCATTGCAGCTCTGTACATCCCCACGATGTTCTCGATAGGAATATGCTTGTCGACCGTGTGCGTCGGAGCGATTATGAGCCCTCCACCACGCCCCACCGTCATGATTCTAGTCTCAACTTCCCTTCTGACTTCCTCTATCGTTCCAAACGGAAGGGTCTTCTGTACAGATATTGTTCCATGGATAGTAATCCTGTCGCCGTACAGTTCCTTTATAACCACTGGGTCCATGCAGTCTGGTTGAACAGGATTCAGAACATCTATGCCCGCACCTATAAGGTCTGGAATTATTGGCTCAACTTTTCCGTCAGTGTGGAAGAAAATGTATGCGCCCTTCTTTTTCAGCTCTGAGAACCAAAGTCGGTAACGTGGCATGAAGTACTTCCTGATTATTGGTGGTGCTAGCATCAGGCCGGTTTGCATGCCCAAGTCGTCTGATGTAAGGATCATATCTGCGCCACATTCGATGAGTCTCTTGCATTGCTCTGTCTTCCATATCAAGAGTCTGTCAAGGAGCTTATTGACGAATGTCTCATTTGTGTACAAATCCCTTATGAAGGTCCTGTAGCCTCTGAGTGCCCACGCCTCCTCAAAAAGCCCGAGCGTGGCATTGCCCGCCACCAAGAATTCCCCACTGTATTGCTTGGCGAGTTCTCTTGCCCTTTCAAATCTTCCGGGAGCGTCGATATCCGGAAAGGCATAATCATCCAGTTCGACGTGTTCCAGAGGATGATGTGTGAAATGCCAGTATTCATCAGTTGATCCCGCCTCCCTTTTGATTCCCCACTCATCGAACATCGTTGCGTAGAGGCTTTCAAAGTCCTTTGAGAGTCTCTGGGCTGGAAGAATGTATTCTGGCTTGAAGCTTTCGGGCGGATCCATCCTGATATCGCGTATGTCTATTCCTAAGGCCCTAAGAACCTCCTCGCTTCGATCTGTCTTGAAGTATTCCCTAAGACGGATCATAGTCTCGGGCCTGAACCAGCCGTCAAGCGGGACTCTGTCTATCGGGGAGCGTTCAATTGAATTGATTACCCTGTCTCGGGGTTTCATCATGATGTTGCCCACTTTTTGATTATCTTTACTCCTTCAATGGCGTCGTTGACTGCGGCATCAATTCCAAGATTAGCAGCGTATTCAGGCCTCATAGCGGCGCCTCCAGCGATTATCTTCACCCTATCTCTCATGCCTCCCAGCTTAATCACCTCTACTACCTTAGAGATCGTAGGAACGGTCACAGAAAGTAGGGCTGAGACTCCGACAATGTCTGCACCAGTCTCCTTCACCTTCGCAGAGAAGCTCTCCGGTGGAACATCTATGCCTAGATCGTGAACTTCAAAACCTGCAGAGGCAAGCATTGTTGAGACAATGTCTTTCCCTATATCGTGAAGGTCTCCCTGAATTGTGCCTATGACAATCTTTCCTTTGGCTTTGGTTTGGCTCGATTCAAGTAGAGGCTTCAGGATCTTCAAAGCCTCCTTCATCGTCTCACCAGCCATTATCAACTCAGAAAAGAAGTACTCACCTCTCTGAAATCTTGCTCCGACCTCCTGCATACCTGCTTCAAGGTCTTGGAGAATCTCCGTAGGTGATAATCCAGAGATGAGGGCGGCTCGGACACTGTCCTGCATCCCACCTATCTCAAGATTGACGAGAACATCGCGACAGGTGTTCATAGTACCAAATCCATACTACTAGAAGACTGTTCTTCCGAAGGCGTATACTTGATTTGTCCGGAATACAGCTGAAAAAGGGCTTTGAGGCGTATAAAACAATTATGAGTTTCCTTTATTTGGATTCAAGAAGCAGGTAGAATAGTGCACGATCTGAACTAGGGGGCCATTCAGACGCTACATCAAAATGGAAAGGCAATCCAAGATGTCTCAGAATGAGTCAAGTGTCATATTGAGGAGGAAGCTTTTAGAATACCGGACCGTGGCAGTAGTGGGAATCTCAAAGGACCCAAGCAAGGATAGTCACATTGTCGCCCGCTATTTAGAGTCCTCAGGATACGATGTTATTCCAGTAAACCCATTCTGTGAAGAACTTCTCGGCAAGAAATGCTATCGAAATCTATTGGAGATTGACGAGGAGATCGCAAAGAAACTGAATATAGTTGATATATTCAGACCATCTCCAGACGTGCCTCCTATAGTAGATCAGGCGATTCAACTCAGAAAGAAATATGGAACGCCTGAAATTATCTGGATGCAGCTTGGTATCATCAATGACGAAGCGGCCAAGGCTGCAAGAGACGCGGGAATGATCGTTGTTATGAACAAATGTATCAAGATAGAACATACAAAGATGAGGAGTGCTGAGAAGGTCTCGAATAAAGTGTGATCACAATGGAATTCTGATGCTCGCGCGCTTGCAGCATTTTGGTGCTAAGCCAGTTAAGATGAGTCCTTAAATATCTGCAACTTGTCAGTATCAATTACTAATTGTTTCGTGGAGGTGACTCTATGGGCAAAGAAGCTTTGTTGGATATACTGAACCAGTCTATAGCTCGTGAGATAGCTGTAACGATACAGTACATGTGGCACCATGTCACGGCAATAGGATTAGAGAGCGCTGAGGTTGAAGAGATCTTCAAGAAGGTTGCTATCGAAGAGATGAAGCATGCAGAGAAGTTCGCTGAAAGACTTGACTACCTAGGTGGAGTTCCGACAACGAAACCTTCACCTATTGTTACAGGCGGGAGTGTCGAGAAGATGCTGAAAGATAATCTAAAAGCAGAAGAGGAGGCAATCGCCCTCTACAAGAAAGCAATCCAGATATGCATTGAGAACAACGATCCTGTTTCGAGGCTTCTCTATGAAGAGATCCTATCTGACGAGGAGGACCACCATAACACGTTCGGCACACTCCTAGGCAAGTAGCATGTAAAAAGTAACTGTACTTCGACAAGAATCACCAACTGACGTTGAACACCTCTTTTGTTTTTTTGCTCAATTTCCAATCTCTGGACTTTGCTGACTGGGGGTAGACGTATCTGGACTTGTCATTTTCATCTAGGCAAAAAGAACTGCAGCAACGTGTGCGTGTGTTTGCAGCCAAGGAGTTGGCCTCCAAAACCGTAGATATCGATAGAAGTGGAAGATTCCCACGAGAGAACGTTCAGGAAATGGCTGAGCACGGTCTTCTCGGTCTGCCTTTCCCTGTAGAGTACGGAGGGTCAGGTATGGACATTCAAAGCTATTGTATCGCCTTGGAAGAGATCGCCAAGGTGTGCTGCAGTACCGCCACGATAAATGTTGCACATGTCCTCTCAGCCTTCAGCATCTGTCTTTTTGGAAGTTCAGAACAGAAAAAGTTCTACCTGCCATCTATGGCCAAAGGCGAGGAGCTAGGGGCTTTTGCTGCAACGGAACGGACAGGAGGATCAGACGTAGCTTCGATCACAACAGAGGCAGAAGTAGAAGGTGATGAATACGTACTTGCCGGTGACAAGAGCTACATCACAAATGCTGGGCAAGCTAGTCTCTATGTCGTCTTGGCCTCGACCGACAAGACCAAAGGCTCCAAAGGATTAAGCGCATTCATAGTTGAGAAGGAGACCCCCGGTCTCAGTTTCGGCGAGAAAGAAGATCTTGCAGGAATGAGAGGGATATCTATAGGTGAGATTTTCCTTAAAGACTGTAGAGTCCCAAGGGAGAATCTGTTGGGGAAAGAGGGTGACGGTCTAAAGATAAGCCTATCATGCATCGATAGAGGCCGAGTGGCCCTCTCGACCATCGGCGTAGGTTTAGCTAGAGCTGCCCTTGAAGCCTCCGTTGACTACTCAAAGAAGCGAAGCCAGTTCGGAAAACCACTTTCAGAGTTTCAGGCAATACAGTTCATGATTGCAGACATGGCCACTGAGATTGAGGCAGCAAGACTTCTGACGCACTATGCTGCTTTCCTTGTTGATTCAGGCACCAAATTCAGCAGAGAAGCAGCAATGGCTAAGCTTTACAGTTCCGAGGTGGCTATGCGTGCGGCCCTTAATGCTGTTCAAATTCATGGGGGGTACGGTCTTTCAAGGAAGGGTCCTGTTGAGAGGTACATGAGGGATGCAAAGGCATTGGCTATAATGGAAGGCACATCTGAGATACAAAGAATGATAATCTCTCGCAACGAACTTAGGTAGCCAAGAGAACGGAGACTGAGTACGAATCACTCGTCCTTATCCGTTCTCAGAAGCTGCAGCATGTCTGATTTTGACGCCTTCATGAAGGGCAAAGCGTAGCTTATGATCCGTGTAGATATTATGCCGACAACCTCTCCTCTGTCATCTACAACTGGAAGTCTTCTGACTCGCTTCTTGGACATCATCTCCGCAGCTTCCCAGAGGGACGAATCCTGAGGTACTGTAAGAAGAGGTGAAGACATCACCTCTTTTGCCGTGGTTGACTTGGGATCAAGTCCTTTCGCCACGACTTTTCTTGTCAGGTCTCTCTCAGTCAAGATGCCTATCTCTTTGCCCTTGGCTGTGACAAGAACCGATCCCACATCCTCAGAAGTCATAACTTCAGCAACCTCAACTATGGAGGCTTCTGAAGATATTATGGGCTTCGAGCGCATCCAGTTCCTAACGAGGTTTGTATCTTCAGAATCCATTTTCAGATATCCTGGAACTTCCAAGGAGTACTTCTTACCGTGATCTGAAACTTCTCTCAGGAAGTGGCTTTAGCCTTCCTTCCAGCTCTCGCTGCCACAACTATTGCTGCCACCGCCATTACTATGGCTGCTGCTGCGGCTATCTCAGGGATCGGTAGGCCCTTCTCTACGGGTCTGACCGGGCCTCTCGTTCGCATCGCATCAGCTTCATCTCTGATTCTGACAAGTGATTCCCGCATTGGGCCATATCCCTCCCAGTGCATGTAATCGGGGTTCTGGTGAAATGAACCCATGACTGCTCTGTTCCGGTGTTCAAGAAACATGACCCAGAGCGTTTGTTCGACTGGGGTTGAAGCGTTATAGAAGGAGAGCAGGAATGGATATTCAAATGGGTAGTTGCCCTGCTTCTTGATATATCCTTCCTTGTACAATTGTGCAACTTCTCTTATGGCTTCAGCCATGATTCCTGTGCTTTCTTTGATTACTGCTTCATAATTCTTGAAATTGGTCTCTACAAATCTTGGCGAGTGACATTTTCTGCAGGTTGCCATGTAGTCTTCTCTAAGAGTCTGAAACTCCTGCGGGGATAACCGGGCTACCTCAAATTCCTTGGCTACGTTCAGAATGGGGCCTTCTTTACCCTCAGGGGTCAGGACACCAAGAGCTTTCAGAATCTCTGCATTATCATTCCACCACTTGGTGTCATTTGCTGGTGGGCCGACTCCTGGGCCAACTATCGAAAGGTAGCCCCATGGTGTCTTCACTGTATGGGTTCCACCTTCCATGTGACAGGTGATGCAGACAGGACTATTGTAAGGCCATTCAGTGTTACGTGGGTAGCTAAAGTTCCAACTTGATCCTTCATGGGTGTATTTGAGGCCGTGCCGTGAGCTCAGAAACATCTCGTACTGCGGATGGTCGAACCCCATGTGGCAGGTGTAGCAAGCTTCAGGCTTTCTTGATTCGGCAACATCGAATCGGTGTCGAGTATGGCATGAGTCACATTTCGCTCCGGGGGTAGTTGCGACTCCGGGAGCATTGATACTCCACTCTGTTGTATTTCCAGAGTATCCAATTCTGTGGCAGCCTCCACAGCTTTTCAATACTACCGGTTCTGGAAGGTTGAGCACTCCTCTTGTGACCACATCCATCGCGACCCAAGCAAGATGGTGCTTGCCTTTTGTGAACTCCTCGACTTTTTGTGCGTGGCAGCTCTTGCATGGCATCTCGTTTGGCATTATCAGTTTTTCATGATTCTGACCGTGGCAGGAATCACAATAGACCACTTGTTTGGTAGTATCTGATGGTTTAGCATGCCGGCTCATCTCCCAGTCTGCAACAATTCCCGGGGTAACGGATTTGTGACAGGCAATACACTCGGTTCCCTTGAAGACTCCTTTGATCTGTGAGCTTCTTTCAGCAATTGGCTGTTGAATGCCCAAGCTGTTCTCGTCTCTATCATGCAGTTGTACTGCGGAGGAGAATAGAATAGGTTGAGAGGCAAGAATCACTATCACTGCAAGGGCAAGAGCCTTAACAACCGTTGCCTTGTTTTGGGATGCCCAGCGTGCACCGAGTCTGAACGCCAACAAAGATGCAGCCAGCGTTACCGCAATTAGAGCAATATGATTTGACGAGAGGCTGACTGTTGCAGCGGTGGCATCCATGTCATAAAGGGCTCTGGTGACTGCTAGTCTCGAGTTTGAGTCCATAAGGAGTGAAATTGAAGTCAGGGCCAAGAACACTGGTAGAAAAATCAGATTGGAGGTCTTCTGCGTGCGGAATGGATTCATTGTAGCCCTCTCCAATACAGTTCCTGCCGACTTGGTTTAAAAGAGTTTTCACAATTCAGTCTCCAGACCCTTTTGTTCTCGCAGGAAGAGGGGTACGTCAAGAGGTTTATCTAGTCTGGGTGTACTCCAGAATGGTTCCGAAAGGAATGGTTGCAGATTCCAAGATGAAGAACACAGTCTTCCCCTTTCTGCTAGTGCTCTTGTTAAGCGTGGTCACTTTGCCAGGGGCTGCTGGACTAGAGAAAGCACCTGACTTCAAGTTGACAGACACTGAAGGTAGGGCGGTTTCACTCTCAAGCTTCTCAGGAAGGTATCTGCTGATAGATTTCTTCGCCACTTGGTGTGCGCCATGTGCCCTTCAAATATTGCATCTTAAAGATTTGAAGAGTCAGTTTGGATCTAACATTAGTATAGTGTCAATTGGAATTGATCCCGTTTCAGACTCAAACCAATCTCTCATAGACTACAAGAAGAAGTATGGAATCGACTGGACCGTGGCGTTAGATACGCAGAATACGGGGATAAAGTATCGAGTCACCTCTATTCCGACACTTGCTTTGGTAGATCCTTCTGGGAGTATTGTGCGGACTTGGGTGGGCGTTGCTGATGCTAACGCGATAATTCAGGAATTGCCCTTTAAGCCGAGTACTCAAGCACCTGCAAGCACTACTAGCACACAGACAGTAAGCAATACCGACCAAAGTAGTGCGTCAAACCAAGGAAACACCTCATCTGCACAACTGCCTATCATCATCATTGCCGTTGTTGATATTGTCGCGGCCATCTTGGCGATTAGATTGAGAGGGCATGTGAAGATGTTCAGACCGGAGTCAGAGGGAAAAGCATAACCAGTAGCTCGAAGCAAGATCTAAGATCTGTGGGTGATCATTCTCCCACAACGAATCTGCGATCAGACTGGCTCGTTCAAAATCTGAACAACGTTATCTATCCTAGCGTAGATATTTAATCAGTAGACTGCGTGAGGTTGTAAACAGCTTGGGGTCGGGAATATATAGGTCGAGGCTCAGCGGTAGTCTTGAAAAGTCTGCTGCGAAGTTTATGTCTTCAATTAGTGATGATGGTAGGATCCTGACCGATGACATCTTGGGAACCATGGCTCACGACATAATGCTTTGCGAACAGAAGATCATCCAGCGTCAAGATCTGAAAGAGATCTTGGCAGCGCTAGATGAACTCCGTGCGCTTTGGATTCAAAGCAAGGTCAAGCTGGATCCCAGCTTTGAGGACGTTCATGAATTTGTGGAAGACTATGTGATCAAGAAGGCGGGTCTTGAAATTGGCGGAAAACTTCACACTGGAAGATCAAGAAACGACCAAATCGTTCTAGACCACCGAATGAATCTGAGAAGAGAATTGAACGACATCAGCAAGGATGTCATCATCTTTGTTGACGTGCTGCTTGAGAAGGCCGCCGAGAATTCTCATACCCCAATGGTTGGATACACCCACACTCAACACGCGCAGATAACCTCCTTCGGTCACTATCTCGTGGCTCACGCTGACGAGTTGCTCCGCGACCTTGAGCGGATCCGAGGATGCTACACCCGACTTAATAAGTCGCCTCTGGGAGCGAGCGCACTTGCAGGATCAAGCTTTCCTCTGGACCGGAAGCGTACGGCTGATCTACTGGGTTTCACTGGTCTGGTGGAGAACTCGATAGACGCTGTAAGTTCAAGGGACTTCGCGGTGGAGACTCTAATGTGTCTTGCAATTCTTATGGCGAATCTGAGCAGGATCTCGGAAGATCTGGTAGTCTGGTCAAGCAGTGAATTCGGATATGTTGAGGTCGCTGACGCGTACGCCTCAACCTCGAGTGTGATGCCTCAGAAGAAGAACCCCTGCACTCTTGAATTGATAAGAGGCAAAACGGGGACAGTCTATGGAGAGCTAGTTAACCTGATCACGACAGTCAAAGGGCTTGTAACAGGATACAACCGAGATCTCCAAGAAGTAAAAAAGCCAATATGGATCAGCATAGATACTACGAAAGACTGCCTCAAGATTCTCAGCGGAGTCGTCAAAACTCTCAAGGTAAACCGCGAAAGAATGTACGTGACTGCCTGTGAGAGTTATGCCTCAGCGATAGACTTGGCTGAAGAGCTTGTGAGAAAAGGTCTCTCCTTCAGGGAATCACACAAACTTGTTGGGATTATTGTTCGGCAGAGCGTAGCGGCTAAGAGCTCCCTGGGCGACATGACTGCAGCCGTGATAGTAAGACACGCAAAAGAGACCCTTGGCAGAGACATTACATTGTCCTCGAAAGAGTTGAAGCGAGCACTGGATCCAGTGACCTCACTGAATGCACGCAGGACAGTAGGAAGCGCCAATCCGAAAGAAGTCGAGAGAATGATCAAAGAACGAAGAAAAATGCTCACCGAATCAAAGAGGTCAATCGAGGCTGAAGCTCAGAGGTTAGAAAAGACGGTCAACAGTCTTATTGAGTTGGTCAGATCCTTCACTAGCGCGCGCTAGCCTGCAAGGCTGCCGCTTTCTCGTTCAGTTCCTTGAATAGCACTGAGGATAGATATCTCTCACCTGCATCAGGAAGGATAGTGACTATTATCTTGCCCTTGTTCTCTAGTCTTTTTGCTATCTGAAGAGCTGCGAATACTGCTGCACCACCTGATATGCCACACAGAATTCCTTCTTCCCTAGCAAGTTGCCTAGCTGTCTCGAGAGCCTCCTCATTTCTTACTTTTAAGACCTCATCTATAAGGTCAAGTCTGAGAACCTCTGGAATAAAGCCGGCTCCGATTCCTTGGATCTTGTGGGGTGAGGGCTTTCCTCCTGAGAGGATGGGTGAGTCGAACGGCTCTACTGCAATGGCTTTGAAGCTAGGTTTCCTTGCTTTGATCACTTCTGCGATTCCCGTGATAGTTCCACCTGTTCCCACACCAGCTACGAGAATGTCAACTTCGCCTTCAGTGTCATTCCATATCTCTACTGCTGTGGTTTCTCTGTGGATCTTTGGGTTGGCTGGATTTCTGAATTGTTGAGGTATGAATGCGTTAGGTATGGTCTTGGCAAGTTCCTCCGCTTTTTCCACAGCTCCATTCATGCCTCTGGCTCCGGGTGTTAGCGTGAGTTCGGCGCCGTATGCTGCAAGAAGGGTTCTTCTTTCCAGACTCATTGTGTCTGGCATGGTGAGGATGAGTCTGTAGCCTTTTACAGCGGCAACCATTGCGAGTCCTATGCCCGTGTTGCCACTTGTGGGTTCGATTATTACTGAGTCTGGTTTTAGCAGTCCTTGTTTCTCAGCCTCATTGACCATACTGATGCTTACTCTGTCTTTTACGCTTCCTCCTGGATTTCGGGACTCAAGTTTGACAAGGATTGTCGCTCCCACATCTCTTGTTACCTTATTCAGTCTAACCAAGGGAGTTCTGCCCACGGTTTCAAGAATATTCTCGTAGACCTGCTTTCTCATAGATCTGTCTCCTATCTCTGAACAATCCGATTATCAAATCATTAATTGATGCTGTCCAAACACCCTATCTCTAAGCGACTGGCACCACAATAGTAGCGCGCGCTTCTGTATTTTAGCCATCGAATACATTCTCAGGAGCAGAATCTGAACACCTTGTCCCTGGCACTGTTCAGGTATTGTGATGTTCCCTGTATCTCCCTCACATATTCATCGGCTCTGTCTTCCTGTGGACGTATGTCCAGGAACGAATGAAGAAGCGAAAAAGGCGTCAGGAACCTCAAGAACGAGAGAGATACTTTGATAATCTGAGTCTTCATTCGTATGTGTGCAATCTCGTGAATGAGTATTGCCTTGATCTCCTCTGAGCTCAGGTCCTCTAGGATTTTGCTTGAGAAACATATTATTGGTTTGGTGCCATAGGTCGAAAAGGCACTTGGGTTCTTTTCCTTAGTCACATAGATAGTCGGTGTTCTTGAGCCCATGACTCTGGCGTACTCTGAAGCCCATTCGTTAAGTTTCTCATCTTTTGTCTCATGTGCGTGAAGTGAAGAGAGGTACAACCTCGGTCCGATGAGGTAAGTTACGATCATACCGGCAAAGAGTAAAATTGGTATGGCAGGGAGGAACACGTTCAGGAAGAACATGCCGCAAACCATTGATATTGACAGTGTAGCTATGAAAAATATGAATGAAGTTAGATGTAAATAGATAAAGGCAAGACGAGTTTTGCTGCTGAAGCCTCCAAATCTGACAGGCAAGAAGCTCAAAAAGCCTAAAGTTGCAGTGCTCAGTAGAATCAAAAGCACTGATGGAACTGTCGTGCAGCTTACGAAGCAGTTACCGAGATCCACTAGACTCAAAAGTATCACGGGGAACATTCTTGGCAGCGAGCGCTTGGCAGGTGTTAGCTCGTGTTGGGATCCTATTTCTTTGCGCTCTTCTTGAACCTTTCGTCAAAATAGGATACTGCAGTTGTTCCGAAGACTTCTATCAGCTTGTTTACGGTCTGATCAATTAGTCCTTTTTCGAATTCCGCTCTCAATTTGGCAGGGTAGTAGAGGTAATGGAGGCCACCGCGTCCCGCCTCGATTTTCCTCTCAACGACGTTCCTCTGATGGAGACGGTCCATCGTTACAGCTATCGTTGTCAGTGCAACATCATGTTTCCTGCCAAGTTCTCTATGTATATTCTTGACTCTTGCAGGGCTCTTCTTCCAGAGAAGGTGCATAATGTCCGCTTCGAGAGCGCTAAGAACAGTTTCGAGTCCAGTCTTCTCCATGCGGATTTTCTTTACGTCCAAAGATCTTTTCTCCAAAATCTCTCAGTTTTCTGGATGCTTTGCATCAACTATTTGGTAGTTCATCATAAGTATTGTTTGTGTTATCGGCGTTACTTTATTTGAACATGAATTGCTTTGCATCTAGGTCAGTTCTCTGTATGATTACGTAGTTGTTTTCTATTTTCATTGAAAGATAGCTTGGCCAGCAGCCACCGGACAGATTTTCTTTCCCTAAGTTGTTGATTGCGAATGTTTGTCCACAGTTGTTGCATGTCAACACGTTGCCGTCCTGCCTGTATCCCTTCTTGTTCTTGTAACAAACGTCGCAAGCATCTGTGCCTAAGTGTATATTCCCGTCGGTTCCTTTGACAAGTAAATATCTGACTTTCAAGCCATCAGAATCATAAGTATACCATTTCGCAGAAGTGCTGACTTCCGAGATAGGGATTCTTACTACGTTCTCTTGAGCGTCCGAAGCAAGCTGTCTGGATGCTGGCTGTTCAGAAGTGGCAGGAGTGCTCTTTGTGGGGACAGAGCTGTAACTTAAGGCAGCTATCACTAATATGAGCAATACGCCGATAGTCAGGTTCCTATTTCTATGCGATGCTGTACTGTTAGTATCAGCGCCATGCATATTCTTCATGTGCTTGGAGGTATTCTCAGGCTTCACTCTGGCACCACATTTCTGACATATATCATCAGAACTACTCTTTCTTTTTGTCATTCGATTTTTCCCTTATTCTTATTTTAGTATGATATCGCTATGATTTCGCTATGAGTCGTCCTAGCCGTAGACTCGCCCGTTGACATAAGTCAGGAGCTTCAATTGCTGGCCTTGCTTGAATATGGTGATCTCTATGTGACAGCCAAAGTCTTTTGCAGTAGCAGTTACTTGGGAGTCTCCATATTTCTCCTCGTAGTATTTTATCGCTGCGTCTTTCGCCGCGTCGAGTCTATCAGATTGCTGCGCGGGTTTCTTGTTCTGATCGTATCCTGAGCGGGAGCCTGTTGTGCAGCAATTCGGTAGGGTAAGTGCTTGAGATGAATCAGGGAATGCAACTGGGGGAAGGTAGGTTGCTAAGACTGTCGCGATCAGAACGATCGCCGAGATTATGACTATCGGGGATCTAAACTTCGACCTTGAAGACTTTGACATGATTGACCACGTCTTTTGAGAAGGCAAAAAGTGTTACCAAGAATATAAAGCTTTACATTAATAATGATGCACGCTGCGAGTAAACAAATGCTAATATACTAATGACGATTGTAACGCTTTACAATCATAGTAAATCAGCGCTCGCTATTGAGGGTCGGTAAGATGTTTCTTCGAATAGTCTCCAAGTCCCTGTCAAAGAGACGGTCACGTGTGGCAATTACAATGGTTGCAGTCTTAATGGGTGCAGCGATGGCCAGCGGGCTGCTCACGGTTTCAAGCGGGATGCAAGACAAATTAGGTAAGGAATTCAGAAAGTTTGGATCGAACATCCTCGTTGTTCCGAAATCGGATCGAATAGAAGTTGGGTTTCCGGGAATAAGTTTTGGCTCCGTTACCGAACAACGCTATATCGACGAAGGGGATCTGTTGAAGATAAAGAAGATAGACCAGTGGAGTGCAAACGTGCTGGGCTTTGCCCCATTTCTTTACCAAGTCGTACGAGTAGAATACAATGGAAAAAGCCAAGATGTTGTATTGACAGGAACTTATTTTGACAGAGCATATCCAGATCTTGTTACTAATGGACAGGTGTGGAGAACAGGAATTAGGAAGATCGCGCCATACTGGAATGTGGAAGGTTCTTGGATTGAAGATAATAGTGATAACCAGAGTGCGGTTGCCGGCATCTCTGTGGCGGAGAAATTGAACCTGAGACTAGGTGATTACATTGCTCTGAGCTATCAGAATCCTGAGAATAAGAATGTGAGTAGCGAACGGCTTAAAGTTGTGGGTACTCTAAGCACAGGTGGTTCAGAGGATTCGCAAATTTTCGTGACACTTCCAAATGCCCAGAAGATAAGTGGCAGACTTGGCAAGGTTCATTCTGTTCAGGTCAGCGCATTATGTGTTGAATGTCCTGCGGAGCTCATAGGTGCAGAGATAGAGAAGAAAATGCCATACACCCAGGCGAAGACCGTCAAGCAGCTAGTAAGAGCAGAGACCCTAATAATGGATCAGCTCGGGCAAATGATGCTTCTGATCACTGTAGTGGCATTGGCGGCTTCCGGGATAGGTGTCATGACTACTACGATGACCACAGTCATGGAACGAAGAAAAGAGATAGGGCTGATGAAATCTATTGGTGCAGAGAACCTGAAGATAGCATCGATATTCCTCACCGAATCCATCATAATTGGTTTTGGCGGTGGGGTCTTGGGATACTTCCTAGGAAATATCCTTGCACAGTACATAGCGGAAAGCGTCTTTCACGCACCGATCTCCCTCGTTCTCTATATTCTTCCAGTGACAGTAGGGGTCTCATTAGCCGTGACAGTCTTGGCCAGTCTGTTGCCGGTTAGGCGAGCGACTCGAATAGAGCCTGCGATTGTACTGAGGGGTGAATAGGCAATGACAAAGTCTGCGATACTCTTGGAGTCAGTCATCAAATACTATGACCTTTACACCCGCGCTTTGAATAGTGTCTCTCTGGCAATTTCAGAGGGTGACTGGGTTTCTATCATCGGGCCCTCAGGATCTGGAAAAACAACTTTGCTTAACATTATGAGTGGTCTGGACACTCCGTCCTCTGGTACCATCAGAGTTAACGAGACTGACATCACAGGTTTAGGGCAAAATATGCTCACTAGGTTCCGACGCGAGAACATAGGCCTGATATTTCAGCAGTATCATCTGATTCCTTACCTTACAGCTCTAGAGAACGTTATGGTCGCGCAGTATTTTCAAGGCACAGTTAACAAGGAAGTCGCTCGCGCAGCACTCGAAAACGTAGGGCTGGGTCATCGTCTCGAGCATCGGCCTTCCCAACTTTCTGGTGGAGAGCAGCAGCGGGTCTGCGTTGCTAGAGCGCTTATTAACGAGCCAAACATCATCTTGGCAGATGAGCCGACTGGCAATCTTGACCTAAAGAACGGCGAAATCGTAATGGAAATCATAAGGAAACTCGTCAACGAAGGGCACACTCTAGTCATAGTCACACATAACATGGATATCGCAAAACAAGGCAGACGGATAATAGAAATGGTCGACGGGAGAGTCTCTGCCGATTCAACCCCAATACCAACTGCTTCAGTTAGTACACTAAAGGAGCACAGGTCACAGTAGAACTCTCGATGGAGAGCGCGCGCGGGCTTTAGCGTTGGCTAAGGGGTCATTCTTGCCCCGCATTTGCGACATTTTTTCTTTCCAGGGATATTTATGCTATTACATTCAGGGCATCGCCTGAAATACCGTTCATGTCTGAGGACTCGACCACAGCTTATACAGTTCTTCGTGTCAGGCGGGTTCTCTGTTTTGCATTGTGGACATATCAAAGCTCTCAGACTCGAATTATGCTGGTTAAGGCGTAGAAATGGCTGGAGTTCGATCAACATTCAATCGGTTGCCGACATATGAACTTTGGCCACAGCCTTCTAGGTGCGCGCGAAGGAATCATGAGTAATCTCGGATCATGAGAGGTTGAATCGCTTTGGCATGAAGCTTTTTTTTGGGGTTCGCGGTGCGGAATCCTGTTTGAAAAGACTTTTGTGCTGACGCTGCACAATAACTGATTAATACTTGGAAGTAGATTACGATATCAGGCTGGTAGAGTTGAGTCATAAATCAGTAGTGGTATGTATTTCGTTTTTGTTGTCCATACTTATCTTATTGTCTCCCTATGCTGCCCTGTCAGCAGTTCAAGCTCAGACGGTAGGCACGGTAGTTACTACCAAATCTATTACGCCTGCTTGTGCCCTACCCGGCCAAACCATGACTGTAAAGATCAACATTTCCGTAACAGGTGCTGGTGGAGGAGTAGGAGGCCGTGCTCCCGTCCAAGCCTCACTAGTACTTGATCGAACTGGAAGCATGTGGGGCAACAAGTTCGAGGATGCCAAAGCGGCTGCAAAGACCTTTATTGGGGTGCGACACACGGACGATTTGGTTGAAGCAATATTCTTCAGTGAGACCTCCGCAGTGGCAATTGGTTTCACTGTAACTGACGCCTCAGGCAGGACTGCCCTTAACCATGCTATAGACACGGCAACGTCCCCATATGGTTACACGAATCTGTATGGCGCATTCGAGAAGAGCGTCAATGAAATCTCGTCAAAGGGGCAATCGGGTTTCAAGAGAGCTATAATACTTTTGACAGACGGAAGACCAAACATCGGAATAACAGATGCCCCACATTTTATCCAGCTGGCTCAGAGTGCCGTATCAGCCGGTGCCGTGGTGTATACAGTCGGACTTGGTGGACCTGCCGTGGCGGACCCTGTTAACGCTACATTACTCCAGGCAATAGCAGACGCAGGTGGGGGGAAGTACTATTTTGCTCCAACCAGCTCTGATCTAGATGAGATTTACCTTGAAATTTCAAAGGAATTAGAAGGGACACCGGCAAGGAATGTTCGTGTCACAGAGCAACTGCCAGGATCAATCGTCACCTACAACAATGATGCTACACAGTCGCCGAACTCAACATCTGGCGGAAACATCTTCTGGCAAATCCCACTAATATCTGCCGGCACCTCCTGGGGAGTCACTTTCACAGTCACCACACAAAAAAGAGTGGCTGTTGTACAGAGTCTAAGCCCAACGCAGATAATCTATGACCGCGGCGAGCAAATCGGTATCAGTATAGACCTGGGGCCGGGCATGGCAGTAAGAGAAGTTGCAACAACCTCTATGGGTGCGTCGGCGACCACTGCTACCAAAGGAGACGTTCTAAAGTATAACGCCACGATAGAGAATCGTGGGACAATACTGGAGAGTGTCCCAGTCGCGTTGTTTGCCAATTCAAGCAGGATTGGCACAACATCAGTCAGTCTCTCCCCTGGTGAAACCAAGGTTGTACAGTTCAGCTGGAATACCAGCAATTACAATACTGGAAACTACAATATCTCTATAATTGCAGATCCTGATAGGGGCATAGCATGTAATGATATAACTGGTGCTGCTAAAGAAACTCGTTTGGTTCTGAATCCGCAGGCCGAAGGCTCAATACTCCCGCTATTTCTTATTATCTTAATTCCATTAATGATAATACCTATAGCTGCAGCTGCAATATTGGGGAGACGAAGAGGATACACATGGCGGACTCCAGCAGCCGCAAGAAGAGCAACTCCAGGTAGAATGGTATGTCCAAGGTGCTTCAGTCCTCTGACCTACAACCCAACTTACCAGAAACACTACTGCATGGTTTGCGACAGATACCTCTAGAGAGAGGCGAAAACAAACCCGTACTCTTTTTTCCAACATAAGACGCGCATTCCAGCGCGTCTATTCGAGATACTAGCAGTGAAGATCACTTTAAACCGAGTTTCTTTCGTGCCAGTTCGGTTACTTCGTCATGGATCTCCCTGAATGGTCTCTCCAGTCTTAATGCCAGTTCTCGAACGTCATCATACTCAGGTTTTAGGTTAGTTATCTTGCCCGAACGATCCTTAGCTATCTTCACATTGACCGTGATTCTATTTCCAGAAATCTCGCCTTCCACCTTCATGTTCTTGCGCGTCAAGATCATGCGGTGGCTTGGTAGCATCCTTAGGCCAAGTGTTCCTGTCTCTGAAGTCAGTATGTCCGAGAGTGTTTCAGTGTCCTTCTGATCCGCTATGATGCTGATGACCCAGCTCGGACGGCCCTTTTTCCCGAAGATCGGTGTGATGGAAACGTCTTTGGCACCAGCGGCAAGGAGGCGTTCTGACGCGTATCCAATAGTCTCACCTGTGACGTCGTCAAGATTAGTCTCCATCAGGATCACATTGTCTTCTGTGAGATCGGGAGTCCTTCCCATGATGATCCGGAGAATATTGGGGACTGTGTCGAACTGCCTATCTCCAGCACCATATCCCACAGTCTCAGGCCTCATGGAAGGGAGATAATCGAGGCTGTTATCGGTCAGACTCGTCAGAATCGAGACTCCTGTCGGAGTTGAGAGTTCAGAGTCCAAAGGGCCGCCAAAGACTATGAATCTATGTTCTTTTAAGATCTCGAGTGTTGCTGGCGCTGGTGAAACCGTGGTGCCGTGTGAGAATTGGAATAGACCTCCACCTACAGCTACAGGACTAGAGTAGACCCTAGAGTCCCAAAAGATCCTTAGATCATCAAGAGCTGCAGCGGTTCCAATGATGTCAGCGACGGTATCCGCAGAGCCAGCTTCATGCAGATGAACGTTTTTGACACTCTCGCCGTGTAGTCTGGCTTCAGTCTCAACGAGAGTCCTGATTGCTTTCCCAGCAAAACTCTGAGCTTCCAGAGAAAGGTTCAGGGCCTTTGCTGAGTCAATTGTAGCACTGATCAGTTCAAGGCCTGTTCGATGCTGTCTCTTCTCTTTAGTTGTTATGGTAATTTGCTTGGCCCGGAATCCACATCTACTAACCTCCTCTACGGTGACGTCGATCCTGTCGCAACCTTGGACATGCTTGGCTGTCTCTCTTATTGCGTTGAGAACCTTCTCTTGGCCAGCGCCCAGATCCAGTAAGGCGGCGACCACTTTGTCACCTGAGATGCCAGCCAACTGGCAGTCGATGAATAGGATTTTTTTATCAGCGCCCGTTTTCATTAATACACTAACCCGATTTGACTATTCTTTAGACTCAACAAAATATGCTGAATATTCTGTGCTTCAGAATAGATTTGGACTTAAAGGCTTATTTAGTTTCGTCTAGGAGATTGCCTTGGTACGATATGGATCTTATGACGGATTTCAGAAAAGCTGTCGATATTCTCAGATCTAACCTGATACTGTTTCTGCCAGCGCTTATAATCTTCTATCTTGTCCCAGTAGTTCTCATGGTTGTCGCTGTATATGTCTTCGTGCCAATAGTCATAGTTGCATTTCAGAACCAGTCTCCGATCTCAGCTTTGCTGCAGGGCTCTCTGGTTGGAATCACTGTGGTTGTTGTATTGGCGATTCTGGCCTACCTCTATGTGATTTCTGGAGCTGCCAACATGAACAGGAAAGCGGTCCTCACAGGTTCTACTTCGATGAGTGATTTCTGGGAGGGTTGTAGGAAGTATTTCGGCAAGATCTTTGTCGGGGTCTTATTTCTAGGGGCAGTCTACGGTGTGATCATAGCGGTGGGAATGATTTCTACAGTGGCCATGATCCTTCCCAGTATTCCCAATATCTCTTCTCCGGAGGCTGTGCCTGCACCGCTGGCGGGGACGTATGAACCAGAGAAATTGACAAAGCTGATGAATTGGCTGATTGAGATCTTCAGAATGCTATCTGTCCCCGTGGGCGTGTGGCTTGCATTGTTCACACTCTCCGGGATTCTGTTTCTGTTTACACTCTTCTGGGTACAGGCTCTGGTGGTCGAGGATATTGGAATTTTAGGGGCGATTGGATCAAGTATCCGATTTGTCCGGCACAACTTCAAGACAACCCTCGGGATAGTCTCCTTATGGATCATTGCTCAAGGGTTCACAAGTGCTATTTTTCCTGGAGGAGGAACGGGCGGTGGGGGACCGGGCTACGGTTATGGATTCGCGTTCCCTGCGCCTCTTCAGGCAATATTCCATCTGCTCATCGCCACATTCTTCACGCTTCTGCTTTACACAGTCTACATGGACAGAGTAGGAAAGATATAGCGGCCACAAACAGAATGATCTATATGTAGAACTCAGTGGGTGCTTATGATTTCCGCTATGCCGGAACTACATAGCCGCGAGCGCGCGCTACGCTAGCTTGGTGGACTGGGCGGGATTTGAACCCGCGACCTTCCGGTCTCTTGGCGGCTGCATGCAAACCGGACGTTCCTTGGCCTCCAAGTTGGAGTATACCAAGCTGAACTACCAGCCCACGCCTCTGAGCTTAGGGCTATGACCTTAATTTAATCTTTCTAGGTGCTACAGACAAGCTGGCGAGTCTCAGATGTCGAGTTCTCTCGCATGATTTTATATTGGTGAGAGGAGTCTCTGGTAGGATTTGCCTACGTCGGGTGGTCCAGACGGAGTACAAGTGGGTTGCTCTCACAGTAACAACTATAGGAACCTTCATGGTGGCTCTGGATGCCAGCATACTCATCGTTGGTCTGCCAACTCTGCTGCGCGAGTTGAATGCATCACTAGTCCATGGCGTCTGGGTAATAACAGGCTACAGACTTGCGATTACGATCCTTCTGGTGGCTATCGGCAGAGTCGCCGACATGCTTGGAAGGGTCAGACTATACGTTCTAGGTTTTGCAGTATTCACGTTTTCCTCCGCATTATGCGGCCTGTCACAGAGTGGTGAGCAACTCGTCCTCTTCAGGCTGCTTCAGGGCATTGGTGGCGCACTGATAATTGTCAACAGTGTAGCTCTGATAGCAGACGCTTTCCCAGCAGCAGAACTGGGAACTGGCATAGGCATCAACTTCATGGCTTTCAATCTCGGCTCGATCATAGGCTACACTCTAAGCGGGGTGATAGTGGAGTTAGCTAGCTGGAGAGCCATCTTCTTTATGAATCTCCCAATAGGTCTGTTCGGAACGTTTTGGGCTTGTCTAAGGCTCAGGGAGATGCATCGTGGAGTTTCTGAGAAGTTCGACTACCTAGGAGCAATACTCTACTCGAGTGCTCTGACCCTGGTTCTGGCCGCCTTGAGCCTTGAAAGTCCAAGCTCCCCCTTAGCGCTGACACTCATGGGTGCGGGAATTGTCCTATTTCCATTGTTTGTTGTTGTAGAGAAGAGGGTGCCTCATCCCACACTAGACCTTGACCTCTTCAAAATAAGACTCTTTAGTGCCGGAAACCTGGCCAGCCTCCTAAACTCTCTGGCCTTCAACTCACTACCATTTCTATTAACACTCTATTTCCAACTGATCAGAAATGAAGACGCCATAACCACAGGAATACTCTTCATACCACTCGAGGCTGCAGTCCTTATAATAGGTCCTCTGAGCGGCAGACTCTCAGATCGCTACGGCGCAAGAGGATTCTGCACCGTCGGGCTACTATTCAGTGGCGCAGCCCTGCTATGGTTCGGCACCATAGACACGAACACAAGTTACGTAGCGATGACTCTGGCTCTTATAGCCTCGGGAATAGGAAGAGGATTCTTCATCTCACCCAACGCCAGTTCGATAATGGGGCCCATCTCTGCAACTAGACGAGGAGTCGCAAACGGAGTAAGAACAACAATAGTCCAGACAGGTATCGTTGTAAGCTTACCTCTATGTTTGACTTTCATGACACTAGGTATGCCATACAGCCTACTGGCACAGATCTCAAGCGGCACAGTTGATCTGGCGGCCGGAGTCGCCGTCACATTTCTCTCAGCAATTCACTATGCTTTCTTTATTCTGGCAGTTGTCACCTTGTTGGCAGTGATCCCTTCAGTATTGAGAGGGCCGAAGGTGACAGGTGAAATGAAAGCCAGCGATTCAACTAATCGTTAGACAAACGTGCTTTGATCTTAAGACGAGGAATTGAGGGCCGCCGGCGAGATTTTCACGTTGCAGAAGCAACGTTTTGAACTCGCCCTCCAGGCTCCATTGGCCAAGGTTTACTGCCTTTCAGGCCTGTACGCTACCAAGTTCCGCAGAGGTTCTTCTCTTCTACGTTACGGCGGCCATAGTTTTCACTTGAGCGGCTTGCGAGAAATTTAAGGGTTTGGTGAGGAGATTGCCTTCTACCTAGGTGTGTTATGTGGTTTGGAGGTTAGCGATTTCGGGGGTGTCTGGTTGAGCGATTTCGGGGTTCCTGTTGATTCTAGGCGGATCTACAGTGGCAGGATTCTTGGGCTCAGAGTGGATAGTGTTCGATCGTCTGGTGAGAGAGTATTTAGGCGAGAGGTTGTTGAGCATCCTGGCGCTGTTGCTATGCTACCGTTTCTTGATGATGGAAAGGTTCTGTTGATCAGGCAGTTTCGGTATGCTGTTGGTGAGGTTCTTCTCGAGATTCCTGCTGGGACTTTGGAGAAGGGTGAGGATCCTCCTGAGTGTGCAAGGCGTGAGCTTATTGAGGAGACAGGTTATGAAGCTGAGGTCTTGGAGCTTTTGTTTAGCTGTTTCCTGGCACCTGGTTACAGTACTGAAAGGATTCATATATTTGTGGCTTCGAAGTTGAGGAAGGTTGGCTCGAGGCCTGAGATTGATGAGGAGATTGAGCTTGAGCCTGCAGATCTTCAGACCGCTGAGGTCATGATAGGTGACGGTAGAATAGTTGATGCTAAGACGATCTCTGCAATATCCTATTATTTGTTGTCCAGAAGTTTGAAGAGATGAATGCCAAGGTTTATTTTTTGATGAAGTGGATTGATCGTTGGCGCGGGGGTACCCGAGACCTCGCATAATGGTTGCGAGGCAGGAATCAGGCCAAAGGGGCAGGATTACAGACAGACATAGTCTGTAATGTCAGACTTAAGATCTTAATGGTATGAGCCATCCTGTGGCGCAGGCCTTCGTGGGTTCGAATCCCACTCCCCGCACCATTTTACTTTCAACGACACAGCATTTCCTTTCACACTTGAAGCGCGCGTGTAAGATTCCTCGCTTAGATTCCTTCTTGACACTCTAGCTACCAGCAGTCCCGTAGAACTGACCGTGGAATACCATTGTTGCGGTCCTCGCAATGACTTTGCAGGCGATGTGGATTGATTGTCAAACGCTTTTGTGACATATATGCTATTTCATTAACTCCAATGTAAACATATTGATAGCTATTTAGAACTGAAATATCATATGTATCGAAAAATAGCCCTTATCATCATAATTATGATATATATTGTCCGCAATCAATCATGTACCAGAAAGGCAGCTCAATTGCGCTTCGAATATATAAACACGGATTGGAGATTCGATTTTTGAAGAAGATCTATGCAGTAGAAGATCACTGTATTGGCTGCCGACTGTGTGAGGTTCACTGTGTTACTCAACACTCCAAATCTAGGGAATTGGTGAAAGCTCACAGGAAGGAAGTCATTACTCCTAGTCGGGTGAGAGTCTCTGAACATGGACCAATATCATTTGCCGTACAATGCCGTCACTGCAGTGAGCCTGCATGTGTCTACTCGTGTCTATCTGGTGCGATGAGCAAGGATCCAATCTCCGGACTCGTAATACACGATAGGGAGAGATGCATAGGCTGCTGGACATGTGTAATGGTATGTCCCGTAGGAGCCGTAATCCCTGACATAACGACAAGCAAGGTTGTTGCCAAATGCGATCTCTGCGCTGACCTAGAAATGCCTGCATGTGTCCAGAACTGTCCTAACAGGGCGCTTCTGTTTCAGGAGGTGCCGCCTTGAACTTCAAGTACGTTATTATCGGAGGTTCAGCGGGTGGAATCGGAGCAATCGAATCCATTCGAGATATTGACAAGGCTGGAAGTATAGCCGTCATATCCGACGAAACCATACCTCAATACTCCAAGCCCATGATCTCTGAGTATATAGGTGAAGGAGCAAAGCTTGAGGAGATTATCTTCCGACCACTCAGGTTCTGGGAAGAACACTCAGTTAACATTTTCTCAGACAAGAAAGTGGCCAAGGTGGATGTCTCAGCCAAGACAGTCATGCTGGAAAACGGTGAGAGCATGGGTTTCGAGAAGCTTCTCATCGCTACTGGTGGAAAACCGATTATCCCGAAGATAGATGGCGCAGAAAGAAGGGGAGTATTCACATTTGTGAACCTAGCCGATGCCAAGCTACTTCTTGGGAGACTGCAGAATGTCAAAGAGGTTGTCGTCGTGGGTGGAGGACTGATAGGTGTCAGCCTTGCAGAAGCCTTGTTAAAGCTTCGAAAGAAAGTCACTATTGTTGAGTTGAAGGATAGAATCCTTAACCTGATCTTGGACATCGAAGGAGCTAGTATGGTCGCGGACGCCGTAGAACATGCTGGTGTCAAGATCATTACAGGTCGTTCGGTCACGAGAATTGCGGGCAGAATTCTCTCCGAAACGCAAGTGGGGGGCGTGGTTCTTGACGATGGCACCAAGATGTCTTGCGACATAGTGGTCCTGACTATTGGTGTGACGCCTAGGATTGAGGTGATTGACCCTAGACAGATTAAGGTCAACCGTGGGGTTGTCGTTGATCGATTTATGGCCACATCTGCACAGGACATTTATGCGTGTGGAGACGTGGCTGAGACATTTGACTTCGTTAACAATGATTTCAGACTACTTCCACTCTGGCCGCTGGCATATGTTGGCGGCCGGATTGCGGGATCTAATATGGCTGGAGACAAGGTCGGGTATCCCGGCGGAACCCAAATGTGTTCACTAAACTACTTTGGAATTCCCGTGATCTCGATTGGAGTGGTTAACCCGCCTAAAGAAAGTGGATATGAAGTTCTTGCGAAACTCAATCCGGAAAGCAGAACGTACAGAAAGATCATCCTGCAGAATGATGTCATTGTGGGAATGATTCTGGTAGGCGGGATCGTAAACGCGGGAGTCATCTTGGACCTCATGAAAAATAGGATCCCTATTGGAGAGTTCAAGGAGAATTTGCTTTCTGAGGAGTTTGGACTGATTCACCTGGCAGAGCCTCTGAGGCTAGAGATGCTTAGGAGGAACTAGGATGAGCATTTGGCAACTAAACAATCCCCACAAGGATCCTAAAGTCATAGACTCCTGCAGTCTGTTTGGAATGATGGATCTGTCGGGACGGCGATTCAACTCCAAGGATCCTGTCAGAGCTATCGCCAACATGCACGAACGCGGAAACGGCTTGGGAGGGGGATTCGCAGTATATGGGCTGTATCCTGAATTCGAAGATGATTATGCGCTTCACATAATGTATCTAGATATGGATACGAAGAAGACCGTTGAGACCCAGCTTGAGAAGTGGTTTGACATCATTAAGAGTGAAGAAGTCCCGTCAAGAGAGGCAAACGTAAGTGATCCCCCAATAGTCTGGAGGTACTTTGGACAGCCCAAGCGTGGGCAACGCCCCCAGAGCCCAGATGACTATGTTGTAGAGAGGATCATGCGGATCAACACGGAGACAGGAAGAGCATACGTCTTCTCAAGCGGGAAGAACATGGCAGTCTTCAAGGGTGTGGGGTACCCTGAGGACATCGCAGACTTCTTCATGCTTGAGGAATACCAAGGTTATCTCTGGACGTGTCACGGTAGGTTCCCCACAAACACCCCGGGATGGTGGGGCGGCGCTCACCCATTCAACATACTGGACTTGACAGTAGTCCATAATGGCGAGATCTCGTCCTATGACGCTAACAGAAGATACCTTGAGATGCTTGGCTACAACTGCACGATGCAAACAGATACCGAGGTGCTCGCCTATGCCTTTGACCTGCTCATGAGAAAGCAGCACCTCCCAGTTGAGGTTGTGGCGAACATACTTGCTCCGCGTCTATGGAGTGAGATAGAGAAGATGAATGAAGAACAACGCGCACTTCATACAGCACTGCGACAGACCTATGGCAGTCTTCTGATGAACGGACCTTTCTCGATAGTGGCCGCAGAGAGCGGTATGATGATCGGGCTAACAGATAGAATCAAGCTTAGACCCTTGGTTGCCGGAACGAAAGGAAACACCCTCTATCTCTCGTCCGAGGAAGCAGCCATCAGAGTAGTATCACCAAACCTAGACAGATGTTGGTCACCGAGAGGCGGGGAGCCGGTGATTGGAAGGATCGGCAAAGCCAAAACTGAAGGAATCCTTATCCAAGAGGCCACTGTATGCTGAAAAGCTATCTCTATCCAGAATACTACGTCGAACGAGACCAGAACAAGTGTATACGCTGCAAAGTCTGTCTCAGACAGTGCACATACGAGACGCACCGCTATGATCCTGAAGATGATGTGATGCTAAGCGACCATGAAAAATGTGTCAACTGTCAGAGATGCGTTGTCTTCTGCCCGACAAGAGCACTCACGATAAGAAAGAACCCTGTTGCGTACCGGGAAAACCACAACTGGACACAAGAGGCCATATTCGACCTGAAGAAGCAAGCAGAAACAGGAGGCATAGTACTGACAGGGATGGGATCAGGCAAACCCAACCTTACATACTTTGATCGCCTCCTGCTGAATGCAAGTCAAGTCACTAACCCTTCGATAGACCCCTTGCGAGAGCCGATGGAACTTGTCACGTTCTTGGGCGCAAAACCAAACGCAATCGAGGTCGATCAAGGACCTAACGGTACTAGCTTGAAGACTGATCTCTCGCCTCAGCTCAGACTTGAGACTCCAATAATGTTCTCCGCAATGTCCTATGGCGCGATCAGCTTCAATGTTCACGAAGGCTTAGCCAGGTCGGCAAGCGAGTTCGGCACATTCTTCAATACTGGAGAGGGTGGACTAGACAGAAGACTCTACAAGTACGGAAAAAACACGATAGTCCAAGTAGCCTCGGGAAGGTTCGGGGTCCACAAGGAATACTTGGATGTTGCAGCAGCCGTAGAAATAAAGATCGGACAGGGCGCAAAGCCCGGAATTGGAGGACATCTACCAGGAGAAAAGGTCACAGCCGACATATCTCAAACCAGGATGATACCTGCAGGGACAGATGCGCTATCTCCTGCCCCCCAACACGACATATACTCTATTGAAGACCTAGCCCAGCTCATCTACGCATTGAAGGAGGCGACCGATTACAGGAAACCTGTCTCTGTCAAGATCGCGGCTGTCCACAATGTTGCAGCGATCGCCAGCGGCATAGTTCGTGCGGGGGCAGACATAGTAGCGATAGATGGAGTGAGAGGTGCAACAGGAGCTGCACCAAAAGTCATCCGCGACAATGTGGGA
>Ga0315282_10003721_pt1 | contig 27190 bp, 28 predicted proteins | sample YL17G07_20_MG_FD_203693 | JGI IMG/M metagenome (GOLD analysis project Ga0315282, IMG submission 203693) | Sediment microbial communities from Yellowstone Lake, YNP, Wyoming, USA - YL17G07_20 | ecosystem: Environmental > Aquatic > Freshwater > Lake > Sediment | place: USA: Wyoming | collected...
CCCTGGGCACAGCTACCATATAAGACTATGCGGTTAGATGCATTCTTGAGTTCTTCCACCAGAGGTTCAATCAGCAACAAATTTACCAGTTTCTTGAATTCGATGACGATTGGGCTAGAGCGGTCAATAGAGTAGAAGTACATTTTCCCCTCTCGTCTCCGTTTAATCACACCAGAAGAATACAATTCGTTGAGGGAACCGTTGGCAGAGCTATAGCCTATACCAAGCTTACGAGCAATCTGCCTCTCGTAAAACTCCTTGTCCGGGAACTTAGCAAGAAGGCTAAGGACTTTCTGGTTTACTGTAAAAATGATATGAGTGCTAAACATTAAGCAGTCGCTCCCACTAGTGAGTATATGCTCATTATAGCGAGCGACAGCAGGAAAGTCAAGAATGTATTAACTTATGGTAGTGGCTTGCCTATTGCACTTTTCTGACATTTGTGCAATCGAGCTGCATTCAACAAAAAGTCATAAGTTAAAATCTCAAGAACTAGCTATTATGTCGGTGGTCCTCTAGGGAGCGAAAAACAGAAATTAAAAGAAGCGTATCCTAGATAGGAGGCGCTTAACCATCAGAGAGATTTAGTCGGCAAGAAGGATGAATATTGTTGCTTTTGTGCTCAGTTGACAGAGTTGACGTCCAGCCCTAAACTATGTGCATTAGCTCATCCATTCGTTCTCGACAAGGAGGTGAAGAATGCTCAAACAGAAACTGGGTAGGAAGCAGGTAGTCGAAGTCCGTCAAGTCTTTGAGAAGGAAAGCAGAGACTTCACCCCTTGGCTAAATGAAAACCTCGACCTGTTGTCGGAGAAACTAAATCTGGAAATCATTGATAGCAGTATTGAAGAAGATGTTGGCGAGTTCAGTTGTGATATAGTTGCGAAAGATTCGGATTCAAATCGAACCATAGTCATAGAGAATCAGTTTGGGGTCACAAACCATGACCATCTAGGGAAAATATTCACTTACGCTGCTGGTAGAAGCGCAGACATCATAATCTGGATTGCCGAGAGATTCCGGGAAGAGCATCGAAAGACTCTGGAGTGGCTTAATGAAAAGGTCGACCCCGAGTCGGGCCCCTCATTCTTTGGAATCGAATTCAAACTACTTAAGGTCGAAGACTCCCCTCCCGCACCTGATTTTGAAGTGGTGGTTCAGCCGAATGATTGGGAACGTAGCATCAAAATATCTGGGCAGCCCAAGAGTGAAACATCAAAGAGCTACTTCGAATTCTTCTCGCAACTGATCGATAGGTACAGTAAAGCGAATCCAAAATGGCGAAAGGTAAAGGCAATGGCTCAGAGCTGGAGCGGTTTTGGGGCTGGCAAGAGTGGTCTGTACTTCAATTGGGCATTTAGAAGCCAAAATAGGATTTCCGTAGAACTGTACATTGACACGGGCGATAGAAACGAAAATGAGAAGATATTTGAGGAGCTCCAAGAGAATGAACATGCAATCGAAGAACAAGTCGGAGAATTATCGTGGGAGAAACTGGAGGGGAGAAGGGCATGCAGGATAGCTGCGTATAAGGACGTTGGAGGCAGCATAAAGTCGCTGTCTGTGAGTGACTATCCGCAGATTATAGAATGGGCTGCCACAACAATGCAAAGCTTCAGCCGGGCGCTTTCAAACTACATAAGGAGTCTGTAGATAAACCTCTGCAAATACAGTCGAACCAGGAGGGAGTCAAGCCGAGCACTCCAAACGGTAGCCAAGAGACTCCTACCGTAACATGCTTACGAGCCATGCGTATAGCAAGCATCCAAGATTGCCTCGGCAAAGCCAATATCCCTTGCTGACGCATTATGGAAGTGAATCTCCATCTGATATCTTGGCCATCGCCCCATACGCTTGCGAAGCAGGAATACGCTCTCACCTTCGAGGGTCTCTGTATATTCTTCGCTTTTATCTGGGAAGCTCCATACGAGAAGTTCGACCTTGGGCAGGTCTTTCCACATGTATCCGTGATAGCCTGTCTTCCCTTGAGCTTGTAGCCCTTGCCTCAGGCGCGTTCTCATGTTTTGGGTCGTTTGACCGATGTAGACTACTTCCGAGCCCGACTTTACGATATACAACTTGGGTAGTTGGCTGTGATTGTCAGGCTCCAGAAAATGGCTGACCTTTTGGTCATTCACCTGAATGGCTGTTACAGCCCTGTCTTTCAGCGTTAGTTGGTATCTATGTGGTGCATCCATGTTTGTCACCTTTCTGGTTAGAACAATTATACCATGCTTCCAGCGGCAAACAAAGTCCTCTTCACCGGGGGCCTGTGCGGCAGAGCGACATATTTCACGGCGCGAACACGGGACTCATAGGCTAACCTTACCACCGCATTTGCCCTTGGGCAAGAAGCGTTCCCAAGGATGATGTACAAGCGATGAGACGTGGTCAGCGGCGTAATAAATACTCATAATGTGACAGTGAGGGTTAGAGAATGGGTGTGGGACTATTGCTTGACAAGTAAATTTAATCGTAGAGCTTCAACAGTTGCTTGTCCGATATCCACGACCTGTGAAGCAGAGATTATTGAATTATAAGGCAAAGTGGTGTTAGTATAGGCACGGTATTCAGGTGTTGAAAGATGTGATGAACATGCGGATTACTATTCTACCAAAGACTTCTTTGGGCTGGTGGTCAGTCGGCTTAGTCATCACTATTATTGTGTTGTTCATGGTCGTTCCGGAAGTCGCCAATAGACCTCTTGAAGTCGCTGCATCGAGCGGATTTGCGTGTCTAGCGGGAGCCGGCCTTGTAACAGGACTTATCACTATAGTCAAAAACAAGGAGCGGTCTTTCCTTGTGTTCCTGACCACGGCGATTAGCTTATTCGCTTTGATAATAGCAGTCGGTCAGGCATTCGGTAAGACAATCGGATGGTAGTGACCTAGAAAACAGCGGAAATCGGAGACTCGATAGTATCTAGGATGCTCAGTCAACAACTTGTCAGCTGACAAGCTTTCTAGCAGAGCCAGAATATTCCTCCAGAACAATCAGAATCCCGATGTTCGTGCAACAGTAACTTTATAGCGTTTTGTGCATTTGCAGTAAGTATAATATATAAAGAAGGACTGCTCCAAGCTCATGTCTTTAGTCCATTGTAATCAAATCTAGGCACTTCCCAGGTTTTTGAATTATGACACCTCTGGTTTGAAAGGGCGAAGCCCCTTCCCCTTATCGATGGGGTAAACAATTCTTAGAGTCCGTCAGAAATTGGCCGAAAAGGTATTGACATCTTTGGTGCCATCTGTTAAATTATTTGCCAGGCATATGGTTTAATATTTAATATTTAATATCTGATATCTAATCTACTTGTCCGAACAAGCAATGCAAATAAGAATTGGTTCCCTGTTACTAAATCGACAGGTGTGCAAGAGGTGCGGAGTCTGCGTGGAGCTCTGTCCCCGTCAGGTTTTTACCACTAGTGATGAAGGCTATCCAACCCCTGGTGACATAGAGCGGTGCACGCGCTGCAAGCTTTGTGAACTCTGGTGCCCGGACTATGCCATAGAAGTAGAGGTCTCCGAAGATGCAGGCTGAAAGAGAAGTAAGATTGATGCAGGGAAATGAAGCTTGCGCTGAAGGTGCCATCGCTGCTGGAGTCAGGTTCTTTGCCGGTTATCCTATTACCCCGTCCAATGAGATTGCCAATATCATGTCCCGCAGACTGCCTGAGGTGGGTGGGAAGTTCATCCAGATGGAGGACGAGATAGGCAGCATAGCAGCGGTGATCGGGGCCTCACTTACTGGTCTTAAAGCTATGGATGCCACCAGCGGTAAGGTGGTAAGAGGAGGTATTTGATGGGCGAAAATAAGAGCTTGCTCCAGCTTAGAGGAATAACCAAGATATTCTCTAGGGGCACTGTAGATGAGGTTAAGGCGCTAGATAATATCAATCTAGATGTCAATGCTGAGGACTATATTACCATTATTGGTAGCAATGGCGCTGGAAAGACTACCATGCTTAATGTTGTTGCTGGCGTATTCCCTCCGGAAAGGGGATGCAAGGTTATCGTTAATGGCAAAGATATTACTGGCTTGAGTGAATATAAGCATGCGGCATATGTTGGCCAGGTATATCAGGACCCTAATATAGGCACTGCGGCTAAGATGACCATAGAGGAGAACCTGGCTATGGCGGTGCTGCGTGGGCAGTCAAGGGGACTAAGGGCAGCCAGTAATAAACAGCGCCGCGAGCTATTCCACTCAGCTTTAGCTCCTCTAGGCTTGGGACTAGAAGACAGGCTAAATGCCTTCGTCGGCACCCTTTCCAGTGGACAAAGACAGGCGGTGGCTTTGGTCATGGCGACTATAAGTAAGCCGGCACTGCTGCTCCTTTTCCAGTTTACCTGTCTCAGCCTTAAGGTCGGCCAGCCTCTTCGTTTATTAAGGCAGTGTGAAGGTATGGGGGTGAGAGATGAGGTAGCAGACTAATCTTAGCAGACAAAAATCTGAAGAAGGAGTTTTTATCGATGAAAAAGGGAAAGTTGTTAGGACTAGCTGGTAGCATCTGCCTGATAATAGTAATGGCAGCACTGCCCTTTATGGCGGCTTGTGCAGCACCACCAGCAGAGGAGGTAAAGCCTATAAAGGTAGGCATCTGTTCTGCGGAAACTGGTGATCTTGTCGTGGAGTGGGTGACCATCGCAAAAATAGTTAAGATGACCTTTGACATCATCAATGAGGACCCCCCACTAGGCCGCCCTATTCAAGTCATTTCGTCTGATGGAATGACCACCGTCGAAGGAGAAATGAAAGTCGCTAACTTTCTAGGCGGACAGGGGGTTGCTTACGCAGTGGGCTATTGCTCAGACGGACTGTGGGCAGCCCTGCCTACAATAGAGAAGTACGGAACGCCGACCTTCACTCAGTGGGCCGGCTCCACCAGGCTGGATAAGACTCCTCAGGGGAAGGCCGGATTATTCTTCCGAAATTGTGGCGGTGACAGCATAATGTATGCCGTGCCGGGACTATACTGGGAGCAGGAACTAGCCCCGAAGGGAGCTAAGACAATAGCCGTGCTAAATGCTACTGATGAATCCAGCAGAAGTGCCGCGGTAGAAGCGAGGACTAACCTAGAGAAGGCCGGTGCCAAGTGTGTTTACGCTACTGAGTTTCCTCCAGACCAGATAACCTTCTCCCGAATTCTAGCCGATGCCTTTGCCGCAAATCCCGACGTGCTACTCGTAATGACCTCTCAAGAGCAGGGGAGCATTGTGCTGAAGCAGTGGTACGATTCATCTCTCAGGAAGGATATCCCAATCCTCGGACTCGATACATGGTTTGACCTGGGGATACTGATTCCAGCCACGGGTGCAGTAGACAATGTGTTGATCAAAGCTAACCCTGCCGTCGGTGAAGATATAAGAAAGTTCGTCGGCGAGTCGTACGATGTTTTCATCCACGAATATCAAAAGGTATATGGTCAAGGACTTATACCAGAGGACCCGTTTGCCCCATGCATGTGGGATGCTATAAATATCGGTGCACTGGCGATTGAAGCAGCGGGCGACCCCTCGCCAGCCGCGGTGTCCAAGGCCATAAGAGAGGTCTCCAATCCACCGGGTGTGAAGGTCCATAGCTATGCTGAGGGGATAAAGCTACTGAGGCAAGGACAAAAAATCGACTATGAAGGAGCTGCCTCGGACTGCAATTATGATGAGTATGGTAATGTATACCCGCCTTCAGGAATGTTTATGGTCGTTGATGGTGTGTGGCAAGAAATAACGGTCTACTCCTCGGAAGAGCTAATGACGTTTGCAGCAAAGTAAAGTGACACATTTGTGAATCAGAACTTGGAGGGTGTCTCAAAACGGAAGTGGCCACCTAGTTAATAGTATTTGGGGGCTACAAATTCAGCCCCCAAATACTAAGGAAGAGAGGGAAGGCAATTTGACAGATCAAATATGGCCCATTGTAAGTTCCTTCCTATTGGAGATGTCTATCTTGTTTCTGTTCGCAGCCGGATTCCATCTTATCATGAGGGTGCCCAAGTTCCTTAACATAGCCCATCCTGACTATGCTACCTTGGGCGCTTATATTATATGGACCTTGGTGGTTGCCGTAGGATGGAACATTTGGCTCGCCGTGGTGATTTCTACGGCTGCAGTTGGTGCTGTCGCAGTTCTGATAGACCGATTCTCGTTTAGATACCTTCGTGGTGCGCCCCTGGCTCTACTGCTGTGTTCAATGGGCGTAGCCTTAGTAGTCAGATACGGCATTTTTATAGGTTGGACAGGCAGATTTAGGAAACTCATCGTCGATTTACCGAACCTTGTAATATCTGGCACCGTAGTTAGCGGTACTTTGCTTCTTGCACTTGGCCTTGTTGTCCTCGTCCTACTAACATTCTTGTTCATCGTGAATCGTACCCCGCTGGGAGTAAGAATTCGGGCACTAGCCGACAATTCGCTATTGGCGGAGAGTTTTGGTATTGACACTGAGAAAACGCTACGATTTGTCTGGTTCTTATCTGGCGCCAGTGCTCCTTTGGGTGGGCTTGTTCTGGTATTATATCGCCCCTTGACATATGATGTCTGCTTCATGTGGATACTTCTCATAATTGCCGTTTCTATTCTGGCTGGAGAAAAGGTAAGTTTCACCCGCTTGTTGGGAGCCTGTGCCATTATCGCTGCCGGTATGGAGTTGGGACTATTCTTCTTGCCAGAGGCTTATACAATGGCTATAGGTTTCGCGATTCTGATAATCGCGATCATAGTTAGGAGAGTGGTAAGCAGATGACAACAGTATTCATTGCCTTCTTGCTAAATTTCGTGGTGCTATTTCTGATTTATGTCATATTCGTCCTTGGCTTAAACATCCAATGGGGACAGGCGGGGATACTGAATTTTGGCTTAGTGGCGTTTGCCATGCTTGGGGCGTACATCACGGGAATATTAATGTTTCATCCAACGGCTTCGTCTATTATGCAGGTTGGTCTTGGTCTACCTTTCCTCGTCGCGTTTCCCATCGCAGTGGCTGTTACCGGTGTCATTGCCTGGTTCATTTCGCCAATAGTCAAGTTTGGATTGGAGGAGTTGGCTATCATAACGCTGGCCTTTGCGGTATTGGTACATATCGTGACTGACAATGAAGCGTGGCTAACGGGGGGGACGACAGGCCTTATGATCACGTCCAATTTAAATGATAGGCTTGATGTACTCACGTACAACCTTGCCTTCGTTGGCATACTGCTGGTCGTGGCACTGGCGGTGTACTACTTTACCCGTACCTTAAATTTCTCTCAATTTGGCCGGATACTGAATGCGATAAGGCTTGACGAGCTCAAGGCAAAATCGCTGGGGATTGATGCGGTTTCATATCGAATGAAAGCATTTGTCATTGGATCTGTAATCGTAGCAATAGGCGGTAGTTTATACCTGTATTTTGTAGTAAGGACGGTGCCCGACCTGTTTCCTGTTGACCTGACATTTATACTCTGGATAGCTCTTTTGCTAGGAGGTAGCGGTAACAACAGGGGAGCAGTCTTGGGGATGGGTATCTATATGCTCTTGGATATGTTGGCCAGGCTGTATCTGAATATTCCTGCCCATCCCGAAGTTGGCGCCGGCCTCAAGTACGTGGTAACCGGGCTACTACTAGTAGTGGTAATAGTGCGCCGACCGGAAGGAATACTAGGTCCTAGGAGGTCCAAGTATGGTGGATAGAGAAGTGAGAACAATTCTTAGGTGTGAACATCTTAGTAGATCTTTCGGAGCAACTAAAGCAATAGACGACTGCTCTCTGGAGGTTCAAGAGGGAACCATCACCAGCATAATAGGTCCAAACGGGGCGGGGAAAACAACCCTATTTAACTTGATTGGTGGTTTTCTGCGTCCTGATTCCGGGGAAATATATTTCCGGGATCGCGACGTGACCGTGTTATGCCGGGGTTGCAAATGTCATGTTCTGGCCAAGATTGGTATTGCCCAGAGTTTTCAGGCGCCGAGGGGTTTCGGTGAGATGACAATAATGGAGTCACTGATGGTGCCACCACCACTCGCCAACGATAATACTCTCTTTAGCACTCTCAAGCTCCTGATAAGCAAAAAAGACACCTCTTGTGAGGTAAGGGAGAAAAGAGCACTAGACATGCTAAGTGGCATTGGACTCGAGGGTAAAAGAAACGATAGATTACTGGACCAAGACGCCGGGACGCAGAAACTGGTTGAACTGGCCCAAATCCTCCTCCTTGACCCAAGCTTATTTCTTCTGGACGAGCCTTTGGCCGGTGTGAGCCGGAACAAGGTTCCGCTTATTCTAAACTACATAAAAGGTTTAAGAGACAAAGGTAAAACAATTGTAATGATAGAACACAAGATGGAGCCGGTTCTGAACATATCGGATGTCATCCATGTACTGGTAAATGGCAAAGTATTGGCCAGTGGTAGTCCAGAAGAGATTCGAGAGGACCAAAGGGTTAAGGAAGCCTATTTGGGGGTGAGTCATGCTGGAACTTAATAACATTACAGCTGGATACGGGAAGATGACTATTTTAGAAAATATATCACTCCGCTGCGGTGATAGCGAAATTGTCCTCATTTTTGGTCCAAACGGTGCCGGGAAAACCACTTTGATGCAAACTATCTATGGTTTTGCTGACCTTCATCAAGGTGACATACGCTATAACGGAGTAGATTTGACCAAGCGTTCACCACACGATATGTCCTCTCTGAGGATTGGCTATATATGGCAACGTGGTGGCTTTTTCCCATCTATGACAGTCAGGGACAATTTCAAAATGGCGTTGTATTCATATAAAGAGCACGAGATCTCGGACAAAGTGGACAAAATACTTACTTTCTTTCCCCGCTTAAAGGAAAGATTAGGACAGACAGCGATAACTTTGAGTGGTGGTGAGAAGAAAATGCTGGCGGTTGCCTGTGTTTTAGCTCAGGACACAGATTTACTCTTGGTGGATGAAATAAGTGAGGGTTTACAGCCAACGCTTCGGGATGAAGTAATTGAGATAATTTCAAAATTGGTGAGAGAAGGGAATAAAGCAGTGGTTATTGTTGAAGAACCCACAGAAAAGGTACTGCAAATAGCCGACCGAGCGTATTGTTTGCGGGATGGAGCAATTGTAGCTGAAGGCCCGGCTCAGGATTTCTTAAATATGCCCGATTTAGAGAAATTGTATTTTGGCGAAGCCTAGAAGAGGAATTTTCAAATCCTTTAGCAATTCCGCAGGCAACAGCTATTGAAGCTTAGTTGTCGCTGGTTATTACCTACCTTGGGCATATGGGCGTAGCCGTTCAGCTTGTGGAGGAGCTGAGTGGTTTATGATAATTGCGGGGAGCCAAATGAGGCTGGAGGATATAAGAAACATCGCAGTCGTGGGGGTGGGGACAATGGGTCCTGACATTGCCCAAGCCTGCAACGGAGGCAGGGAAAATGGCAGATGAACGGTAACAGCTTGCCAGTTTTCCGTGAAATCACTTCTTATGGAGGAAAGCGATGAAAGAAAGAGAAAGACGCCTTGTCTCAGGAAATGGGTTTTACGTTGACGATATAGAATTACCGAACATGGCACACTGTATATTCGCTGGGAGCCCATATGCTCATGCCAGGATAAAGAGTATCGATGCTAGCAGGGCTTTGGAGGTGAGCGGGGTCTTAGCCGTGATAACTGGCAGGGAAGTTGTGGAATTAATGGACCCTTTGCCTGCAACCTCTAACTACGGTGCTATTGGTTGGCATTGGCGAATCCCAAAAGCATATCCGTTAGCTGTTGACAAAGTGAGATATCAAGGTGAACCAGTGGCAGCAATTATAGCTGAGCATCCATATATTGCCCTTGATGCTGCCGAGCTGATAGATATTGAGTTTGAGCAGCTGCCCCCTATAAGCGATGTTAATCAGGCTATGCGACCAGAAAGCCCGCTAGTTTATGAAGAATGGGGAGATAACATACAGGTACATCTGGAGTTTAACTTCGGCGATGTTGATGAGGCATTCAAGGAGGCTGACCGCGTAATCCGGGTATCGTGGCATGAGGGCAGGGTTTCAGGGTTTCCTATAGAGTCAAGAGGCTGCATTGCTTCATATGATAGGATAACGGGGATGTTGAATATGTGGAGCTCAACGCAGGCTCCTTTTCTTGGGCGGCAATACATATCTAGCGCATTACGCTTACCTACTACCAAGGTTAGAATTGTAGCTGCAGACGTTGGAGGGGCATTTGGCAATAAGGTAAATTGGTGGAAGGACACCGTGGTTGGCTTGGGTTCTATTGTAACCGAAAGGCCTGTAAAGTGGGTCGAAAGTAAAAAGGAGTTTTTCCTCACCGGTGCTCACAATAGAGATGTCACCTGGGATGGTGAAGTTGCTGTGAGGAATGACGGGAGCATCCTTGGGGTGAAAGCCAAGTTTCTAAAGGATTTAGGCGTAGAGGGCACCAACAGGGGGTCGGCAGCAATGGGCATCATTCCGGCCTGTTGTTCAGTAGCCAATGCTTACCACCTGAAGGGAATAAGAATCGAAGCTTACGGCGTTGTTACTAACAAGTCGCCCTATTGCGCCTATAGGGGCTACGGTAAGGATAAAGGGATAAAGTTTATGGAACGAATAATACAGGTTGTGGCTCATGAGCTTGAACTTGAACCGGAGCAGATAAGGTTCAGGAACTTCATCCAACCCGATGAGTTTCCCTATAAGCAGCTGTCCGGATATGTGTATGACAGCGGTGATTATCCTGCCGTACTGGGCAAAGTCTTAGAACTGGGCGAGGTCAGCTCGTGGAGGCAGAAACAGGAACAAGCTAGGAAGCAAGGCAAATACATCGGGGTAGGGATGGCTTTCTCGGTGGAGCCAGCGGGTGTAGCGGCACCTCATTGCATCTTCGGCGGTCTAACACAGGCTCGAGTCAGAATAACCAGCGACGGGCTAGTTGAGGTAGAAAATGACCAAACCGAGATTGGTCAGGGTTCCAATACCACCAGAGCCAAGGTAGTTGCCAATATCTTAGGCGCAAAACTTGATGACATCGAAGTAAAACGAGATAGTTCAGATATGCCTGGGAGCGGGGTATATTCTAGTCGTGGAGCCATTTACCCGACAGGGGCTCTGATAAGGGCAGCTACGGAATTAAAAGCGAGAGTGATAAAGTTTGCCAGTCACTTCATGAATGAAGAACCGGCGCATATAGATATAAACGACAGCGTTATCCATTCAACAAAGGAGCCGACCAAGCGAATGTCATTAAAAGAGCTAGCCGACTGCGTCTATTTCCACCCCGGCCCAAGAGGGCTACCTCAGGAAATGCAAGCCAAGCATGAAGTTCTACTTGACGTCTGCGCATCCTGGTTCAGCCCCAATACTGCCCAGAACCCTACGAGCACATATACCACCTATTGTTCTGGTGCAGATGTCGCCGTGGTCGAGGTAGATGTGGAAACCGGCGCGGTGAGCATATTGAAATACGCCCACGTGCACGATGCTGGTACTCTTCTAGATAAAGATATTGTCGAGGGACAAATATTCGGTGGCATAGTTCAAGGTATCGGTGAGGCACTATCCGAGGAATTAGTTTACACCAGGAGTGGGGAATTGCTTAACACCTCATACACTGATTACGTAATACCCACTGCTCAGGATTCGCCAGACATTGTTATTGGACATGTTGAAACGCCATCGCCTTTTACCGAACTCGGGCAAAAAGGCATGGGTGAGGCGCCGATAATAGGCAGCAAGGCAGCTATGATAAACGCCATAGAAGATGCATTGTCCCCATTCAAGATACGAATAACTGAATCACCGGCAACGAGGGAGAGAGTGCGCAAATGGATCTCAGAGTCTCAACGGAGGTTAATACCATGAAAGTACCTATTGAAACAAAGGTGAACAATAAGACTTATAAGCTCGAGGTTGAGGCTCGGTTCACACTTCTGGACATATTGAGGGAAGAACTAAAGATCAAAAGCGTTCACCGAGGTTGTGAACATGGAGAATGCGGTGCTTGCACTGTGTTGCTAAGTGGTAAGCCGGTATGCTCATGTCTAGTCCTCGCTCCCCAGGTTGACGGAGCGGAGATAACCACTGTCGAGGGCTTGCTTAAGGACAAAGAATTGCATCCACTTATGATGGCGTTCATCGAGAATCACGCCATACAATGCGGTTACTGCACCCCGGGGGTTATTATGATGGCTTACTATCTGTTAAACAATCGGCCAGAGTTCACCGATGAGGAACTGAGGAAAGGCATCGCAGGTAACCTGTGCCGGTGCACGGGCTACGTACATATAATCAGAGCTATAAAAGCTGCTAAAGAGTACAAAGATTCTGGCAATTGGTGGTAAATAATTAATATCTAGGAGAGTGCTTAACCGGAGGTCAAGGTAGATGACAAATCTCTTATTAGGGTTGAGAGCAATACCACAAATTGAGTATCACCGTCCGACAAAATTGAGAGAGGCACTACGGTTGTTGAGCAAGTATAAAGAAAGCTACAAAATTGTCGCCGGTGGTACAGACCTGATGCCAGCGGCTAGGCGCAGCACAGCGTCATTGCCCAGACACACTCATGTTATTGATATAGGCTCCATAAAAGAACTCAACTATATAACGATGGATGACAGCATTGTCCGAATAGGAGCAGCTACGAAGATATCAGAAATTGAGATATCACCTGTGATAAGGAAACACATACCGATACTGGCTGACGCTGCCAGCCAGCTGGGCTCGATACAAATTAGAAATCTGGGGACTATAGGCGGCAATCTATGTAACGCTTCTCCAGCTGCCGATACCGCGCCGCCCCTTCTAGTGTTGGATGCCAAGGTCAACCTGAAAGGTATTAATGGGCAACGGTTGGTGCCGTTGACAGAATTCTTCACTGGTCCAGGGGGAACTATACTGGTACCGGGGGAAATCCTCACCGAAGTCCAGATACCCATCACGGAGCCTACTGCTGGTTCGTGCTTTATTAAGTTAGGACGAAGGAATGCCTTCACCTTATCCATAGTGTGTGTAGCAACGCTGGTGAAAGTGAAAGACGGAGTTTTTGACGATGTAAGAATAGCCTTGGGGGCAGTGGCCCCCACACCCATTCGAGCCACAAAGGCAGAGGAGTATTTGACCGGGGAAGGAGTGAGCGAGCCGGCGATTGATGAGGGGGCGAAGGTAGCTGCAAGTGAAGTAGCACCCATAGATGATGTCAGAGCTAGTGCCGAGTATAGAAGAGACATGTCTTATGTCCTAACAAAGGGAGCGATAAGTGCTTCAGTGCAACAAGCAGGGGGGAAATGCTCTAATTAGAATTTGAACCTGTTTAGAAATAACTTTGGTCTTCTGAATAAAAAGGAGGTCGGTGGCAGGGAATTAAACAGGACAATTCAGAAAAGGTGAGAAACCTATGGGGTTGAGTGACGAGGCGAAAAAGGTAGAAGTTTTCGACGTTTTCTGGAGAGCTCCGCGTATGATGTCTGTTGCCGAGGCCATGAAACTCACGGAAGAGAAGGCAAGAGAAGGATTTTGGGTTATTATTGATGGCCAAATGTTCAACAATATGGATGAGATACGAAATGCGATAAAGAATTCAAATAAAGTAGCATTTATGGTGCCTGTAGGAGGCGGATAAGGGTAGCCTCCGAGGAGAGCCACCTTGCCCGACAAGGAAAGCGAACCACTAGAACTGATAACAAGCGTGAAAATGAAAGTGGAGGCGAAGAGTATGAAAAATGAAGTGATGACAGAAGAGGTCAAAGGAAGGGTAAAGTATTGGAGTGAAAGAAAAAATACATATGATGTTATAGGTACAAAAGTTCCAAGGTTAGATGCCAAGAGCAAGGTCATGGGGAAGGCAAGGTATGTTGATGATGTGATATTACCCAACATGTTGTATGGGAAAATTCTAAGGTCACCGCATGCCCATGCTCGGATTCTTAATATTGACACCAGCCGTGCTGAGCAACTACCCGGCGTCAAAGCCATTCTAACCGGCAAAAATGTGCCTAAAGTATATATGGTCGGGATTGATGTGAAAGATGAGCCATTCTTAGCCTGGGATGGCAAGGTCAGATTTGTGGGGCAGGAGATAGCTGCAGTGGCAGCCACGGATGAGGATATAGCTGAGGAAGCACTTGATTTAATTAAGGTAGACTATGAGGAATTGCCCGCAGTGTTTAATGTAGATGACGCGATACGACCTAATGCCCCACAAATCCATGACGAAGTGCTTGAACTCAAGGAAGACCCAGATAAATACGGACCAATGAAGGTTAAGACTAACATTGGCTGGGAGGTTGCTTACGAGCGGGGTAATGTCGAGCAGGGCTTCAAGGAAGCTGACGTTGTCATCGAAGACGAATTCAAATATACCAATGTAGTTGCCGCCTACATGGAACCTGTAGGATGCGTTGCCGACTATGATATCGGCTCAGGGAAACTCACTCTCTGGGTAAGCAATCAGTGGCCCTCGAATATACGGGATGTGGTATCTCGAAATCTAGGACTCCCTCTTCGTCAGGTAAGAGTTATTCAAGAGGCAGTTGGTGGAGCTTTCGGCTCCAAATTCACGGCAAATCAATTGCACCATATTGCAGCTCTGCTATCTATGAGGACAGGAAAGCCGGTAAAGATAATTCGCACACGAACTGAGGACTTCATGCTGGTGCGCTCCCGCGGTGATATGAAGATATGGATGAAGCTTGGCGTTAAGAAGGATGGTACATTAACCGCAGAAGAAACGAAGATTTTAGTGGACAATGGGGCTTACCAATATATGATGCGACGCAGGTCACTTCATATGCTGGAACGGAGTGACGCACTTTATCGCTTCAAGAATGTAAAACATGAATTTAAGAACATCTATACCAATAAAACTCCGGCTGGCACATATAGAAGCTTCGGGGATGCTCAAATGACCTGGGCACGCGAATCGCTGATGGATATGCTGGCAGAAAAGATAGGCATGGACCCAGCTAAGTTCCGACTAAAGAATGCCACTCAAAAGGGCGATATCACGGTTAATGGATGGCGTATAAGGAGTTGTGGCCTCTCGGACTGCATTAAGAAAGTAACTGGGGCAACAAACTGGAAACAAAAGAGGACACATAAGCAATCCAAGCGAGGCATTGGAATCTCATGCATGTGCCACGAAACTGACGACCGGGCATCTGATGGTTTCTATGGAACCGTTGCCCATGTCAAGCTTCTTGAAGACGGCGGAATTCAGTTACTAGTCGGTGAGGCAGAATATGGACAAGGCGCACATAATGCCTTCGCTATGGTGGTTGCCGAGGAACTTAGTGTCCCCATGGAGGCTATTGAAGTAGTGCCCCAAGATACTGATAGAGTTCCCTGGGGATGGGGGGCTTTAGGCTCAAGAATCATGTCACAAGGGGTGAATGCCACATATTTGGCCTGTCAGGACGCTAAAAGGCAGATTATAGATGCTGCTTCCATAATGTTGGGGAGCAAGCCGGAGGATTTAGAATATAAGAAGGGCAAAGTCCATGTTATCGGCTCACCGAAAAGGTCAGTATCTCTAGCTGAGATTGGTAACTATGCTGTACACCGGCTCGGGGGCTCGATGATTATAGGTAAAGGGGTGGAGGAGCGGTTTGAGACAGAGTACATTTTGAAGAGTACCCATCCAACTCACTATGGACGTGGTGTTGACGCAACTTATTTTGATGCGGTAATAGCTGAGGTGGAGGTTGATACTGAAACTGGCAAGGTGGAAATGTTAAATGTGGCGGTAGCTGATGATTGCGGCAAGGTAATTGATGCAATGCAATTAGAAGGACAGATAGATGGCGCTACAACCCAGGGCATTGGAGCGGCACTGACGGAGCAAATAATTATTGACAACAAGGGCAAGATAATTAACCCCAATTTCGATGATTACAAGGTACCGCTGGCGATTAACGTACCTCCGATTGAGAAAATCTTCGTTGAGTCCATCGAGCCGGGTTTTGCCTATGGATGTAAGGGAGGCGGCGAATCAGCAGGAATAGGCTCAGTTGCCCCAGCGATAGCCAATGCCATCTACAATGCAGTAGGGGTGAGGATTAAGACACCACCTTTATCTGGAGAGAAGACTTTGAGAGCGTTGATGGAGAAAAGAAGAGAATAAAAAATGCGAGATTTTAACTATTTTGAGCCAAAAAATGTGGATGAGGCTGTCTCATTACTGGCTAAGTATGGAGAGGCAGCAAAGATAATGGCCGGCGGCACCGACCTGATGGTAAGAATGATAATGGGCACCAGAAGGCCTAAATACATCATCAACCTCAAAGCCACACCCGGACTTGACTATATTGAGTGTGGGGATGAGCTAAGAATTGGGGCGACAACAACTATCCGCACTATTGCCAAATCTCCCGAACTTGCCCAGGAATGCCCGATAATCGCAAATGTTGGCAGGAAATTCGCTTGCATCACCATAGCCAACATGGCTACCATAGGTGGCAATCTATGCAATGCCTCTCCTGCGGCTGACACCGCAGCCCCCCTAATAACGCTCTCGGCAAGGGTCAAAATTATCGGGCCTGATGGAGTCAGAATCGTACCTGTGGAAGAATTTTTCACTGGACCAGGAAGCACAGTTATGAAACCGGATGAAATATTAACAGAGGTTCAGATACCAACGCCCCAGGCTGATACTAAATGGGCATATATTAAGTATGGGATAAGGGGGGTATCTGACCTAGCCATAACGTCAGTGGCAGCACTGGTCAACATAGAGAACGGAATTTTCACCGAGGCAAGGATAGCCTTAGGGGCAGTAGCCCCAACCCCAATGAGAGCGCGAAGGGTTGAAGATGCCCTAAAGGGTGAAAAGACAAGCGAGAAGACCATAGACAAAGCGGCTGCCCTAGCCAAGGAAGAATGCTGTCCAATATCTGATGTTAGAGCATCAGTCGAGTATAGGACACAAATGTCTTACGTCCTGACGAAGCGAGCAATAATGTCGTGCTTAAATAGCTAAGGTAAGAGGTTGACGTTGAGACAGCTAATCCGATTGATAGTGAACAGAGGCCCTTATGAGGTTATGGTAAAGCCCAGTGAAACCCTTATACAGGTTCTGAGAAATAAATTGGGGCTGACAGGTACCAAGCATGCCTGTGACACTGGCAAGTGTGGAGCCTGTACTGTTCTCCTCGAGGGCAAACCTATCAGGTCGTGTTTAACACTTGCCATCAGCGTGAGGGACAAAGAAATCAGCACCATTGAGGGGCTGGCTAAGGATGGAGAGCTACATCCTATTCAGAAAGCCTTTATTGAGCACGGCGCTGTGCAATGTGGTTTTTGCACGCCGGGCATGATAATGTTCGCCAAGGCATTCTTAGAGGAGAACCCAACACCACAAGAAGAGGAGATAAGGGAAGCATTGTCGGCTAATATCTGCCGCTGCACCGGCTACGTTAAAATTATTGAAGCTATCCAGGCTGCGGCAGCTATGATGAAAAGGAGAACAAGCAATACAAATTAGAATTGGTTCCCTGTTACTAAATCGACAGGTGTGCAAGAGGTGCGGAGTTTGCGTGGAGCTCTGTCCCCGTCAGGTTTTTACCACTAGTGATGAAGGCTATCCAACCCCTGGTGACATAGAGCGGTGCACGCGCTGCAAGCTTTGTGAACTCTGGTGCCCGGACTATGCTATAGAAGTAGAGGTCTCCGAAGATGCAGGCTGAAAGAGAAGTAAGATTGATGCAGGGAAATGAAGCTTGCGCTGAAGGTGCCATCGCTGCTGGAGTCAGGTTCTTTGCCGGTTACCCAATTACTCCGTCCAATGAGATTGCCAATATCATGTCCCGCAGACTGCCTGAGGTGGGTGGGAAGTTTATCCAGATGGAGGATGAGATAGGCAGTATTGCCGCAGTCATCGGGGCTTCACTTACCGGACTTAAGGCTATGGATGCCACCAGTGGCCCTGGTCTATCCCTAAAGATGGAAAGCCTGGGTCTGGCTTACATGGTGGAAGTTCCATTAGTGCTGGTTGATGTTCAGAGGGTAGGTCCCTCCATAGGCATGGCCACTTCTCCAGCTCAAGGGGATGTTATGCAGGCCAGGTACGGGTCACACGGCGATTATGCGTCTATCGTAATATCTCCTTCTTCAGTTCAGGATATGTTCGATTTGACTGTCAAAGCAGTAGACCTGTCAGAAAGATTCCGGGTTCCTGTTATTCTTTTAGCTGACCAAGTGATAGGACACATGCGGGAGAAGGTCGAGCTTCCTCCTTATGACGAAATTAAGACCTCTTATCGACCAGAGCCTACTGTGCCTCCTGAAGAATATCTGCCTTACAAGGGGGATGAGAGAGGTATCCCACCTATGGCTAAATTTGGCACTCCCTATCATTGGTATGCCAACAGCAGTTCCCATAACGAGGACAGCTTCCAGGCCACCAGCGATTATGTCATTTCTCGAAAGCTTATTGAAAGACTCACCTATAAAATTGAAAAAAACAAAAAAGAAATAATGGAAGTAAGGGGAGAACTCCTCGATGATGCGGAGATTGTGGTCGTGGCATATGGTTGTACAGCTAGAGCAGCTAGAGGAGCTGTGCTATGGGCTAGAAGTGAGGGAATAAAAGCAGGTTTCTTAAGGCCAATAGTTCTGTGGCCGGTGCCTGAAGAAGAAATAAGAAAAGCCGCGGACACAGCAAAGGCAATAATTGTTCCCGAGATGAACATGGGCCAGTATGCCCACCCTGTGCGTGAGGCCTGCTGGGGAAGGGCTGAGGTCTTTTCCCTTCCCAAGGTGGGGGGAGAGCCTTTTTCTTCGGGAGAGATTCTGGCAAAGATTAGGGAGATAGAAGTAGGTGCCTAAGGAAGCTTCCCTTTCTCAACTGGTGAACAAATATTTCTATACCCACCAATTTCCTACGATGTGGTGCCCCGGGTGCGGCAATGGCACTGTAGCTATGGCTATGGTGAGAGCCATAGATAGACTGGGGTTAGATTTTGACAAAGTAATTCATGTGGCTGGTATCGGGTGTGCTTGTGTGGCCCACTGGTATACTACCTTCACCGCGTTGCAGACTGCTCATGGCCGGGCCCTTGCCGGTGCTACCGGGATAAAGCTGGCCAATCCGGAACTGACGGTAGTAGTTACTCTGGGAGACGGAGATTGTGCTGCCATAGGTGGAAACCATCTAATTCACGCTTGCCGGCGCAACATAGACCTGACCGCCATAGTTTACAATAATTTTAACTATGGTATGACCGGCGGGCAGGTTGGCCCGACCACCCCCCTGGGAGCTATAGCCTCCACCGCTCCCGAGGGTAATCTGGAACCCCCCTTTGACCTCTGCAAACTGGCGGAAGCCGCTGGAGCTACCTATGTAGCCAGAGGTGCAGTCTATTACGTGAGGGAACTAATAAATCTGATTGAGAGGGGTATAAAGCACAAAGGTTTTTCCTTCATTGATGTGCTGACCCCTTGTCCTACAGTTTTTGGCCGCAGGAATAAACTGGGCACCCCGGGCCAGATGTTTAAAGCACAGCAACAATCTACCGTTTCCGTAAAGAAAGCTCAACAAATGTCACCTGAAGAATTGCAGGGAAAGTGGTTAAGGGGCGTCTTGGTGGAGAAAGAGGCTCCAGAGTTTACCGAAGAATATGACAAACTTATAGCTCGAGTGCAGAAGAGGGCTAAGTAAATGGAAGAACCACTTGAAATTCTTTTGGCAGGTTCTGGGGGTCAGGGGCTGGGTCTGGCGGGCATCCTTCTAGCCCGGTCTTTTGCTGAGGAAGAAGGCAAAAATGTGGTAGAAACTGAGGCTTATGGGATATCTATGAGGGGAGGTCATAGTCGCTCCGAAGTACTGGTAAGCAGCGGGGAGATCGATGACCTTAGGGTGACAGAGCCGGACGTACTTCTGGTCATGTCCCAGGCAGCAGCAGAAACCTTCATCCCCAGAGTCAAGAAAGACGGGGTCATACTTTTGGATTCTGCCTACGTGAAGGATATCCCTGAAACCGAGGCCAGGATTTTTGCCTTTCCCTTCACTGAAGAGGCGAGGAGTCTAGGCAGGGAAGCCATAGCCAACGTCATAGCTCTGGGAGCCATTGCTTCCATTTCGCTGGTGATATCCAAGAGGTCTTTAGAAAACACGTTAAGAAAGGCATTTGATTCACCGGCCAGGGAACTGAACTTGCAGGCCTTGGATAGGGGCTATGAGCTAGGAAAAAATAAAAACAAGGAGTAAGACATGGCAAAGAAAGAGCAGGAAATTCATGAGACAGAGAGTATTCCTTGGCAACCGGTAGCGGGCTATGCTGGGATATGGGAGAAGATTCTTAACAAAGACCCGGAAACAGGAAGTGTTACCCGGCTTTTAAGGTATGAGCCGGGCACAGTATTCAATGAAGTTTTGAGACACGATTTTTACGAAGAGATTTACGTTCTTTCAGGAACACTGATAGATATGGGAAAGAACTTGACGCTGAAAGCAGGATATTATGGCTATCGCCATCCGGGCATGGAACACGGACCTTATAGTTCCCCCGACGGGATGATGACATTTGAGATTAGAAATTATGAAAAATAGTTTCCCCTTTATTAAAGGGGGCTTATGAAGGCTTTAAATCTGACACTGAAGGAAAAGGGTGGAACAAGACCGCTTAGCTTCTCAGTGAGGCGGATGGTAAATGCTGGCTTCGTAGGCAGAGACCGGGAGGCAGTCAGGAGACATATCGAGGAACTTAAAAAAGAGGGCGTCCCTGCTCCAGAGGAGGTCCCTACTCTCTACCCGGTGGCGTCCTACCTGATAACCACTGGAGACGAGCTGGAGGTGGTGGACGAAGCTACTTCTGGAGAAGCGGAGTTTGTCCTCTTGTTAGCAGATGGGAAAACATATGTAGCAGCGGGGAGCGACCATACTGATAGGAACTTGGAACGCTCCAGCATTATCAAAGCCAAGCAGATTTGTCCCAATGTGCTTTCTTCAGTCGTCTGGCCTTATGAGGAAGTTAAGGAAGTCTGGGATGAGCTTGTTCTGAGAAGCTGGGTGGAAAAGGGTGGCCAGAGGATACTTTACCAGGAGACAAAGCTAGCGTCCATTATGAGCGCGGAGGATATTCTCTCTTTTGTCAGAAGTAAGCTGAAGGATGGTGACTTGGAAGGTGTAGTCATCTACTCGGGGACTGTCCCTGCCCTGGGTGGAGAGGTAATTTATGGAGAAGGCTTTGAGGTGGAATTGCATAACCCTAGAGCTAACGATTCTTTATGGTGCAAATATAAGGTTACGCTTCTGGATTACCTAGACTAAGTATTGGTTAAAAGAGGTAGGGAGAAAAAGGATGGCCGATTTGAGGGTAAATTTCTTGGGGGTGGAGTTTAAGAACCCGGTGCTGGCTTCCTCGGCTGAGCCCACCGCCGACCTGAAAAATATGCAGCGGGTGATAGAAAGTGGGGCCGGGGGATTGGTGGTCAAGACCTTTACTGACTCTGAATCTATGAGGAGGTTAAGCGCTCAAACAAGATGGAGATTCTTAGATGAGAGGCACCAGATCTGTCACGGAACCATCCCGCGCCTCTTTACTCTATACGGCAGGACTGGACTCCAGGACAAGCCGACCGATGTCTGGCTCAAAGAGGTGGAACAGGCTAGAGAGACAGGCGAGAAAGAGGGTTGTGTGGTGATTGGCAGCATTGGCTCCACTGACGTGCCGGGCTGGGTGAAATTGGCTAAGATGATGGAAGAAACCGGGGTCAGGATGATGGAGTTGAACTTCGGTTGCCCTCACCCCTCTCAGATGGAAGAAACTAAAACCGGGATGCTGGTGGGTCAGGATAAGGAATTGGCCTCAGAGATTGTTAGTGCGGTTACACAAAGTGTTTCCATTCCCATAATAGTTAAGCTCACCCCTCAGGTGGCTGATGTGGTAGAGATAGCTAGAGCAGTAAAGGAGGCCGGAGCCTCGGCAGTAACCATTCTCAACCGCTTTGTGGGGTTCTGTGTGGACGTGGAGAGGGGCGAGCCTTACATCTATGGCACAGCAGGAGTAGGTGGACCCTGGGTAAAGCCCCTGAACTTGAGGTGGGTCTATCAAATTTATAGAGACCTGGGCATTCCCATAACTGGTTCAAACGGTGCCTACGATGCCCAGGATGTGGCCGAGTTTATGATGGCTGGAGCTACTGTGGTTCAGATGTGCTCGGTTATTATGGCTGAGGGCTATGGATGGTTGACTAAAACTATCAAAGAACTAAATGACTTCCTTGATAGAAAAGGGTATAAGACTGTTGAGGAAATAATTGGAAAAGCAGCAAAAAAGGCTCTTACCTATGCTGAAATGGGGGAATTCAGCAAAGAGAAAGCCGAAGTCGATGAAGACCTGTGTACCCTATGTGAGAAATGCATAGAAACTTGCTTTTATAATGCCCTTAAGGTGGAGGATGGCAGGTTAGTAGTGGATGGGTGCCGAGGCTGCGGGATTTGTACCTGCGTCTGCCCCGAAGGTGCCATTTCTCTGAAGGGCGGCGGAGCTTAGCAAAAGCGGTTCTTGTCTCGCAGGAAGATAGCCAGGAATAATACGACCGAGCCGTGAAAGGGGGAGATATGAAGAGGTCGCCGAAGATGCGAGTTAAAAGGGAATCAATCACGCACCCTTGGAGGTCACGTTGAAGCCTAAGCGCATGCTAGAAGAGAAATTTATTGTAAACGCACCTTTAGAGAGAACCTGGGAACTCTTAAGTGACATGGAAAGGTTTGGTTCATGCATCCCTAGCTGTAAAGAGGTTAGGAAAATCTCAGAGACTGAATATGATTGGGTAATTGAAGCTAAGGTACTTCGCACATCGAGGAAAATTGTAGCCAAGACTAAAGTTACAGAGATGAAACCACCTGTTCATGCCAGCTTTGTGGGTGAGGGCGAACTCCACGAAAGGTTTGGCCGCTATAAGATTACACTAAGTGGCACAACCGATCTGGAGCCATTATCTGATAGCGAAACCAAGATAACATTTGCTGGCAACATACTTGCTAGCGGTGCCGGAGGCTTCATCATTAATAAGATAGCTTCAGGGCAAATGCAAGGGCTGCTACGAGATTTTAAAAAAAATATTAGAGCCGCGCTTGAAGAATAAACAGAAGTGAGGTAACGCCAATGGAGTATCTCATTCCGGGTACCACAGATGAAGCTTTGTCCTTGCTGAGTGAATATGGTGATAAAGCAGTTATTATAGCTGGTAGCGTCTTCTTTACGCCCCACAGAGAGGAGCTCTTTAGTGAGGCAGAAGTTTTAATAAATATTGGGAAGCTTGGGTTGGACTATATCAAGGTTGACGAGGAGGGGTTAAAGTTAGGGGCAACCACAAGACTGACCTCATTAATGACATCCGATGTCACCAGTAAAGGGACGTTCAGGGTGCTTGCCGAAACAGTTAGCGAGATTCCCATAAAGAGAATTAGAGACATGGGAACGGTGGGCGGTGAGGTGTGCATGAGTGCCGAGACTGACTTGCCAACCTCGCTAATTGCCCTAGATGGCAAGGTCGTTATTGCCAGCTCAACCAAGAGTAGAATTTTGCCTTTGGAAGAGTTCTACCTGGGCTATCTGAGCAACGTGCTCGAACCTGATGAGATGGTTACAGAGATTCAGATTCCCTATTTCCCGCCCAGAACTGGCGTAGGATTTGATAAACTTGAGAGGGGAACTGTAGATTTACCTATTGTCAATGCCGCGGCTCGAATTACTCTGGGTCGTGATGATAAATGTAGCGATGTTAAGATCGTGCTTGGTTGTGTCGCCTTCCCCCCGGTTCGAGCCGATAATGCTGAGAAACTGCTCATCGGTAACAAGTTGGATAAGAAGCTTATAGCAAGGGCTGCTGAGACTGCGGCTGACATTGAATGTATAACCGATATCCGTGCCTCGGGCGAGCTGCGAAGGAGGTGGGGCAGGGTTGCAGTTGAAAGGGCTTTAAACAAGGCTTATGAGCAAGCAAGGGGAGGGGAATAATAAAATGGCTGTATCTATTAGCTTGGTTGTGAACGGTGAAGCACACAAGGTTGATGTTGAACCCTGGTGGTCCCTAGCGTATGTGTTAAGAGAAAAACTTGGACTAACCGGCACCAAAATTATGTGCAACAACGGTGCCTGCGGCTCCTGTACCGTCCTTCTGAATGGACAACCTGTGTCTTCTTGCTTGAAGTTAGCAGTGCTGGCTGAGGGACAGAATATCACCACCATTGAGGGGCTGGCAGACACCGAAACAGGTAAGCTGCGTCCCTTACAGGAGGCTTTCATTAAGTATAGCGGCATGCAGTGCGGAACGTGTACCGCGGGGATGATTCTTACCGCTAAAGCTTTGCTTGATGAGAACCCTACCCCAACTGAGGATGATGTAAGAGAAGCCCTTGCCGGCAACCTTTGTCGGTGCGGAAACTATAAACGGATAGTCCAGTGCGTATTGGCTGCTGCCGAGGCGACGAGAGGAGGTGTATAAATGCCTAACGAATTCTCAGTGTTGGGGAAAAGCTTACCCCGTAAGGATGCTCTGGAAAAGGTAACCGGCGAGGTGAAGTTTGTAGCCGATATGCAGCTGCCAAGAATGCTGCATGCCAAATTTCTGAGAAGCCCTTATGCCCATGCCATGATTACAAAAATAGACACCAGCCGAGCCGAGGCATTACGTGGAGTAAAATGCGTGCTAACCCATGAGAACACACCAAACGTTCACCCACTAGGTAAATTTGAGTATCTCCTCGATCGTAGGGTGCACCACGCTGGAGAGGAAGTTGCAGCGGTGGCGGCTGAGACCGAGGATATTGCCAAGGAAGCACTGAAGCTAATAGATGTGGAATATGAGGTAGAACCAGCCGTCTTTGATGCTGAAGAGGCAATGAAACCAGACGCCCCCTTAGTGCATAAGGAATATAGAACCAATATGTATTATGGAACGGAGCATGGGCATGCGGCTTCACCGTCACCACGGTGGAGGAAAGATGGTTGGTTACCATTACAAGTTGGCGATGTGGACAAGGGCTTTGCCGAAGCCGATTACATAGTTGAAGGCGTATATGAGTCACCAATACAATGTAACTGCTCTCCAATACCCCGGTCAGTAGTATGCCAGTGGGCTGGCGATAACCTGACCTGTTGGGCCGATACCCAGATACCACAGTGGGTAAGCAAAGACATAGCTAAATGTTTAGGCATGCCACGGTCTAGTATTAGGGTTATTTGTAACTGGCCGGTCGGCGGCTATGGCTCGAAACAGCCGGAGAAGATAGCCACCCTTGCTGCAATAATGGCGAAGAAGACAGGCAGACCGGTGAAAGCTGTGTTTACTAGAGAAGAAGAATTCGTGGCTACGCATCATCGCCCTAACTACAAAGGCTACGAGAAGATAGGGGTTAAGAAGGATGGAACAATTACGGCGATGTCTCACCGAGTGATAGGGAATTTTGGCCGAGACTTTGTTTGGGGTCCCGAGGTAATGTCTGCCTCGGCTGCAGCTACTTGCGGTACACTCTACATGTATCAGAACATGAAATTTGAGGGAGCCGCCGTAATGACTAATATCCCAGACGCTGGAGCTATGAATGGGCTCGGAGACCCGGAGATGGGATTCATCGTTGAGAGGGCAATGGATGAAGCCGCTGAAGCAATCGGAATGGACCCGGTAGAGTTCAGATTGAAGAACTGCGCCAGATACGGCAGTAGAAGTCTCTCACGGCGTGATGTTCTTGGATTGTCACCTGATGAGCTAGAACTTCGCCCTGATTGGATAAATTGGGGTATTGTCGGGCATGATTTTGATAGCCTGCAAGAATGTATCAGAAGGGTGAGAGATAAGTCCGAGTGGAAGAAGAAGTGGAAGGGTTGGAAGACCCCTGTGGAAGTCAACGGAACCAAGAGAAGAGGCATAGGTATAGCTATAGGAATGCATATGTCTGCCTACCGCCCATACTCGGCTATTGTAAAGACGAACCAGGATGGTTCGGTTATTGTAATGTCAATGGCTGCTGAGATTGGGCAGGGCATTAGAACAGCAATGGCTCAGGTGGTGGCGGAAACGCTGGGGATAAATTACGAGGATGTTGAGGTGTTGCTGGCTGACACTGCAGCAACGCCCGAGGGCTGGGGGGTTATCGCCAGTGGCGGTACAGCCAGCGCTATACCAGCCGCCTGGCATGCTGCTCAGGAGGTCAGACGGCAAGTCTTTAATATCGCCGTCGGTAGGTTGGGGGTAAAGCCGGATGAATTGGAAGCAAAGGATGGAAGGATATATGTCAAAGATGACCCCCAAAAAAGTATTACATTCCGAGAAGCGTGCTTGCGTGGCTATCAGATTACCGGAGCTTACGTTAATCCTAACCCAGATGATCTTAGAGATGAGAAAACAGGCAAAACTATAAACACCTATGCCTGTGTCGCTACCATTGCTGAGGTGGAAGTGGACACTGAGACCGGGAAGTTAGATGTGCTGAGGATAACATCAGCTCATGACTGCGGTAGAGCCATAAACCCGCAAATAGTGGAGAACCAGATCGATATGGGACTTGTACAGAGCAATGGTTATGCCAGAGCTGAGGAGCTTATCGTCGACAAGGATACCGGGGTTGTGCTCAACCCCGACCTGCTAGACTACAAGCTTATGACGATTCTTGACATGCCTAAAATGGATGATATGCAAGAAATTGTTGTCGAACGTCCCTCTGCTTGGGGAGCCTTTGGTAGTAAGGGTTTCAGCGAAACCGGGGCTACCAGCGGAGCCCCAGCTATAGCTAACGCTGTCTACAATGCAATAGGGGTAAGGGTCAGAGGAGAGCATATTACCCCGGCGGCAATTCTTGAGGCACTGGGGAAAATACCTTAGGAGGTGACTGGATTGATAAACTCAAAAATATTGAAAACCAAGGTAGTTGACGAGGCACTCTCTCTGGTGAGCAAGTACTGGGTTGAGCCGAAGCATATTGAGTACGTCAATGTCAGGACAATAAATGAGGCAGTATCCTTGCTGGACAAGTACGAAGAAGCCAAGATTGTAGCCGGCGGTGTTGACCTAGTACGTTTGATGAGGAATGAGGTTATAGCCCCAAAGGTTTTGGTGAATATAGAAACTATTCCAGATTTGGCTTATATCACCGAGGATGCTGAGGGATTAAAGATAGGAGCCCTAGCTACTATTAATGATATTGAGACATCAGCAATAATTAAAGACAGATATAGCCTACTTGCTGAGGCTGCTCACCTGGTGGCGGCACCTCAGATCAGGAACATGGTAACCA
>Ga0315282_10003722_pt1 | contig 27190 bp, 15 predicted proteins | sample YL17G07_20_MG_FD_203693 | JGI IMG/M metagenome (GOLD analysis project Ga0315282, IMG submission 203693) | Sediment microbial communities from Yellowstone Lake, YNP, Wyoming, USA - YL17G07_20 | ecosystem: Environmental > Aquatic > Freshwater > Lake > Sediment | place: USA: Wyoming | collected...
GCCGTCGAGCTGAGGGGCGACCTCGACGGGCAAGCCGTGGACGTCTCGATCCCCCATGCCAGGGCCGACGCCGACGTCCGGGCTGACACGGCGCAGGCACTGGGGACGGCAGGCGAGTCGCCCCTTCTCCTCGCGCGCCGCGTCGGCTCCGGGCGGGCCGTGCTACTCAACTGCGAGCCCATCATCGGACGCTCCACCGACCCCGATGGCGCCGGCGCACGAGCTCTCCTCAAAGCTCTCTACGACTGGGCGGGCGTGCGTCCGGCGGTCGCCGCGACGGCGCGCGACGGAGGATCGCTGCCGGGGACGGAGACGCGCATTTGGGCCGACGGGGACGCCCTTGTACTCGGTCTCTGGCGCCGCATGGAGAACGCCTGGTTCAGCCCCACCAGCGGCACCAGCGGAGGCGAGCCACAGCCTGTCCACCTCACCCTTCGCCAGCCACTGCATGTCTACGACCTGCGCGCGCGCAAGTACCTCGGCCGTTTGACTAGCTTCGACGCGGATCTGCGCTGGGGGCGCGCGAGCTTCTTCATGCTGTCGCCCCGCGAGATCAGGGGTCTGTCCGTGAGGTTGTCGAGCCGCGCGCCCGATGCCGGCCGGCCGTTCTACGCGTCGGTCGCGCTCGACGTGCCCGCGTCCGCTAAGGAGCGGCTAGCGGTGTGGCTGCAGGTGATGGACCCCGAGGGGAACAGCCCGTTGTGGGGCAGGCAAGTGGTCATCCTGGAGGACGGCAAGGCTAGGGTGCCGCTGCTGGTGGCCCACAACGATCGCCCGGGCACATGGCGCGTCCGCGTGACCGAGCTGTTCACGAAGGCGACCGCGGAAGCGACATGGGTTGTCCGCAAGAGCGACCCGAGGTGACAGTCATGCAAGGTACATGTGTTGTGATGGCCGCGGCGCTGAGCTTGTGCGGGGCCGCGACGGGCGAGACTCCGGCCGTCAGTGCTAACGCCTCCGGCGTGCGGTACGAGTCGGCAACCTACGAATGCCAGGCCGGTCACCGGGTGGAGAAGCGGAGCGCGACCCTCGACTCCGGGACGACCCACTACACGTTCGGCTACTCCGGCTGCGTCGATCCCTCGCACGGTGACCGTCGCCCCAGCGCGGAGGGCAACTTCGGCATGCCCGCGCCTACTGCGGCGAACTGGTACTGGGGCGGCTTCCTGAGGGTGCTCATCAACGACATCGATGCCGTTGGCTACCGAGTGGAGGACTGGCGGGTGATCGAGACCGGCGCGCGCGGCACGCTGCAAATCGTCTTCGCGCATCCCGATGCCGAGCTTGGCCTGCGCCTCGTGATGATGCCCGGCGGCAACCACGTGCTCGCCGATATGCGCTGGAGTCCCCGCGCCGGCGCGACGATCCGGAGCGTGACGGTTGAGCTCCGCTGCTACCCGAGCTTCTTCACGGCGGCTCGCAACCGGAACGGCGACAGGCACTGCGGAACGCCCAGAACCGACGGCCCCCAGGATCAGACGCTGCAGCTCGTCCCCGGCGCCGACACCTACCTGTACTACTACGACACCGTCTTCGACCCGGCCAAGGGCGAGGGGGACGGGCCGTGCGCCGCCCTGGTGGCCCCCGACGGCCTCACAGGCGGGGAGGTAATGGTCGGCAGCTACGCCGTCATCACCACGCTCAGCTACCTGCCCGAGGCCGGAGCGGCGCGCCTGGCCCTCTACGACTTCACCGGCTCCACGAACGCCGCTGCCGACGAGTACCTCAAGGCCCACGGAGCCGACGACCTGGCGGAGCTCGTCGCGCTCGACTCTCGGCCACTCACCGTTCGGAACCTGGACGTGGAGAAGCTCCGGGAAGATGCCGAGCGCCTGCTGTCAGGCGCGGGAGAGGACGGTCAGCCCTACCAGGACCGGGTCAGGGATCTGCTGGCACGGGCGACCGCGCTGAAGGCCGAAGTCGACGCCGGGGACTGGCGGGCTGAGGCCGATCTGGGCGCCGAGATCGAAGCGTCGGCCGACCTCTTCTGGAAGCTGCGCGCCTTCGCCGTGCTGAACGATCAGCCGCGGGCTTGAGCCCGCGGCCCCAAGCCCGCGGCTACTGCCGCCCGCGGCCCAGCCCGTCTACATCACGGCGAGGATTACGAGTACCATCGCCACCATGGCGCACGCGAGGCGCCTCCGCGGCTTGCCTCGGCAGATGGCGCCCACACAGAGCCCGACCACCACGCCGGGCGCGAGCTGGGCCGCCGCCCGCTGAGTGGCCGCCCCCGCGAAGTGAAGCGCCGGCCCGCCCGTCCACCAGGTCTCGTCCCACGTCGGCGCGTTGTCGGGCGCGGCAGTGAACACGACATCCTCGAACATGTCGGCCGCCCCGAGGTACGCGCGGACCCGGGTCACGTGCGCCCCCGTCTCATTGCCCTGCGAGCCAGCCAAGTTGGGGAACCCCGGAAGGCCGCGCAGGGCCTCCGGCACCGAGTCCGTGGCGACGAAGCTCGAGAACTCGACGACGAAGGCCGGTTCCCCCGATGTGGACTGCTCACGCGCGCGCTCCGCATAGGCGTCGAACGCGTCGGATCCGCGCAACTCGGACGTGTCCAGGGCCACTGTGGCGTAGGGTGTGGCGTCGACATGGCTGTCGGCCAGGACGTAGATCTGCACGGCGCTGACCTCGCTCGGGGCAGCGCTCACCTGTGAGATGACCAGCGGGAAGACGGCCTTCGTCACGGGGAAGGTCAGGGCGAGCGGGTCGAGGCTGAGCCGTGACCGTTCCGCCGGGAGGGTCGCCACGCGGACGGCCGTGAACGCCCACTCGTCGTGGATGTAGCGCGCCAGAACCGGCTCCGCGGCCGATGGTAGTGCGTAGCCGTGATCGGTCAGCCACGTGGTCAGGGCGGCCGAGTCCGAAGCGGTGAGAACGCTGACCTCGTAGTCGCCGACGCGAGTCGTGCCCCAAACGGTGACAGCCTGGTGCCCCGCTCCATTGCCGTCTCCGGGGGCGGCGCCCATAATGCCGCAGCCGAACTTGCCTCCCCCACTGTAGCCCGGCGCGGTGTCGTCGAGGATGACAGGCGCCGTGAGGTAGTCCATGTCGTCGAAGACGGTGGTGTCGATCTCCGTTACCGCGCCCTCCGGCACCACATGCGGTGTTGGGATGATCCACGCATAGCCTGACTGCGGGTCTTGCGCGACGGTCTGCAGGATGAGCGTTTCCTGCGTCCCGTCGAACAGGATGATGCCGCGCTGATCGCCGGACGTGCCCGCATCCGCGACCGACTGGAAGAACAGACCCCCATCGGCCCATGCAAGCCCAGCCAGCGAGCACCACAGCACGGCACCAAGGCTGTACGCGCGCCACCACATGCGAACCACTCCCTCTCTTCGGTGAAGACGTTCCGGCGCCGTGGCAAGGCTCCTTCGGGAGCGGCGCTATCCTATCACGTCCCCTGACCGAAGGGGCGACCGGCCGGTCGCCCGCATCCATCGCCCGCCCCGAGTAGGGGCCCACGCAGTGTCCGGGCGACGTAACGATGGGCCGGCTCGGCGCGAGCAGTTGCCCGGAGTCGCGACGCGACGTGAACGCCGTGGCCGCTCCGAGTCGCGAAGCGACGGCATAACATAGCCCAGGGCGCAAGCCCTGGTAACGGTTTACAACGATAACGAGTCGCGAAGCGACGGCATTGTGCCCCGTCCCTCCGAGCGGCCACGCAGCAGCTACTCCCACACTTGTCGCTCATCCCACTCGACGTCGTGGGCGGATAGGATCTCCCGCAGCTCGGCCTGGTAGTCGAACTCCCTGTGGTGCGCCGCCTGGTTGTCGGTGTACGCGCGCACGCGAACGGCGTCCGTTTGGGACACGCTGAATGCGGCGTAGCCGGCCTGCCGCGCGAACGCCGGGGCCGCCGGAGCGCGTTGGCTCGCCCAGCGAGAGGAGTTGGCCTTGATGAACTTCACGGCATCAGACAAGCTCACTTTGGGTGGAAGGCTGATGAGCAGGTGCACATGGTCCGATGTCGCGTTGGCCGTCAGCGCGCGACCGCCCAGTTCCGACACCAGTTTCGCGATGTACAGAGGCAGTTCGACGAGGCGGTCGGGCCCGATCACTGGCGCGCGGCCCTTCGCGCTGAAGACTACGCGGTAGATCAGGTTGGTGAGCGTCTGACCCAAGCCAATGCCGCCCTTACAGGGCTCTGAAGTGTGTGGGCTGCTGACCCAGGGCTGCGTCCGCTGCGCGGCCTTGCCCTGGGCTATTCCATGCCGCCCCTTCGGGGCTCACGGCCGGTGCCCTCCCGCGCCAATGCCCGACTCACCGGCTGAACTTGCGCACCACACAGACCAAGAAGAGCGCCATTAGGAACGCGCCGAAGAGAGCTTCTCCGCCTTCCGCTCCCCATACTCCTTGCTCATCGCCGGTCCCTCGCCATCGAGGAACCGCAGGAACACGGGCGCGGCACGGTAGGTCCTGCCCGCGCGGCCTCCCGCTGTGTCGACGAACGATAGCTCGACGCCGATGGGCTGACCGCGCAGCTCCTCTGGGCGGGGCCAGTTGCCGTCGTCGCGGGTCGTGCCCGAGCTGGCCGGAACCAGCTCAAGGCGAGCTACCAGGCTCCTGTCGGTGGGATCGATGGCGCACACGAGAGCCGACCGTCCGGTCTTCGGACACGAGAAGCCCACCCACGGCTCCGGCTGCGACGCCGGGTATGCGTAGAACTGCTCCGGCCCCTGGTCGCCGAAGGGCGACATGTTCCCGAACACGCGGAATACATCGGCCGACGTGTGTGTGGCCGCGGCCTCGGCCGTGGCCGCGGCGACCGGTCGGACCATCCTCGTCGCTATGAGCTGCCCGTTCGTCTCGCCCAGCCCCTGTATGCCGCCCAGGATCGGGAAGTACGTCTCGCCGACCGGATAGGGCGTCGGGTTGTCGATCGACAGACTGAACAGGATGCCACCGTCCCGGAGCTCGATAGTCATTGCGACGGAGGCGTCGAACTCCTCGCCAAGGTAGTTCCGGAGGGGCGCGTCCCAGTAGAGGGTGAGCTTCCCGCCCTCCTGCCGGAAGGTCGACAGCTTCTGCTCGCGACCGACGATCCAGTTGGCCTCGATCGTCTGCCAGGGCTCCTTGCCGGGTATCGGCAGCGCGAACCTGTAGCTCCCCGCAAGTCGAGGCTCGAGGATGAGGTCGAGCCCGCTCACCTCGTCGCGGATGCGCGTGATGGAGCCGTTCGCGCGGCTCACCTCTACCAGGCAGTTCCCGTCCTCCAGCAGCAGGGAGCGGCGTGGGTCGAACCGTTGCGGGTAGGCCACCCGGCGGGCGTAGTCGCCCGGCAGATCGGCCGTGCGGACGTCGTCCACGCACAGCATCGAGTACGTGGGCTGATCCGCGTCGTCGACCGCCTTGATGTAGACCCTTTGGCCCTTGTGCCCGGAGCCGTCCAGCCACACTGGCACGAAGGCGGTGGTGTCCGGGGCGTAGACGCGGTCGATCTCGGTGCCGTCCTCCAGGTTCAGTGTCACATAGTTCCACCTGCGGGGCAGGCCCGATCCCTGGACCGACGCCCAACCGGAGATGAGCAGATGAACGGCCTGCTTGTCCAGAACGAACGTGTCGGACTTCAGCACGCCGGTTGCCGGCTCGCCCTTGCCGCCGCTCCAGGCCCAGTACTTCCCGCTCCAACCGGAGTAATAGCCGCAGGAGTTGTCGACCACCACCCAGTTGGAGTCTGCCGTCCAGCCGGCGAAGTCACCCGTCTCGAAGCCGCCGTTGGCAACGTCGGCCCGCGCGGGCGGCGCGACCAGTAGGAACAGTACCGCGGCCCCGAGCCCCCGTGCTCTCATCGCGATCCTCCAGACTCCCGCGCGAACGCCGGGCGCGCGCGAGCTAGCCCTGCGGCGCGCCGCCGACGTAGTACACGGCAAGCTTACGGATGATGGGCTCGGCCGTCGGCCTGACGCACCTGAGCCTGACGCCTGTGACCTTGACCGGCTCGAACCGGTCTATGCGCTTGTGTCCGATGGACTGGCCGGTACAGAGGTCGCACCACTCTCCCCGGATTCGGCATTCGATGGCGTACTCGCGGACGCGCTCGCCCTCGCGGATGTCCTCCATCGCGATGACGTGGTCGATGAGCGTCGGCCGCGCCAACTGAAGCTCGACGACGCTCCCGCGGCCCTCCGTCTCCGCCAAGCTGTGCCCGAACCGCCGCTCGATCTCCGCCGCGAACTCACGGTACCGCTGCATATCGGCCTCCGGCACAAGGCCTCGCCGGTCGATGTTGGCGTTCAGCAGCAGGTTGCAGTTCCGTCCGACCGAGCGGTAGTACATGTCGACGAGCTCACCCACGCTGTACAGCTTGCGCTCGGAGTCCGGGTGCCAGAACCAGTCGTGGTTCCGAATGGGCACGTCGCACTCTCCCGGCTGCCAGACGAGGCCGTCGGGATCGCCGGCGCCGGCGGCTTCGTGGGCCGAGACGGTCGCCCAACACGGGTAAGCGGCCACGCCCGACTCGTTTCCGATCCACCGGATGGATGACGCGGGGCCGCCGAAGACGATGGCTTCCGGCTGGAGCCTGCGCAGGATCGGAAGGATGTCCGGGCCGCCCTGATCCGGCGACAGGGCTCCGCCGTCGAACCAGACCTCGAAGAAAGACCCGTAGTTCCCCCACAGCTCAGCGAGCATCTTCTCGGCCACCCGAGCGTACTCGGATTGCTTGGCGGCGTCGCCGCCCGCGCCCCAGTTGACTAGGCCCGGGTTGCTCACGTCCCAGTAAGCGTTGGCGGTGACACTCGCATAGAGGCCGGGCTGGACCCCTGCCCTGCGGCACGAGTCGACGTAGTCCCGGACAACGTCTCCCTTGCCGCCGCGCCACGGCGACTGCTTCACGCCATATGGGTACAGGTCGCTCTGCCAGCACATGAACCCGCTGCAGTGCTTGGCCACGAGCACGGTGTACCTCGCGCCGGCCGCCTTGGCCGCGTCCAGCCACTGGTCGGTGTCCAGGTCTACGGGGTTGTACAGGGCCGGGTCGAGGTGGCCGGTCTTCTGCCAGTCCCACTCGGCTACGTCGGTATAGACCGGGATGTCGAAGCAGATCATCATCCCGATCTCCATGTCCTGCCACTTCACCTGTTGCGGGTTGGGCTTGACCACCGGATTCCCCTCGTCGGCCGCGCTAGGGGCACCCACGAGTAGCGCGGTCACGGTAAGGGCAAGTGCGGGTCCGAATACCACGCGGCAACCTCCTTACTCTCCTCGACCGACCACGAGCGGGCGCGCAGCCATGTCTCCGCGCCATCATCGCGATCCCCTCAGTTCCTCAACAAACACGAGGCGCTCGGCCGGCACGACGATCTCGGCGGGCAGCCTTGCTACACGGCTCCCGCAGCAGGGCGCTAGAATCCGCACTCTATCGCCGGGCGATCCCTCGAACCCAAGGAAGGTCAGCCTGCGCTCCTCCGTCCTGCTGTTCGTGACGATGCACACCCGACGGCCGTCCGTGCGGTTGCGGAACACGTTGTATTGCACGCCATCCCCGGCGCCGCCCTCCAGCCTCACTTGGGTCGCGCCCAGGACTTCGCCGAAAAACACCGTGTCCTGCAGGCTGTCGCGGATGCGCTTAACCTCCTCTATGTAGTCCGCCAGCCCACGGAACGGTGGCCAGTCGAGCGAGCGGCTGAAGTTCTCCGGGGCAACCATCACGATGTGCCCGTCCCGGACGGCGTTGTTCACCCCGAGGTAGTCGTACGCTTGGTACAGGCCCAGGGTCTCGGCGTTCTCGGGGAACACCTGGCGCGTGACGATCTGGTTCCCGACCCACCACGTGGCACCCCCGAACTGTATCAGCCGATCCCAGTTGCACTCAAACGACATGGCCCAGTCGGGATTGTACCGGCGGCACTCCGCCATGATCTCCTTGGTGAGGAGGATCGTGCCCTCCCATGTCGATGTGTCGGGGCCCATGGGGATGTCGGGGTTGTAGTCGATCGCCGATGGGTACACCTTGTCCACGTGCACCCCGTCCGCGCCGATCCGGGCCAGCTTGGCGAACTGGTCGACGATGATCTTGCGGTACTCGGGGAACCCGCAGTCCGCCCACGTCATCAACTTCGGGTGACCCATGCGTGCCCAGAGCGTGCCCATGCCCCAGCCGGCCATCCACGTGTACCCGCCGCCCGGGCCCATCTCGCGGTACTTGCTTAGGTCGCGCTTGTACCACTCCGAGTCGACCATCATGGGCTGGTAGTTCGCGAAGAAGTAGACATTGAGCCCCATCTCGTGGCACGCGCGGATCCCTTCCTCGAGCTCCTCCCACGTGCCGAGGCGAGCGTCGGGAGTGTAGTCGGGGTAGCCGTTGTCATGACCGCCCTGCTGCCAGCCGCTTATCTGCACGGCGATTATGCCATGCTCCTTGGCCGACCGCGCCCACCGCGGAATGTCCTTGAACGTGTAGTTGATGGTGCCCTCGGGCAGCATGAACATGGTCATCAGGAAGAATGATTGCCTGCGGATCCAGTCGTCCTCCGGCGCCGGTATGCCGAACGTGTCGATGAACCACCGGCGGTAGACCTTCGCGGCCTCCCGCCAATCGCCGGGCACGAAGGCGACGACCACCGGCGAGCCGTCGAACGTCTCCCCGGGCGGCGTGGACGGAAGGTGCTGAATGCAGGCGGCCACGTCCGTTCCACCCGGCCCGGAGGTCTGTGTGAATCTGTACGTCTTGTACCGCGCGACGGGATCGTGGGAGGCGAAGTAGACGGACCTGCCCGCCGTCCTGCTCCGGACGCAGCAGAACGACATGTTCATCTGCCCCGGGTAGCCGAACGCGGCGTCGGCGAAGGGGGTCACGATCGGCCTCTCCGTCGGGGTCGAGGTCGGGATCCAGAGCGACGCGTCGCTTGGCTCGTCAGGCGCGCCGAAGCCGGCGAGCCCGCCGATCAGCGGATACCAGGCTTCGACCAACTTGCCCTCGGTGCGGTTGTCGACGTGAAGGATGAACGTCAGGAGGCCGGCTGCGGCGGTGACGTCCATGCGGGCGCCGAGATCGTGCCGCACGCCGGCAGTGTCCGTCAGCGGGCCGTCCCACGTGACCGTGAGCGCGGTTCCGTCAACCCGGGAGGACGACACGCGCTGATCCTTGCCCAGGATCGTAGAGGCGCTCTCGTCGGGGCCGCGCAAGACCAGCCGGTAGCTCTCGGCCAGCCCGGCGGGGGGGGCCAGGACGGTGCCCGATGGCAGGTCGGTAATCGCCATGATCGTCCCGCTCGCCGCGTCGACGTCGAGCTCCACTGCCCCGTCGCGGAGCACGACCGGCGGCGCCGCTCGGCATCCTGCGGCGGCTAGTGCCAGCGTCAGCAAGACGACATGCGAGATGTGCGGTCGCTCTCGGTCTCGACTCAACGTCTTCCCTTCGATTCCGCCGCTCTCTGCTTGTGCGGCCATGAGAGGTGGGCCCAGCGGGTACGCGGAACATGCGCTGCGCGGGGCTTCCTATGCCACGGAAGTCGACCTCCTAGGGAGGAGATGCTTGTATGCGACGGCACGGCTTTACACTCATTGAGCTGCTGGTTGTCATCGCGATCATCGCTATCCTCGCGGCGATCCTTTTCCCGGTGTTCGCCAAAGCACGCGAGAAGGCACGCCAGGCAAGCTGCCAGAGCAACCTTCGGCAGATGGGCACGGCGGCCCTCATGTACGCCCAGGACTACGACGGGCGGTGGATCCTACTGAGCTTGCCAAACGTGGCATGGGGGCTGCCGACAGGCGGCCACACCTGGCAAGTGGGCATCCAGCCCTACATGAAGTCCTACCAGATCCAGGACTGCCCGAGCTTCGCCTGTGAGCCGCGGTGGTGCACGTGCGCCCCTGGCTGTTGCTCTTCCCCGTCGACCGGGCGCTACCGGGGCGGCTACGGCGGTAACCGTGGCTGTGTTCCCGCCGGCTCCGGGACTGTCGATGGCATCGAGGGATGCTACAACAACCCCTTCGGCAAGAACGACGCGGAAGTGGCCCTGCCTGCCGAGACAGTGTTCGCCACCGATGCTCCTTGCTATGTCGTGTCCGAGTCGCCCTGCTGGCCCATCCAGCCCACGTGTCGAATCGCGTTTCCACACAACGGCGGGCTCAACATCACGTGGTGCGACGGCCATGTCAAATGGCACAAGATGGACTCCCCCCAGGTGACCAGACATCGCTACTGGACTATTGAGGCGGACTAGCCACCTGCGCCACACAAGCTTCCCCGGGCTCACCAGGCCCCATAACGCACGGCCGGCCGAAAGGCCGGCCGTGCGTTCGTTTCCAGGTGGCGCTCGGCGCATCAGCGGGGTCTACGATCGGGACAGGACGGAGGCTGCGCGCCCGCAGAGCGCCTGCGATGCCTAGCCGCCCGACGGTGTTGCCTTGCCCCCGCCCTTCGGGATGGCGGGGCCGCCGCCCATCTTGCCCTTCTCTATCATGGTCTTCATCTGGTTCTGCATCTCAGTCTTCTTCTCGGTCGGCGGGGCCTTGGTCGAGCTCTGCGGCTTCCCTCCAGGGCAGGAGCAGATGATCGCGGTGACCACGGATAACGCGACCAGGAAGCTGACAACCTTGGCTCCGGATAGCCTCGGGCGGCTCATGGTATCACCTCTCGTCACGCGGATGGGCCTGCCGGAACGCGGCGGACGGTCAGTCCCTCGTCGGTCGCAGGTCGCTGCCGGCAGTTCGCAGCACTGCGGCGCGCCACCTGCACGGCGACGCGCGTGCGTTCGGCGCGCAGGTGTCACCGAGGCAGGTAGGTCTACGGCGACAGCTTCACCACCTCATACAGCCCCACGTGCGGCACCGTGACGACCTGCTGGTCGCCCTCTCGAACGATCGGCAGTGTCCTCCCCGACACGGCCGCCACCGCCGATCTCACCGGCTGCCTTGAACGGATCCTGACCGGGGGCCCCTCGTCCTTCCGCCAGGTTGCGTGGGTCCCGTCCAGGTTATGCAGGTGCACAAGCGCTCCGCCATCCTGCGCACGGAACATCCCGACACGCACGTCCTGCGGCGCCTCGACCTCGATCTCCGGAGGCGCGAGCCCGCGGACGAGCCTCGCCAGGACCGACGCGCAGTTCGTGGGCGCCACGCCTCCTACCGGGGTCGTCTCGAAGTCGTCGGCCAACACGGCCGTTGCCTGACCGTCGGCTGCGCCGATCCGCTCGATCCGCACGTTGTCCACATGGAAGACCGACTGCTCCGATCCCGGTGAGTAGATGACGGCCCAGTCGCAACGCCGCACACCAACGTCCGCGCAGGGCAGGTCGCGGAACACCTGCGGGGCCTCTCCGGGGGCCGTCAACGTCACGTCATAGCCCGAACCATCGGGGCCGAACCTCCAGTCGATCCCCACATGCAGCCACGTGTCGGGAGGGGCCTCCGCAAGCTTACTGTCGCCTGCCACCAGGCGCCCGCCGTCACCGAGTCGGATCGCCGGCCCGATGCACGGCGGAGTGCTGCTCCGCAGCTCGATGGCGGCCACCGCACCCTTGCCGAGCCGCAGGTCACACTCCAGCCGGCCGCCCGAGGACCGTGGAGGCTCGAACGACCCGAAGCGCATCTCCATGTCGGGGCAGAACGGGTACGGCGCGTCGGGGTCGTCCGCGAACTCGAGCGAGTGCTTCCCCGTGCACGCCAGCGCGTCCGTGACCGCGAGTCGCGTCTTGCCTCCCACTGACGGCTGCCAGCCGCGGTCGGTGCGTCCCAGGTCCGTGTTGACCACCAGGGCTTGCCCGCGGCCGAAGGTCCGCAGCGCGATCGCGGGCGCCGCATCCTCGCTCTCGCCGTCGCGGTAGAGCACGTCCCAGCCGCGTCCGCGCAGCGCTAGGGGTACCTTCAGCGCCGTTGTGGACAGCGGGTCGCCGCCCTCTACGGGCACGAGTAGCGCTGCCTGCCACTCGTCCGCGGCCGGGGAGGGCACGCCGCCGAATGAGTACCCAAGGGCGGCGCCGAGCGGGTTCCTTGAGCGCGGCTCCCCCCACTCGTCCAGCGCCCCGGCGCCCGGCCCTACCACGGCCAACCCGCCGCCGCGCACGTAGTCGGCGATCGCCAGAGCCTGCTCGTCCGACAGCGCCAGCGACATCGGCAGCAGCAGGGCTCGGTAGCCACGCAGTCGGGTAGGCACAAGGTCCCGGTCGTAGACGTAGTCGGGCGCGATGTGCGCCATCCCGAGCCCCTGTGTCCAGCCCTCGATCGATTGCCAGTACGGCTCCAGGCTCCAGTCGGCGCCCTTCCGCTCGCGGGAGAGGTAGAAGGTCTCGGTCTGCTGGGAGAGGTGCAGCGCCGCGTACGGGTAGGACTCGCCCCCTACGTACGGCCGGATAGCCTCCATGATGGGAGCCAGGATGGCCGCCGTCGGCCCTACCAACTTCGCGTCCCCGCCGCCGAACGAGGGCATCCCACCTGCCGCGAAGCACGTGAGGGCGTGGTGAAGCAGATCGTCTGTCTGCGGGGCCGTGTCCGGGTCCTCCGCGCAGTCAAATGGCCGCCACACCTCCGACTGGCTCCTGCCATAGGCTCGGCAGAGGCGCATCGTGAGGTCGACCCGGGCCTCGCCGGTCGCCTCAGAGCCGGTGATGATGTCCGCCTCGTACGGGTTGAGAGGGATGGCGCCCTGCCAGGGGATCACGGGGCGATGGTAGTGGTTCACCACCACCGTGGCGTGCGGATGAACGGCGTGGATGCCCCGCGCGAGCCGACCGAGGTACTCGCCGAAGGCCTCGTACCGCCAGGCCACCCACCGACGGAACGCCGGGTCGCTCCAGTTCACGTCCGCGGGCGCCTCGAGCCCCGTGTCCGCGCGGAAGCGCTCCTTGCATGCGTCGCAGACGCACGAGAGCGGGATGGGTCGGTCCCAGATCTGCGTCCAAGCGCTGCCATCAAACCAGAACCCGTCCAGCCCGAAGCGGTCGATCGCCTCATTGCAGAAGTTGATCAGCGCCTGCCCGTAGTCGGAGAGTACGCAGCAGTCGATGTCCTTGTGCCGCCCTTCGGGCTGAGGCACGATGAACTGCTGACGCCAGTCGGGATGCTCTTGCCAGCCGGTCCGGCAGATGATGAGCGGGTACCACGACATGACGGGAGTGCCCCGGGCATGGAGCTCTGCGACCCATTCCTTGAGTGTTCGCGCGTTCTCGGCCGCGTTGGCGAAGTCGGCCGGCAGGAACGCCGAGTCATAGTAGGGTGCGCCCAGCGGATCGACGACGCTGATCCACCGGGCGTCCACGCCTCCGCCGGCGAACCCTCGCTCTGTCTCCTGTCGAGGCCCGGCGTCCGTCATGCTCTCCGGGCCCGGACGCCATTCCAGCCGCACCGTCGACCGGCCATACGCGGTCTGGTCCGCCGGCTCAGCCGAGGCCGCCGCGACCAGGCAAACGGCCACGAGCAGCGTCACCTCCGCGCCAAACAGCACCGCGCTCATGCTCGTCGCCCCAATCCAGCGCTCTGGGCGCATTGCCATGCGCCCCTACTGCGTCCGCCTGGCGGCCGTGATGGCGATCAAGGCCGGCACTCCGTACCTGCCGCCATCGGGGCCGTACACGAGGTCGACGGTCGCGACCTGCGTGTCCGGCCTCGGGTTGATCCACTGAAGCTGGTAGAGGACGCCCTGCTCTCCCGACTCGTCGCCGGCGAAGGGCGCGGCCCAGGCCACCGAGGCGTCCCGGAGCCCCGACGGCTGCTTGGAGATCCAGTGGTCGACTCCCCGGCCATAGAGCACGGGCACGGTGGTCGTCTGCCCGTCCGCGTAGTGCACAACGTACTGGAAGACCACGGGCGGCGCGTCCTCCGGCTTGGACGGTCGCCATTCGTCCGCTCGGTTGACGGTGTGCAGGAAGTAGAGCGCATCGGCTCTCGCGCCGATGCTGAGGCCGCTGACCTCGTTCGGCATCTGCCCCCTGACGCCGGGCCCGGCGAGCATCACACACGAGGGCAGAGGTGATGTCTTGAAGTCACGAACAACGTAGGGCACACCGTCGAGCACTACCTCGCCGTGCGGCAGTTGGGACAGGTCGCGATCCCCGTCGTACCACCCACGGTCAGCGGTCAGGTACTGGTTGCACTGCTCGTCTAGGGCGATGGGCTGGAAGGCCAGGTTGGCGGTCGTAAGCGCCTTGCCGCCGGAGAACACCGCATGCAGATTGCGCAACAGCGCGGCGACGATCGCGCGCTTCTTCTGGAGGTTGTCGGGAACGGGCTCGGCATCCTTGGCGTTGATCTGGTTCAGGATGAGCCCGCCCTTCCCCATCGGGTACTTAACGAGCCCGCCGATGTTCAGCAGCGGCCTGAGCCGCTGGCGCCAGTCAGCGGGTCGGGCGACGCGGATCCACATGTTGTCGATCCCGGTGGTCACGCCGGGCCTGTCGAACTCCGCGAGCTCGACGGTTAGCTTCCGGGCCGGCCGCGGGTCGATGTCGAAGTCCTGGCGCTCTCCGTTCGGCTTCGTGGTCAGGGCCACCGGCTGGGGGTCGTCGTCGAGGTAGAGGTTCACCTTGGTGGCCACGCTGTAGTGTGTATTGAGGACGACCGAGAAGCGGTCGATGCGCTCCTGCGTTGGCAGCGTGACCGAGAGCCGCGCGTTGTCGGTACCCATGTAGTAGATGAGCTTCCAGGCGTCCGCGCTCGTGAAGCCGTTGACAGCATTGCGCGACCAGCTCGCGACAGCGGCCCGTGCCGCCGCCTTGTCGCCGGCCTTCGCACCGGGGAACTCGCAGAACGGGGCGATGTCGTCCAGATCGACGACGTAGGTGAACTCATCGTCGACGAGGTACTTGCCGCCGGCCCACGGGAAGATCGGCTCGCCGGATTCCATGGTGATGTCGCGCACCGTAAGGCCGGACAGCAGTGTGTCGCGGATCGCCGGCAGGCTCACGCGCTCGAGCTCGAACGGCCTGAGTAAGTGATCCACGCCCACGACCGTGTTGTAGGCGGCGAGCCCCTCGGGCGTCAGGCCCCACGCCATCAGCCAGCCACCCTTCTCGGTGAACGCGCGGACCTTGTCCATGCTGCCGGCCAGTGCCTCGAGGCTCCGGGGGGTGGCGTCGAAGACCACGAACTGATGCTTCCCGTCTGAGACCGCGGTGAGGATGTCGTCGACCGAATCGAACCTGAGCCCCGAGTCGGAGAGCATGCGGAAGGCCGCCTTGTCCACGGCCATCACGACCGCGGTACTGCACCGCACGGGAGCATAGGTCGCGCAGTAGCCAACGAGGTTGTCGAACAGCCGCTGGGCCACGGGGTCTGACGCCAGCTTCTCGCCAACTACGAGCTGACACAGCATAAGAAGCCCGTCTTCGACAGGGCACTCCAACAGGGCCGAGTAGCCGAGCTGCTCGTCGCACTGCGCAAGCGATACCGCGCCTCGCGTGGCCTTTCGGTAGGCGTTGCGGTACACAACGCTGTCGCCGGACCATGTGAAGAGGTCCGCCTGGTCGAGGCCGGCGAACGCCGGGTGATCCGGGTTCTCCGCGAAGGCTACGCGTCCCACGTAGTCGCTCGGCGTGCAGTCCGCGGGGACCGCCAGATAGCGCAACGGGTTCCGCTGCTCGAGCACCAGGACACGGGCGCCTCGCGAGGCCAGTGCCACCCACATCGGGTCGGTCGCCTCGCGCGGCGAGAGGGCATTCCTGCCCACGATGACAAGCTTCGCCGTGTCGGGGATGTCAGCCGGCGAGGCCACCTCGGTTGCCGCAATGCCGCGGGCCGCGAGACGCGCCTTCACGGAGCCGTCCGGGTCCAGCACGACTAGGCCGCCCGCCGGCACATCGGGTTTGGCGTCGCTCGGCGGCCCGAGGACGGCGACCGGCTTCACCTCGCGGAAGACCTCCTTGCCGCCCCGCGAGCACGTAAGGACGAACTCACCCTCCGTGCGCTTCCCCACCGCGGGCACAGTGAGATGGACCGTGAGCTCCCGCGATCCGCCGGCGGCCAGCGCGACAACCGTGTCCTCGCCCGCCGCTCTCATGCCGCCGAGCACCAACTCCCAGCTCACCGTGATGTCGCCCGGGAGGTGAGTGTTGTTGAAGACCTTGAGCAGCCTGTCCACGGTGGCGCCCGAGCCGAAAGTCCAGTTCCATTCGCGGCAGAGCACGCAAACGGGCCGCCATGAGTTGTAGTGGAGGTCAGTCTCGCCCGAGCCCATCCAGAAGTGCGTCGCGGCTACGCCGTGCCACCGATAGCCCTCGGCGAGCATCTTCGCCAGGCGCCCGACTCCGACGCGCGTGTGCTCGCCCCACCCGCTGAAACACCCTTCGCCCCCAAACTGGGCGAACGCGCCCGGTGTGGAGCCCCGGGCATAGAATGACTCGCCCATGAAGATCGGCCGGTCGGGGACGAGCTGCCAGAGGTTCCATCCCTTGTCGGTCAGGTGAGCCTGGTAGGCTTGCTCGAGGGTGTAGGCCTCGTCCGGGTAGCTTCTCCAGGCGGTCTCCATGTAGTGCACGCCGTTCACGGGCAGGGAGTTGCTCTTCAGGCAGTTGCCGCCGTCCACCATCACGGGGCGTGTAGGGTCGAGTGCCATCAGAGCATTGGCCGCGCGCTCGATCTGGGGCTCGACCGCGTCCGACTGACCGAGGTTGCGGGAGTTGATGAACGTGATCTCGTTCTCCATCGACCAGATGAGGATGCTCGGGTGGTTGCGCTCCTCCCGGACCCAGGCCCGCATCTGGACGAGCCAGTTGTCATAGAGCGCCTGGTTGTCCGTGAGCCCGGCAAGGTAGTTGGCGCCCTGGCCGTCGAAGATGCCACTGCGGCGGACAACGACGCCCCGGGCATCCACGAGGTCCAGAGCCTTCTCCTTGCTGAGCCCACCGAAGGTCCGTCCCCAGAAGCGCCACGTGTTCTGGCCGTGCTCACGCCATGTCCGGATGGCCGCCTCCGGGTCGTTGCCGCCTCCAAGGAGTGTCGTGTCGGCGAAGAGCTGCCACGGCACGCCGTTCACGGTGAACTGCCGTCCGCTCCAGCCCCACTCGCGGAACCCGAACCGCGTGACGAGGCTGTCGAGAACGGCGCCGCCGGCCGACACGCGCGTAGTGAGGTCGTAGAGGTTCGGCTCATCGGGCCACCACAGCTCCGCATCGGGCCAGGGCTCCGCTATCTCCACGACCGCCTCTCCGGCCGCCGGCACCGTCACCGTCTGGGGCGCGACGACCTTCTCCGCGCCACCTCCGACCGGCAGTGCCGTGGCGGCCACCTCGACCGCACGCGCGGTGTTGGACGAGTTGCGGAGGGTCATCTCGAGGCCGAGCTCCTTGCGCTGCACGGAGGGCTTCACGAAGACGTCGGCAACGTAGACCGGCCCGGCGACGACCAGGCTCGGAGCCTCGAGGATGCCGGCGTTCTGCGCGTACTCCTCGGCGCCGATGGGGTAGTCGAAGGTCTGGTTCACGTAGTTCCGCGACCCCATCCAGCTCACGGGGGTGTTGAAGCTCATCCGGCAGCTCTTGCCGGACTTCCTCTCGCTGAAGGCGTAGTAGCTGTCCTTGATGACGACACAGATCTCGTTCGTCTGCCCGAACTTCACGGCCCGCGTGATGTCGCACTCAAACAGGGCGTACATAGCCTTCGTCCAGCCGCAGAGCTCGCCGTTCACCAGGACGCTCGCGATCATGTTGATCGAGGGGAAGCCGAGGTAGACAGAGCGCCCGGACAGGGCTTGAGGAACGTCGACACGCGTGCGGTACACGAGCCGGTGGCAGAGCCGTAGATCGGGGCTTGTCTCGAACTTGTTTCCGGGAACGGGGATCGCCCGCCAGTGAGCCAGGGCGGGATCAGGGAGCGTGTCGGTCGGCCCGTTGCGGTCCGCGACCTCCTGCTCGTCGTACCGACACACCTGCCACAGCCCGGACAGGTCCACCTCACGGCGCTCGCCCGCAGCCGGGCTCTCGGTCGGGATCGTGAAGACACGCTGCGCGGCCTCGCGGTCCATGTCCGTCTGCCAGTCCTCATCGGGGCGGTACTTGCCGTTGGGAAGGAAGGCCCCCTTGTAGAGGCACAGCAGGTCGGACGTGTATAGGATCTTGTCCGGCTTCAGCTCGCCGTTCTCAGTCCTCGTCGCGGGCGCGATCCGGATCCCGAGGACATGCCTGCCTGCCGTCAGATCGACGGCGCCCAGCTTCAGCCAGGCGACCTCGACCCACTCGGCGATCTCCATCAGGTCGACGGTCAGGTCCTCGGGCTTGGCCGTCGTCCACGGGCCCTCGTCCACGCGCCACTCAAAGGGCGACCGGACGAACTCGAACCCGATCCGGTCCCAGACCTCGTACCGCCCTGCCGAAGGGGCGGCGAACTCATAGCCCAGGAGGATGCCCTCCCGCGGGCACTGGGCCTCGACCTTGTCCGCGTCGATGCTGATGTTCAGCCACGTCTCCTGAGACAGGAACTCCTTCCTGCCCCAGCCCGCAGCCTTCGCGTCGTAGTTCGAGGTGGTCGGGCTCTCGCCCTCAATCCACACGTAGTCATCCGCCGCGACATGTGACGCGAGGAGTGCAGCGAAGCCTAGCAGCATGCCAGTCCGCATCGGGAACCGCCCTTCAGGCCGCCCGCGTGGGCGTACTTCCTCACGAGTCGCGGGGGCCCTCTCTTCGATGAGACGGCCGGAAGCATGAGCAGCAGCTTCCGGGGGATCGGAGTGGCCACAAAGGGAGGCCGGGATCTTCCATGGTTGTACTGAGCCCGGCCGGCAGTGACGCCGGCCCTCGAGAGTGACAGCCCACGCCGCGCCAATCCCAAGAGCCGGCGCCCCTGCCGGCGGGCCGGTGGATATGGAACCACTGGGCGGCCTTCGTGCGGTCGCCGACGGCTGACGCGCTGCACCGCCCCGCGAGCCGACTCACTCCCCGGAGCCGCGACCACTTACTCGCATCGCACCTTCTCCACGGCGTCCTGCAGTGCCGCCGCGACGTACGCGTTCTGCTCCTCCGACATCAGCGGGTGCATGGGCGTGCAAAGGATGCGGGCGCCCAGTTCGTCAGCGCGGGGCAGCGGCATCGTGCGCTTGCGGATGTAGGGCACGGCATCGTAGGTGGGTGGGTTGGCGACCACGCAGCCGACTCCGTGCTCCGACTCGGCGATCGACATGACGCGGTCGCGCTTCGCGCCGGCCCATTCGCGCGGCACGAGTGTCGTGTAGAGGTAGTAGGAGTGCACGCAGTCAGGCGGCTCATATGGCAACGTTAGCTCCTCCACGTCGCACAGGAGTTCCGACCTCTGCTTGGCCAGAGCCCGCCTACTGGCGATCATGTCGTCGAGGCGCCTGAGCTGCACCAGTCCGACGGCGGCTTGGACCTTCGTCAGCTTGTAGCTGCTGCCCCAGTGATCCTCGTGCGCGCCGCCCCACTGGCGTATGTCGCGCAAGCGCGCGGCGACGTCGTCGTCATCCGTCGTTACCATGCCCCCCTCGCCGAGCGTTGTCATGAGCTTCATGGTGTGGAAGGAGAAGACGGTCATCCAGCCCCGCTTGCCGATCTTGGTGCCTCGGTAGCCGCCTCCGCAGGCGCGCGCCGCGTCGCCGATGACGCGTATCGGCCGAGCGCTGCGCGCCGAATGCCGCTCGGCGATGTCCAGCAAGTCGTCCATCGGCGCGGAGAGCCCGTTCATGTGCACCGGGAAGATCGCGCGGGACCGGTCGGTGACGCGGGATTCGACGTCCGCGGGGTCGGCCTGCAGCGTGCGCTCATCGACCTCGCATAGCACGAGCCTGCCTCCCTGACCAAGAACGGCATGGTGGGATGCGCGGAAGTTGATCGCCGGGCTTATCACCTCATCGCCAGGCTGCAGGTCCAGGCACATCATCGCCATGTCGAGGCCGACCGAGGCGGTGACGACGGAGACGGCGTGCTTCGTGCCGCAGTAGCACGCGAAGGCCTCCTCGAATTCCTCGATCTCGCGCACGATGAACCCGAAGCCCTCGCCGGTCCAGTCCATCGAGCCGCGCATGGCCGCGACGGCGGCGTCGATCTCTTCCTCGGTGTACCAGGCGCCGAGCTGCGGCTCGCCGAGCCATGGCGGGCTTGGTCTGGGGTAGCGGAGGGCCTGTTGCTTCCGTGCCTCGGTCATGGTTCGCCTCCCGGCCGGCTTCTGCTCAGAGGTCGTCTGTCGCGGACTACGCCATGCGTTCCGCCGGGACCCGGGCGGGGACCTCTTCAGCGCACAGACGGGTCTGTGCCGCAGAGGGGCGACGACAGCGCTCGCCTGCGGCAAGGCGCCTCTCTTGGTCGCGCTGAGCCCTGCCGCCGGGCCGTCAGCGCACGACTGTCCCATCCGGCAGGTCGATGGTCGCGCCGCGGCTCGCCTCCACCGGGCCCGCGAGCGTTCCGCCGACCTTCTCCACCGTGATGTGGGCCCCGGTCGTGGCTCGTATCGCCGAAGCATCGCCCACGAACCCGGCTAGGCCCATCGACCCGCTCATCGCCCATATCGCTGTTCGCACGACCCCGCGGATCTCGACGTCGTTGCAGAAGAACGTGCTTGCCTTCTGAAGGACGATCGCGTCGCTGTTGCCCTGCCCCTCGATGATGATCCGCGCGCCCTCGGCAAGGACGTGTCCGTCATCCTCCAGGCCTACGGGAGTGTTGCTCGGGTCCTTCGCGCAAAGGGTGATCTCCGTGCCGTGTGCGTCGATCCTCCCCCCATTGTTGACGGCCAGGCAGTTGGACTGGTGCGTCCAGGATGTGATGCGGGCGCGCTCGCACCCGAGGCCGATGCACCCGTAGTAGCTCGCGGAGAGGCTCCCGTTGCCCATGTCGAGGGACGCGTCTTCCCTGGCGACGAAGTGCACCACTCCGCAGTTCTCAGCGATGATCCCGCAGAACGTCTCGTCCTCCGCCGACTCGTGGAGATGCTCGTTCAGCCGAATGGCGCCCTCGAGCGCGATGTCGCCTCCCTGGCGAGCGTAGAGGCCGGCATCGGATAGGCTGCGCAGCCGGAATGTGACGTCCCGGAGGGCAAGGCGCCCGGGCCCGGCAACGGACGCGCCACGCCGCTGGCGCGTGGTGAAAGTGCCGATCTGCACGTTCTCGATCCGCCAGTCACCCTCGCGCACATCCACCATGGAGGAGCCACCCTCCCAAGCCAGAACCGGGCGCTCCCCGCCCGGCCCGACTCGGCCGATCAGCTTCACGAGGCCCCCTTGCGCCATACGGCGTGAGAGGAAGAGCGAGTTGGGGGGCATCCCGTGGGCACCGGTGTCAGCGTAATCGCCGGGGGCGAGCTCGATGGCGACGGGAGCGTCGAGCCAGTCGGGCACGAGTGCGATGGCCGCGCTGACGGACCGAAGCGGCTGGTCCTCCGAACCAGTCGCGCGGTCATCTCCTCGCACCGGGTCTACGCAGACTCGGGCCCCGTCACCTTGGAGCAGAACCAGCGAGGAAGGCAAGCCCGCGCCCTGACCCAAGGCCACGCCCGACGCCACCAGGAGCGTGGTAACAAGAGCCGGGCCGGCCATCGGACAGAACATCGACCCACGAGAGGTGGTAAGGTGCATGGGGGGCCTCCTTCTGTTCACGAGCACTCCGGCGCAGCAGCCGCAACTGCGGGCGTACTGCGCGCCTGTGCGCCGCGTTCCGCCACGGCTCGCGTTCGGACCTCTTCGGCGTGGAGACAGGCGGCTCGCGCGCCCGAGCACGGCTACAGGTGTCGCTGGGCGGGCCACTGAAGAGGCGTCCGGCGCCTGTCGTCAGGCGATGATGGGAATGTGCGCAATGAACACGGTTGAGGGTCATCGCCCGAACGGGCGGTGCGGCCCCGGGCGAATCGCGGCCCCTATCGCTGCCGCGCTGCTGCTGTGGTTCGCTACTGCATGCGGCGCGGCGCAGGAGCCTCTCACAGGGGCGGACTGGGAGATTCGCGCACTCGGGGTCAGGGACGCGACGATGCTGGCCGAGCTGAAGGAACTCGCCCACCGGCGTCCGGTGACGATCGCGATCGTCGGGCAGGGAGGAGTCAGCAGGTCCCTGCTTAGCCCGATGCTCACGGACACCACGACGTTTGAGTACCGCATGTGGCCCGAGGGGCAGCCGGATGACCCGGCCACGAACACCCACGACACCCAGGCGGCCCAGGTCATCCTATCCCTGACGCAGCGGCTCGGGATCTCGGTTCGTCTCCTCGCCTACCAGCCGTCGGAATCGTGGGGCAACGTGGCCGAAGCACTCGCACAGGCCGGCCGTGAAGCGGACATCGTGACGCTCTACCAGTCGTTCTGGGGCGACGTCACGGCCATGGTGGAGGCGGTGCGCGCTTCTGAGCGCGCCCTCTTCGTTTCGCCCTACGTGGAGTACGCCGACTACGCCACAGGTACGTCCCTCCAGTCCCACGCCGCGAAGCCATGGGCGGACGGCATCCCCCACTTCGTGACAGCTATCCCCGCGGCACGGTCAAGTCCCGGCGAGCTGCTGACCCCACGATCCGGCTCCGACGATACCGAGGTTATCAACTTCGTGGCCCCGTCCTACTATGCCGATGGGCCTGGCGGGACATGCCCGTCGGCTGAAGTGGCCGCAGCCGTCGCGGCCTACATCGTGGCCGCGAGCCCGAGCGTCCCGACGCCCACCGAAGTTATCCAGCTCATGCGCGAGACCTCCACACTCGACCGCGAGGCCCTGCGCGGTCTCCCGGAGTTCTCCGAGGACTCGCTGGCTGGGCTGGCGGCAGGGATCATGCGCCTTCACGACCCGCCCGAGGGTGTCGCCCGCAAGCTCGACGCGCCCGGCCTGCTAAGCCTCGCGGGAGTGCTCGCGCGCTTGACCAAGATGGGCGATCAGTCGCGGCCTACAGACCCCTGACGGGTGCACGGCCAAGAGGGCCGACGGCGCACACTTGCTGGACAAGGATAGGTGGTTGACCCGGAACACGGGCGTCCACCGCATGGCCCGCGACCAGCTCCGTCTCGGGCGGGCACACGGGCCCTGTTCACGCGAAGGCACTTCACGCCCGGCAGAACGGCGACCTGCCCGAGCAAGGGTCAGCCTGCGTCTGTGTGGAACCTGTCCTCACGATCTCGAAGCTCGCCGGCCTGCCGCCAGGCCGCAAACCGAACCAAGTCGGGTGGTCTCGTGAGAACCATGATCGCAGCATCCGCGTTACTCGCAACAGCGCCTCTCGTGAGTGCAGTCACTGTCTCGCCTGATGAAATGGGCGAGGCACACGCGTTCGTGACTTCACGCTTCGTGGAACAGCCGACGGAGCCGGCTCCGCCGGGCCTGGTGGTGCTCGCGAACAACGACCCCGTGCAACCGAACGCTCGCGGCGGCAGGCCACTGCTCATCGCGGGAGTCGAGCACACGCGCGGGCTCTTCTGTCACGCAGTGAGCAAGGTAGCCGTCACGCTCCCGGGGCCCGGCAGGACGTTCCTGGCTCTCGTGGGCCTCGATAGCAACGAGCAAACGCGGCCCGGGCGGGGCAGTGTGGTGTTCTCGGTCAGCGTCGCCGGACAAGAGTCGTTCCGCTCCGGCGTCATGCGCGAAGGCATGGCCGAAGTGCCGGTTGAGGTGGCCCTGGGCGGCGCGACCACGTTCAGCCTAGAGGTCGACGATGCGGGCGACGGGATCGCCTGCGATCAGGCCGATTGGGCTGAGGCGCGGGCGCTCTTGGAGGACGGCACGGAGGTGTGGCTGGCCGACCTACCTCTGACCCAACAGGGCGCTGCCCCGGCGGCCGGCCCGCCGTTCTCGTTCGTCTACGACGGCAAGCCTTCGGCTGACCTGCTCTCGGGGTGGCAGGTGAGGCGTGACAGCCGCCAGCTCGACGACCAGCGGACGGAGCTCAGCGTCACCTACACCGACCCCACCTCCGGCCTCACCGTGCGCACCGTGGCCATCGAGTACATCGACTTCCCGACCGTCGAGTGGACCCTCTACTTCCGCAATGGCGGCGTCGCGGAAACGCCGATCATCGAGCGGATACTGCCGCTGGACGCAGAGTGGCAGGGAGGGCCGACAGGCAAGTTCATGCTACACCACAACATCGGCTCGCCGGCGAACGGCACGGACTTCGGCCCGCTGCTGACGCCGCTCGGCTCGCGGGACAGCAAGCGCATCAGCGCCGCCGGCGGACGGCCCACGAACACCGACATGTCCTACTTCGACCTCGAGTGGCCCGGCGAGCAGAGGATCATCGCGGTCGGGTGGCCCGGCCAGTGGGCTGCCGACTTCGTCCGCGACGCCACGGTCGGGATCCGTGTGCGTGCCGGGCAGGAGCTCACCCACTTCAAGCTGCTGCCCGGCGAAGAGGTGCGCACTCCTCTGATCGTTGTCCAGTTCTCGAAGGGGTCGGACTGGATCCGTGCCCAGAACGTCTGGCGCCGCTGGATGATGGCCCACAGCATGCCAAGGCCCGGCGGCGAGCTGCCGACGCCGGCGTTCCGAGCCTCGAGCTCGCGCGCGTACGAAGAGATGATCGGGGCCAACGAAGAGAACCAGATCATGCACATCGACCGGTACCTCGAAGAGGGGCTGGCGCTCGACTGCTGGTGGATGGATGCCGGATGGTACGTGCAAGAGCGCGGCTGGCCGCAGGTTGGCACGTGGGAGATTGACCCGAAGCGCTTCCCGCGCGGCTTCAGGCCCATCTCGGAGCACGCCCACTCCAAGGGTGTCAAGATCCTCGTCTGGTTCGAGCCTGAGCGCGTCGCGGCCGGCACATGGCTTGCCGACACCCACCCGGAGTGGGTGCTCGGTGGAGGGGGCGGGGGTCTGCTCGACCTCGGCAACCCCGACGCGTGGACCTGGCTGGTGAACCACATCGACGGCCTTATCACCGATCAGGGCATCGACGTGTACCGGCAGGACTTCAACATGGACCCCCTCGACTACTGGCGCCGAAACGACGCACCGGACAGGCAGGGCATCACCGAGATCAGACACGTCACCGGCCTGCTCGCGTACTGGGACGAGCTGCTCAGGCGCCACCCCGATCTCCTCATCGATACCTGTGCCTCAGGCGGGCGCCGCGTCGACCTCGAGACTCTCCGACGCGCCGTGCCGCTCTGGCGAAGCGACTATGCGTTCGAGCCCGTCGGGCACCAGGGCATGACCTACGGCCTATCCATGTGGGTCCCCTACCACGGCACCGGCACGGTGGCGGACTCGGGCGCCCCGTACTACGGAGGCGGGGTCACGCCGGTTGACCCCTATGCGTTCTGGAGCAACGCGGCGCCCAGCCTTGGCAGTGGCGTTGACGTCCGCGTCAAGGAGATCGACTACGCGGCCCTTCGGAAGCTCTTCGAGCAGTGGAAGCAGATCAGCCAGTGCTACTACGGCGACTTCTACCCACTAACTCCCTACAGCCTGGACAGGTCGCAGTGGATCGCCTGGCAGTTCGACTGCCCCGAGCGAGGTGAGGGAGTCGTCCAGGCATTCCGGCGCGCGGAGAGCATCTATGAGGCCGCTCGGGTGAAGCTGAACGGTCTGGACGCCGCGGGGACGTACGAGGTCCGGAACGTCGACGACTCGGCGGCCACGGAGGTCTCCGGTCGCGAGCTCCTGGAGAAAGGCCTGCCCATCGCCCTTCAAGCGCAGCCGAGCGCCGCGGTGATCACCTACAAGCTGGTGGGGCGGTGAGGTGATCTGCCTCGGCTCAGGTGCGGGGTCTCCACACTCCGTCAGCCCTGAGCGTCACGGATGATGAGGGCATGACCGACCGGTGTCGTGTGCGCGGCCGTCTATCACGGCCCAGTGGCGCATAGGTTGCTGTCATTCGACACCACGCAGATGACGCCATCCGGGCCGGTCGAGGAGGGGCAGCATGTCTGACGCATCCGCCACGCGGAGAGCTCTATCGGCCCGCCTGGTCGATCGCGTCCTGTTCGGAGCGGGGGTCGCCGTCATCTTGGCCGCTATCGTAACGTGCTCGAGGGCGAACGTCGTTGCCGACTCCGTCGACTACTACGCCATCCTCCAGCGGCTCGCCACGCCGGAGGAGACGCCGATCGCTCGCAACCTCCACTTCGTCGACCAGCGGTCCCCCGGCTACCCGATCCTGGCGCTCCTGCCGTACGTAGTCCTGGACTCCCTCGTGGGACGCTGCGCGGTCACTGAGGAGGTGAACCTGCCCGCGGGCATTCGGCCACCCGCCCCGCCGGGCGGCGCCGGTGCTTCCGAACCGGCGATCATGCCGCCTGTGCCACTGCTCCTCCGCGAGGTGCCCTTCCGCGACTTCTCGATTCCTGCGGAGGGTAGCTGGTACCGCTGGAAGTGCGCTCTGGCGCTGGCGGTCACGAGCTACGCCTTCCTGTTCGCTGGGGTGGTCGCCGGTGTTCGAGCGCTGAGATCGCTCTGGCCCTCGCTTCCGGGCTACTCTCTCGCCGTGGCCATCGTGCTCCTGTCACCCATCTTCGCGGAGGCCGTCGTGGTGCGACCGCTATACGCCACGCTCACGGCGTACGGACTGAGCGGCCTCTTCGCGCTGTCCTTCGTCACGGGCCATGCGAGCGGGAGCACGAAGGGGCTCGTGGCGGCGGGGGTCTTCCTCGGCCTACTCGTGCTCACCCGCCTGGAGACCGGCGCCCTCGCCGTGACGCTTGGGCTTCTCCTGGCATTCCGGAGCGAATGGCGCGTCCTCGCGCTTCTGGCGGGGTCGGCGGCGCCCGCAGCTCTCATCTGGGTCGCCTACAACCTCGTGATGTTCGGGAGGCCGGTCGCGCTCGGGATGCTGCGCGGGGACATCAACCGGATCGCGCTCGACCTCGGCTACGTCACGGACAGCCTGATCCACCCGGCGTCCGGGGTCATCTTCTGGTCGCCGCTTGTGACGCTCGGGGTAGTGGGCCTCCTCGCGAGCCGCACGGTTCCGCTGCGTCTCCTGGGCATCAGCTCCCTGGCGCTGTTGGTAGTCTGCCTAGTTCGTGTTCCGATCATGTACTACGGAGTTCCGGGTGATGTCATTGACATCGGCGGCATCCCGGTCACGGTGCCCGATTCGCCCCGGGCGATGCACCAGCTCATCCGCGGCGATGTGAACCGCTACGTGATCGTCCTCGCCCCCTTCGCGGTCCTCGGGCTGCGTGACGGTCTCCGGCGCATCGCCGAGTCCTGGCGCGCCCGTCGAGGAAGGAGCACGTAGCTGTCGGCGGAAGGCCACAGGTACTGCGGGCCGCGCGGGTGAAGCTGTGGTCCGGCAGTGCGGCGCGCGCGGCGGTAGGGAGTGCGACATGATCGAGTTCGAGTACGGGAGCATCCGGAAGCTCGCCAAGGCCCTCGCCGAAGAGGGCGTGCCGGAC
>Ga0315282_10003723_pt1 | contig 27189 bp, 17 predicted proteins | sample YL17G07_20_MG_FD_203693 | JGI IMG/M metagenome (GOLD analysis project Ga0315282, IMG submission 203693) | Sediment microbial communities from Yellowstone Lake, YNP, Wyoming, USA - YL17G07_20 | ecosystem: Environmental > Aquatic > Freshwater > Lake > Sediment | place: USA: Wyoming | collected...
ATACACCCCCTTTTAGGGTATATTGTCGGGTAACATTAATTATGAGTCAACGATACCTTTAAAATTTATTTTGGGTAACATTTAATGTGAGTCAATTCGTCTTGACAAGCCCTAAATATATGTTATACTCTTAACATAATTTGGTTCCCCTGCCCTGGAGGAGGGCAAGGGAGGATTTGCCACGGTTCATTTTAATGCAGATAGGGTCAATTATCTGCATTTTTTTGTCCATTCCTAATGAGTTTTATAAACCCCTTAAGACTTAAGAAAGTAGCAGGAGGCAGTGTTATGCCGCGTAAAATATTATCTTTCGTTTTATCTTTTGTGCTTTTGTTTAGTCAATCCGGACTGGCTCAGCTTGCCGGAGAGCTTAATCTGGCAGGTTACCTGAGCAGGTTCCAGTCTGCACAAATAGATAAACTGCGGCTGCCTGCCTTACGCTACTTCTCCTACGATAACTTGAGCAATAACTTCAAAATCATCCTGGATAAGGGTGACCTGAAGGAGATTAAAGGCAGCCAGCTGCAAGACTCTGCCAACAAGTTATTTACTTACTTCCTCATTGGCATCTCCCTGCCTAATGAGTGTTTCTGGGTGAACCTGCGGCCGGATTCTCAAGATGAAATCATTGATAATTATCTTGCCCAGACTGACGTAGGCAGGATACTCCTGGAGGCTGATCTGCAGCTTAAAAAGGACACCGCGCAATTTACCTCTCCGCAGACCCCCGAAGGCAAAGAATATTACGATAAACTGACTCAAAAGGCAGAGGAACTCTTTGGCTCAAGCCAAATTGATATCCCTACCCTTACCCGGCCCTGGATTGTGCCGGGTGAGGTGATTATCCGGGAAACACAAGACTCAGCCTACGTGTACAAGGCCACTCTCAAGGTAATGCTGGAGCAGGACCATCTCAAGGGCTCTGCTGCCTATAGTTTCACCGACCCGCGGCTTAAGGCGCTCAATGAATACGCCTCAGAGTTAATCCGCAGGCTCATCCTGCCCAAACTGACCAAGGAAGTAAATATCTCCAAGCGTTATGCTAACCTGCGCCAGGTTTATTATTCCCTTATCCTTGCCCGCTGGTTTAAGGCCAGGTTCTACGGCAAGGGCGGGACATACTCCTGGTTTATTGACAGAAAGAACCTTACCGGCTTAACCTCCAAAGAGCCCTGGTCAAAGAGCACTTATTTTAAGCAATACCAGAAGTCATTTAAGCAAGGCGAATACAACCTGCAAGCCCCTGTTGCCGGCTCAGGCGGCAGGAGCATCAGGAATTACTTTAGCGGCGGGGTTGATTGGAAGGTATCAAGCCCAGTTACCGGAGGATTATCCGGTAGGATGGCTGATTTTGATAAGAAGGTAGCAGGCGTTCCTTTTATCGGCAGCAGCCCTATCGTCCTAAATACTCCTTTACCTTCTGCAATCCGCGAGGAGGGTAAGGTCGCCGCCTCTCCGGCTCAAAACGAGGATAGCTCGAGAATTCTTCAGCCAGCAGACCAACGCGTTTTAAACGCGCTCCAAAGGCTTCAAGAAAATACACTGGCTAAGAGCGTACGTCTGGACACCCTGCAAAAAATGCTTCACACAGAGTTTACCATTGAACAAATAGAGGCCAGTATAAATAAAATCAAACAGCGCCAACCAGAAGCCCCATTTCTTCTTCAAGAAGGTAGAATCACTTTTGTAGGCCCCAATAGAAAAGAGTCATATGAAGTAATGAAAATCATGGATTTAATGTACCGATACCCGGGCCAGCCTGTGCATCCCGAACACGTCCTTAACAATACCGCTTTGACCGAAGAGGGTTTACGGGAGGCGCAAGAACAGATTAGGTCCTCAAATGCCGATTCTAATCCCGCCGCCGGCTCTCTGGGAGATAAAGGCGCCGGCTCGGTTAGACCGCTAACAGAGGGGGAGGTAGCCCGATTGTTTGGTGGCGGATCATTCCGGGAGGCCCAGGCGGAGTACCGGGAAGGTACGTTTGAACGCGATGGCCGCATGTTGGTCTTGACGCCTCACCGACACTCTTTGCCGGAGAAGGTCATCGCCGTGCGCGACGACGGAACCATTGTTCCCGGGCTTGTCGCCGAGCATCGTTACGCCGATTTTTACGATATCTACTATCCTGACAATTGGCCAGCTCGAGGGAGCCATAACCGGCCCATGTGGTTCGTAGATGTAGAGAGCGTCAAAGCGCGCACTGCCGGCTCGCCGCTGCAGCAGGTTCAGGGCAAAGAAGGCGCCGCCTCGCCGGTGGATGCGTCTAGTGTAGAGAGGTTTGAGCTTCGGGTCAATGGAACAGATAACAGCGAGCATCTGAGCCAATTATTATTGGAGACACAAGCAGCACTTAAGGAGGTTAACGGAGAAAAAAACCGACAAGGCTCCGAACGACCAAGGGACTTAACAGTTCAGTCTAAATCGTTTAGAGAGAAAGTTGATCCCCATCTATTTGAGTTACAAGAGAGATTAGATAAGTTAATCGACAGGATAAATGAGAAGCTTTCAGCAGTAAGGGAGAGGGATCGCCGGAGCCATCCCTGGGACTACTCTAGATCTAGTTCGCTCTTACACCCAGGCGCCGCCTCGCCGGTAAGGCAGATGAATAATGCTAGGTTCGATAATTGGGGCATCTCTATCAAGGAAGATCCATTTTTGGCCGCACTGGATAGAAAACGGGATGTCATTCAAAAAACGGTATTAGATACACTAGGAGCGGATAATTCTGATAAAGGCAATGTGGAGATTCTTAAAGGATTCTCATATAAACGCCAGGGAGATACAGTCAAAGGAAGCATATGGTTGGCATATGAGATCAAGGGAAACGTTTTAACAGGCACAATCTATTTTATGGATGAAGATTATTCGGCAAGGGATGTAGCGACGGTAAAGGCTCAGGTTTCTACTGCCGCCTCGCCAGTTTCAAATATAGAAATTAGTTACCTTGATTTAACAATAGGCAGAAATAAGGAGCGGCTTACGCCAAGAGAGAGCGAATCCATAGAGCGATTAGCGAAAGTAAATCTGCTAAAGCAATTGAGGGATTGGGTAAATGATGAAAATATTTCTACTTTTCAAGAGATCATAGATGAATTTGCAAAAAAATTCCCTAATAATAGAATTTTGCTCGGTCAGATCACAAGAGATACGGAAAACTTCGAGCGTTCCTTAGTATTTTCTCTTGTGGCGGTTGGGCAAGAGAGGAATACGGTTAGGATTATGGGAAGATTATCTTTGGTTATCGGCACCGATATAGCTAAAGTAAAGGAGGAATATCTGCGGATGGTAGGGGATGCCAATGTCGATTTTACCCTTCCGTCCGCCGCCTCGCCGGTGGACCAAGGCGCAGAGTCGAAGGCGGCCAAAGGGTCTGACGCTACTTTGTTGCCCGAGGCGGCACAAAGTAAAGTCTTTTCTGAAACCACTGGTAGAATCCTTACAGCCTTGGCAGAGAGCGATACCAGAGCAACTGATGATCTCTTAGAAGGCTTGCGCCAATATACAGACGCAACAGGTTCTATCGCACCTGAGAAAATAGCGGCTGCTTGCGGTGGTAAAATAACAAGTGTTATTAATCTGGAAAAAGGAGATATAGTCATTGGAATTATTAAGCTACAACTTCCAGCTAATCGGGGGGTACCACCGATACTAGCAATAGGAGATGTAGGGGACCGTTATCAATCCAGTTCTTTTGAAAAAGAACCCGGCGATCCTTTTGCCATTAGAGATAGTGTATTACTAAGAGCGCAAGGAGGAGAGTACCAATTCTTTCACAACGTAATTCTCCTTGCCACTGCCAAAGAATTTGCACTGTTCAAAGAGAAACTCGCCGCTACCAGATCGACCAAGTCACCAGCGCAGGGGGTTGAGGGACAGTCCCCTGCGGGGACGGTCCCTCAAGGCGCCGCCTCGCCGGTGACATTGGCAGAGGCCCGCAGAGCCTACCGTTATATAGCTGTGTCTATGGGAGGCAATAAACTCGCAGTTTCCCTCAATGACGGCAATAATAATACCATTGCCAGCAAAGAATTGAGATGGGATAGTGACCCTAGATTTGATAACGGCCAAGTTATAGGTACAGAGAAAACCGAAGAAGTTATGGAAACTCTCCTTGGAATGATAGCTAGCCTGGTAAAGGAAAATGAGGCCGATCCCGGAAAAATCAAGGTGTTAAGTTTAGGTTTAGCCGGGCCTGTTGATAATCTAACGGGTGTCTTTGGATCAGATTTTAAAACCCCGAATCTCCCTTTTGATAAATATCCTTTACGACAAGAGTTAAATAAAAGATTAGAAAGAATAGGGATTTCCGCTCAAAATATCGAAATGTACAATGATGCGAGGGCAGCGCTTAATGGAGAGCATTTTTCGCCTAAAGGCAAACTCAGAGGCAAAAAAGGCGGCATTGTGATTATCGGCGGCGGTATCAATATTGCGGTGGATATACCGCAGGACAGGTCGGATTTGGCTGAGGAGATTAGAGAGGCTGGCCATAATCTACATCAAGAATATCGGCTCGCAGCGGTGTATTATCATTATGCTTGGGTTGGCAATAAGAGTAAAGGCGGGCACCCGATAGAAAGGGGAAATACCAGTGAGGAAATAATAAGGATATCCGGAGATAAGGGAAGAGAATATGTGTGGTTAGGAGAAGCTAAATTCAGAGAAAGATACCCGGACTACCCATTTATAGAATGGGCCTATGGCTTGCGGGATTTGGAAGACAGGGTATCAGGTCCGAATATTAGAAAAAGAATCAAAAGGAGTTGGGATGGTGCGGAGGGAGAGAGGCGTGCACAGTACTATGACATTATAGACGCTGCCGCTAAAGAAGGCAAGCTCGGGGAATTGGAGCGCGGTCTCACCCCTGAAGCGCTAAAAGGAAATCCAGTAGCCATAAAGTGGATTAAAGATATTGCCGGAGAAATAGGAATAGCTTTGGCTGCCTTTTTGGCCACCTATCAGGAGCAGGATTTTACGCAGAATCTGGTTTTGGTATCGGGTGTTAATGAAAACCTGGGAAAAGGGGTATATGAAAACGAACAAGACCAGGCTGCTGGATTAGATATATTCATAAAGTATATACGCCAGCGAGCAAAGGATGAATTGGCGCATTATTTTCATATTGAAGAACAGTTGGCCGATAGACTTGCCAATGGTATTATCAGATCTAGCCTTACTTATGAAAGGGAATTGGTAGCCTATCAGCCTACGGATAAAGAGGTATTGGCATCCGCCGCCTCGTCCTCGAGCCCTATGACTTCGGATAGCGAGAGGACCCTTCGCGAAGCGAAGGGCATGGTGGAGCCGAGCAAAAAAGAAGTTGCCGGTTCTCCGGTTAACCGGTTATCCGGTTATCCGGATGCGTCGCCTCTTGCTTCGAATCTCGCCGCCTCGCCGGCAAAAACCAAACCTCCCTTTAATTTGGAGAATGCAACAGATAGATTGAGCCAGCTAGAAAAGTCTCATGCTGCCCTTGATAAAGTATTAGCTGAATTAAGATCATTGCAACACGGAGTTAGTTCTAAAATTAGAGAGCTGGAAGCAAATCTAATGACTCTGCGGCGTAATCCAACACCCAATCCAACACAAGAAAAAGTTGTTAGAAAGAGCTTAGGAGAACTGGAGAATTTCAGAACCTTGATTAACGCAAAAATAACAAGAGTTCGATCAGCGAGTAGAATGGCAGTAGCACAGGAGATGCTTAAAGAAGAAGGCAAGCGCGAGGAGAGTATTCAGTATAAAAATATTTATTCAAGAGTGATAAAGGTAATAACCCCTGCTATGAGTCAGGGCACAGAGCAACTCAGCATCTATAAAGAGGAAGGTCAGGGAGATAAAAGATTGGTATGTTCGGTTTCAATCAAAGACAGAGTTACAGTATTTACGGCAGCTCAGGGCATAACCATCGAAGATATTTCTCATCCTGAGGATAGTATAAGTATAATCTCAAAGAGGATCCGAGAGAATCAACAGAATCTTTTCGAACTCTGTTCTGATACCAGTGGCTCCTATATTCCTGACATGAATTCTTTTATTTACGAGATACAAATATTTCCATTGCGCGAAAGTAGTGGGATGACGTTTCGGGCACGGTATGAACCGATATCCAGATCACCAGCTGACGGCGCCCCACGTCCCGCCGCCAGCTCGCCGGTGGATAAAAAACGACAAGAAACTATCAAGACAATTGAGAGGATACTTAAGCCCATACACATTGACCACGATAAAGTTTATGGCTTTAGTGACGCAGAATACAAGGAAGCTGTAGAAACCTTATCTAAACTGAATATGACATATTTGGAGAGAGCAGCGGTGGTTCGTGAACGCCACATAGAAGGTTATAAACCATTCGTCGAGAGGGAAGGCGGAACTGGTGCAAGGCTTCTTATGGGACTTAACACAGAGGAATTACGAGTTATTGAAGCTGCCATTCAAAGGCAGAAAGAAAACGCAGCTCCGCCATCAGATACAACTACCTCCGGCTCGAAGGTGCAGGTAGAAGTTCAGATTGACAAAAGCAGAATTAAATGGAACAAACAAAGACTAAGCGAAAGAGGGCTGATTTCAGAAGATAGATTAAATGAGGTTGTTACCGACCTTTTCCCAGCAATACTTAAAATAGAAATAGAGAAAGATTCTGATATTTTGAATCGTCCTCACTATGATGCGAACATTAGTCAGCATTTAACACCTATGTACTGCCGCGTTGTTTTTGATCCAGCAGACAAAACAAAAGCAAAGGGCAACTTTTATTTTAACTCAATTCGAGACTATAATCTTTTCGCTATCGCGGATTTGAGTATTAAGACATCCGCCAGCTCTCCAGTGGAAACAGTAATTGGTTCCGCAGGTAAGCTATCTGGCCTGCAATTCAGTGTAGAAGAAATAAATTGGCTAAAAGGCCATATTCCATTTGCAGGATTGGAGCACAGTATATTAGAATTCTTAGCTAGCAAAAGGGCAGGAACTTATTCGAGAGAGAAAGAGGGCAACTTATCTATATATGCGGCGTTAAATTTAGAGGTAAAGGATAAAAGGGGTAAGCGATATATTGTCCATTTAGACATACCTAACATAAGTCCGGGTTCGATAGCACAAGGCACAGTAACTGTTGTTCCTATGGAAGGGAGCTATGAGACTGTTTCGCCAGCAACAGTAAAAGTAAAGGTAACAAGTAGTAGTTCTCCGGCGCAGCAGGTTCAGGATAGAGGCGCCGCCTCGCCGGTGGCATTGGGAGAAACAGATAACAATACGCGCCCTGTAAACATATCTCTTAGCGTAGGAGGGACCAAGGTAGGTGCCGGCGCAGTGGGTGTGGACGGCTCGCTCATTATCACGGTGGCAGATATGAAATGGCTGGATCGGTTCGGCAGCAGTGGTAAAGAAACTAAGACCCAGGAACTCGTAGAAGGCATGCTTGAACAGATAGCTAAGGTTATTAATCAGGGTGATATCAATATATCTACCATTCAAAAAATCGGCATTTCCTTTGCCGGGCCTGTTGATTCTAAAACAGGAATTGTCGGCACTCCTTTTGCCGCTCCGAATTTAAACTTTGATCATTATCAGCTTCAAGCCGAATTAGAGCGCCTATTAAAAGAGAGATACTCAAGGGATATCCCTGTTGATATTGACAATGATTGCGGTGCAGCAGTTAGGGGCGAGCTTTCACCTAAAGGAGCGCTAGCCGGTCTTAACGCAGGCACTGCTTGGATTTTTGGAACAGGTATTAATGCTACTGCCGCTAAAAAAGGTCGCCCTTATTATGGCGAAGATAACGGAATCAGGGAATTGGGTCATAATCTAGTTCCCGTAAGAAATCTTCCGCGTAAATATGTTATCCCTGCGGGCGCAGCCTATGCTTATCTTGGCCGTCAGACTTTAGGAGACCACCCTACGGATGACCAGGGCCGTCCTCTTAAAGGAGATCTTGAAGATGTGCTCTCAGGCCCCAATATTGACAGATACTTTCAGACGCAGGGATATAACCTTAAAGATATAACCGAACAGGCCAAGCAGGGTGACATAAAAGCCATTGCCTTAATAAAAGGAGTCGGCGTTGAAATCGGCCAGGCTATTGCTGCTTTCATGTTGGCATATATAAACGAGGATTTTATTAGGCATAACGCGCTTGTTTCAGGCGTGTCAGAGAACTTAGGTAAAGGTGTTGCAGGCGACCCCTTCATTTCTGCTGTAAGAGACAGTGCAAAGTTAGAACTTGTTAGCCGGGGCGTGGCAGAAGAAACAGCTCGTGAACTCGTAGAGGGTATTGTCCGTTCACCGCTTACCTATGAAAGGGAACTGGTTGCATTTACTCCCACCGCCGCCTCGCCGGTGGATGTCCAGGAAGGCCTAAGAATAATTAAACGTATTCAATCAAGGCTTGAGGCTTATGCAATGTTGTTAGACCCCCAAGCCGTTAAAAACATTAAATCCGCCTTAGCTGATTTAAATACAGAAATACCTATCATTCTATCTGAGGCTGGACTTCAAACAATTAACGTTACCAAGGGGCAACTTCTAGGGGCTGTTGGGCAGAGCTATAAGACTATAAAATATTGGGGGGAACACAGGACCGACAAAAATTTTGAGCTTATAAAAAGGAGTTTAGAGGAAGTCATCTCCAAATTGAAGAATCTAAATTCACAATTAGAAGTACTTGCCAGCTCGCCGGTGGAGCAAATAAATCACTTGGGTGATTTCAGGTATGAACTGGGTGAGGCTTTTAAGAAACCCGATATATACACCGATTATTTAAATTCTACATTAAGGGAAAATGATGTGCGTATACGAAGTGCTTTAATGGCAAAGCTCAAACGTATTGTTAACTCCGAAGAGAATCGCCAAGTACAACCCATACTTGTCTGTGAAGGTCTTAGAGTTTTACGATTTAGCGAATGGCGTGTTTACGATGTTTATTTGTCCTACAAAATTATGCAGCGTAGCATTACAGGTGATGTCTATCTTGGGCAGAAGATTAAAATTGGATCAGTGCGGGGTAGAATAGTTAAAGGCGCCGCCTCGCCGGTGGAGAAGACCGCCGGCTCGCCGGTAGTAAGTATAAAACCCGAGGCGATAAGGTTATATAATTTAAGCCCTGATTTGAATAGTGAAGCGCTTAAAAATAGCTTAGCTGGAGCGCTAAATCAATTTATCCAGACAAATACAGAAAGGAAAGATCATCGAAGAGCTGACGCGGAAAATACTTTCGAGCTACCTTTTAGAGTAAACAACCGAAGATTGCTTTTTGCCTTTTCGCTGCCACGGCAGACCGGCGTCGTCATAGGCAGGATTATAGAAATTGAAACTTATGGTAAAAATCAAAGTGCTCGCTTTAACCGTGGTTCAGCAAATGTAACTTTACCTAAATCAGACGCTGTTTCGGACAGCCTTGTCTCTACCGCCGGCTCGCCGGTTAGACGGCCCATGCCCACGTTAAATGATTATCAAGACTGGATGAGAAATAATGTTAACCTGAGTGTTGAGTGGCGCACATTGTTCGTCGGGAAGAAGCGAGCTATTGCTACTGGTGTGATTAAGAATATCCGCACCTATGGTAATGACTATACGGTTATTGAATTAGAGAATCCCACCGACCACAGTAAAACCAATATTACAACTCGTGATATTACAACTATAGCTCCTCTTGAGCCCAAAACCGCCGCCTCGCCGGTGCGAGTAGAGGTCAATAAGTTTTATGAGCTCAACCACGGGTTTACTGAGATCCACTCGACAGATGACAGGTTAAAATTAAAGACGTTAAGAGAGTTGATTGAGGAGGATTTAGATTTAACAGCACGCGATATCGAACGTAACCCAAGCCCTTATCGAAAAGGCAGTTATGAAAGCATGCTTGGCCAGGCGGATGTTCCAATTCGCGAAGGTGAACAGAGGCTGCTGAGAGAGAAGACAACGTTATCATTAAAAGGCCGTCTGGTAGAGACCGCCGAAGGATACAGGCTGGAAAGAGGGGAAGTTTATTATTATGGGTCAGACGAGGCGACTTATGGCACACAGGTAGTTGTAGCAACTGTGGAGGCGACAATCAAAGTAGATGTTTCTGTGCCTGCCGTCGTCAGCTCGCCAGCAAAAGAAAACTTCGGGGACAGTCCCCTTCGGGGACAGTCCCTTTCGTCTGGTTCTCCGCTACAACCCGGTGGCATCGATTTCCGCAGTATTCCGGCTACACTGCAGCCGATAGGGAATTTCGGAAACTTGAAGTTTATTGCCCCGGATATACGCACCCTACAGAAGATGAACCTGAATGCGGAGGCGCAGGCGTTAGAAGGAATGTTGGAAAAAGGCATACTCCCTTCTAGCCAAAGGGTCAAGGAATTCATCTATGCCTGTTCCTATAAGAAGGAATTAGGCGCCAGGACAGAACAGTTAGTTTCTCTGCTTACGGATATGTGCCGCCTGCAGGAGGAATGTGTCTGCGAGAGCGAGCCGGAGTTAAGAGAAAGCCTGATGATTATAGAGGCAGTGGAATCGCCGGCACTGGCTGCGGATAAGGACACTGAACTAGAGGAAGCTGCTTAAAGTTTAAAATCTAAAGTTTAAAATCTGAGGGACAGGCCCCTGTAGAGGGAGATTGACGGACGGGGACTGTCCCTTAAGCCCGCTAGCGATAGGGGGCTATTTTTTTAAAAAAGGTTGCTTGGAGCTGGCGGATATGCTACAATATCTTTCCTTTTGGAAAGGAGCGAAAGTTGCGGGAATATTTGAGGTTACTGAGGTTTGCCCGGCCCTATCTGGCTAAATTCCTTCTGGCTACTGTATTCATGGGTTTCTCTGCTATTTTTGACGGAGTGCAGCTGGCCATGATTGTGCCTGTGGCAGATAAGGTTTTAAGCAATAAAAAAATCATTGTTCCTGCCAAGTTGCCTGCATTTCTTGCCGCAATGGTAGAGAATATCAATAATACGCCTCCCTTAATCATCCTTAATTATATTGCCATTGGCGTAGTCCTGCTTTTCCTCTTTAAGGGGATTTTCGGGTTTTTGCAAAGTTATCTGATGTCGGATATAGGACAGCTGGCAGTGCGGGACATACGCGCCAAACTCTATGCCAAACTGCAGACGCTCTCCCTGGAATATTTTACGCACAAGCGCGGGGGAGAACTTATCTCGCGCATCACCAATGACGTAAAATTAGTGGAGAACGCCGTTTCCTACGGCTCCACTGACCTGGTTTACCAGACGCTGCAGGTAGTGGTTTTCTTCTTCCTGACTTTTTTTATCTATTTTAAACTGGCGCTTATCTCCATCATCCTGGTGCCGCTGATCAGTTTACCCATTATCAAGGTAGGAAAAATCCTGCGCAAGCTCTCCAGGCGCTCGCAGGAGAAAATGGCGGATATCAACTCCCTGCTCTATGAGACCATTATCGGCACGCGCATTGTCAAGGCCTTTAATATGGAGCCTTACGAGGTGGGGAAATTTAACCGGGTCAACCACGATTATTACAGGATTGCCATGAAGTCCATAAAAAGGCTGCTTATCGTCGGCCCCACTACGGAGTTTTTAGGCTGTATTGCCGGTATCGTGGTTTTTTTCTGGGGGGGCAGGGAGGTCATCGCGGGAAAACTTTCTTTCGGCGTCTTCGGCCTGTTCCTGGGCTCTCTATTATCGCTTATCCGGCCTTTTAAAAAATTAAGCCAGGTCAATTCCCTGAACCAGCAGGCAGTGGCAGCCAGCGAGCGCATTTATGAGGTGCTGGAGACAAACCCCAGCGTGGTGGATAAAATAGGTGCGCAGGAATTAAGCGGTTTTAGAGAGGGTATTGAGTTTTGCGGGGTGTATTTTAGTTACGGTCAAAATGAGGTTTTAAAAAATATAAATTTAAAAGTCAAAAAAGGCGCGCTGCTGGCCATCGTCGGCCCCAGTGGCACGGGAAAAACCACTTTAGTAGATTTAATCCCGCGTTTTTACGACCCTCAAGCAGGCAGGATTCTTATTGACGGGATAGATATAAAGGATGTAAGCTTAAAATCCCTGCGTGCCCAAATAGGCATAGTCACGCAGGAAACCATACTCTTTAATGATACCATAGCGGCAAATATTGCCTATGGCAGGACAGGCGCCGCGGATAAAGAAATAGAGGAGGCAGCCAGGCAGGCGTATGCGCATGATTTTATCCGGCAGCTGCCTTCAGGTTATGCTACGGTTATCGGAGACAGGGGGATGAAGCTTTCCGGAGGGGAGCGCCAGAGGATTGCCATTGCCCGCGCCCTGCTGAAAAACCCGCCTATCCTGATATTAGATGAGGCTACTTCCCAGTTGGATTCGGAGTCAGAGCGATTAGTGCAGGAGGCCTTGGACAGGCTGATTACAGGCAGGACGGTTTTTGTCATTGCGCACCGGCTTTCCACAATAAGGAATGCCCAGCGTATCATTGTGCTGGACAAGGGGATGATTGTAGAGGAGGCAAGCCACAGCGAACTCCTGGAAAAAGGCGGCTTGTACAAGCGGCTTTACCAGATGCAGGAACTAATCCTTCCGCAAAAACGCGGTTAAACTCCTTTAAAAACTCCCGAAAAATATTTGCATATCGCCTGCTTTCTGGTATACTAATAGAATTCGCCTGTTAAATTCAAGGAAAAACAGGATATATTAACCATAAAACGCTAAGAAAGGGGTTAAAAACGTGCCATCAGAATTAGTAAAACAGCTTTTGGAGGCAGGGGTGCATTTTGGGCACCAGACAAAGCGCTGGAATCCCAAGATGAAGAAGTTTATTTTCGGCGCCAGGAGCGGCATTTACATCATTGACCTGGAAAAGACAGAGGAGTGCATTAATGCCGCGCGGGATTACCTTTTGGATATAACTGCCAAGGGAGAGGTGGTGCTCTTTGTAGGCACCAAAAAACAGGCGCAGGAGGTGGTTTACCAGGAGGCAGTGCGCTGCGGCATGCATTACGTCACCGAACGCTGGCCGGGAGGGATGCTTACCAATTTCGCCACCATCAAGAAGAGCATCAACCGGTTAAAAGACATAGAAAAGATGCGCCAGGACGGCACCTTTGAGAAACTTACCAAAAAAGAGATAGCCGGCCTGGAGAAGGAATTGGCTAAATTAAAGAAAAATTTCTCCGGCATTGTTTCTATGGAACGCATGCCCAAGGCCATCTTTATCGTGGACACTAAAAAAGAGGAGACCGCGGCCAGGGAGGCAGGCAGGCTGCATATCCCCATTATCGGGCTCATTGATACCAACTCCAACCCGGATTTAATCAAGTATCCTATTCCCGGCAATGACGACGCCACCAAATCCATAAAACTGATTACTTCTCTTATGGCTGAGGCGGTAATTGAGGGCAGGAAGAAGTTCCTTTCCTATCTGTCACAGGAGGGTGTGGCGCTCAAGCAGGAAGAAGAGAAAGAGGCAGTGGAGCCGGTGGTCCTGCCGGAGGAAGAAGTCAAAATAAAAGAGATAGAAGAAATAGTGGAGACCACTACGCCTGTTGAGGAAGCGGCTAAGCCCGCGAAAAAAGCCAGGCTTAAGCCCGTTGAAGATAAGTTGCGGCCGAGGAAAAAAGGATAGAAAGATGCGTATACCGGTAGAGGCGGTTAAGGAATTAAGGGAGATGACCTGCGCTAGTGTAGCGCATTGCAAAAAGGCGCTTGAGGAAACCAAAGGCGATATAAAAAAAGCGGCAGTGCTCCTGCGCAAGCAGGGCCTGGAGATTGCCGCCAAGAAACAGGATAGGGCAGCCAAGGAAGGCAGGATTGATGCCTACGTGCACCTGGGCAATAAAATAGGGGTTTTGCTGGAAGTAAACTGCGAAACGGATTTTGCGGCGCGTAACAGCGACTTTGTTCAATTCACCAGAGATATTGCCATGCAGATAGCCGCCCTCTCTCCCGCCTATATAAAGAAAGAAGATGTGCCGGCTGATATACTCAAGGATGAAAAAGATAAGCAAGGTTTTTATAAAACCCATTGCCTGCTGGAGCAGCAGTTTGTCAAAGACCCGGCTATAACTATCCAAGATTATTTGGGAAGCTTAGTGGCAAAAATCGGAGAGAATATCGTTATCCGCAGGTTTACCCGTTATAAAATCGGCGACTGATGCCTAAATCCGTTTATAAAAGAATTGTCCTGAAACTCAGCGGCGAGGCGCTGCAGGGAAAACAGTGCCACGGCATAGACCATTCCGTTTTAGTTTCTATTTCCCGCCAGATAAAAGAAATCAAGGGCCTTAAGGTAGACGTAGCAATAGTTTTGGGCGGGGGCAATATCTTCAGGGGCCAGGAGAATACCGGCTCGCGCGGCCTGGATATGGACAGGTCGGTGGCGGATTATATGGGGATGCTGGCCACGGTGATTGACGGCCTGGCCCTGCAGGATGTATTAGAAAAGATGGGCGTGCCCACGCGCGTGCTCACGGCCATAGAGATGGAGCGCATTGCCGAGCCCTACATACGCAGGAGGGCAATCCGGCACCTGGAAAAAGGCCGCGTGGTGATATTTGTCGCCGGCACAGGCAATCCCTACTTTACCACGGATACCGCAGCAGCCCTGCGCGCGATGGAAATACACGCGGATGCCATACTCAAAGCCACCAAGGTAGACGGGGTCTATTCCGCAGACCCCCTGAAGGTAAAAGGCGCAAAAAAGTTTGAGAAGTTAAAATATATAGACGTGTTGAAAAAAGGCCTGAAGGTAATGGATGCTACGGCAGTCAGCCTGTGCATGGATAATAAGTTGCCCATTGTGGTATTCAACCTGAATAAGGAAGGGAATATCAGGCGCGTGGTGTTGGGCGAGAAGATAGGCACGGTCGTTGCCTAAAATCACAAATTACAATACACAAATCACAAACAATACCAAATACCAAATGACCAAAATCACAAACCAACACAGTAAATATGTTAGTTTTGGATATTGTGATTTCGGTATTGTATATTGTTTGTAATTTGGAATTTGTGATTTGGAATTTAAGATTTATAAAATTAGGTCGAAAAGGGGGCAGCCATGACTACCAGAGAAATTTTACATACTACCGAAGAAAAAATGAAAAAGTCGCTGGAGGCAATGGCCAGGGAATTCTCCGAGATACGCACGGGCAGGGCCAGCCCCGCTATTGTGGAGGGGCTGCACGTGGATTATTACGGCACGCCTACCTTGCTTAAGCAGTTGGCTTCCATTTCTGCTCCGGATGTGCATTTACTGGTGATACAGCCCTGGGACCTGACCGCTATCGCCGAAATAGAGAAAGCGATCATGAAGTCCAACCTGGGGATTACGCCTTCTAACGACGGGAAAATTATCAGGCTCTCAGTGCCGCAGCTTTCCAAAGAAAGGCGCCAGGAATTGGCCAAGGTGGTGCATAAGATGTCTGAAGACGGCAGGGTTTCTTTGCGTACCATAAGAAGAGACGCCAAGGAATCTCTGGAGAAACTGGAGAAGGATAAGGCTATTTCAGAGGATGATAAGTTCCGCGGCATAGACGACCTGCAAAAACTCGTGGACAAGTACATCGCCAGGATAGACGAGTTGTTGAAAAATAAAGAGAAGGAAATACTTGAGTTCTAAGATACCGGGTCAATAGTCCATGGCCTATAGTCCCCGGTATTAAACTATCGACCATCGACCCGCTTGTTTTTTGACATTAAATTTGGGCCTCTAGCTCATCTGGTAGAGCAGCGGCTTTTTAAGCCGCCTGTGCCGAGTTCGAGTCTCGGGAGGCTCATAAAATTTTACGCAGTAAAATTTTACTCCGAGCGATACCATAATTTTTGATATAGGTTTGAGCGAGGAGCAATATCCCTGCGTAAATTGGCGCAGCGTTAAGAGAGGGCTTGCTCCCTCTTAAGGAGCGAAGCGGCGCGTTCGTAGTCGCGGGAGGCTCATATAAAATTCAAAATTCAAATATCAAAATTTAAAAATTAAACCTTTGCTCAATTAGTATTAATGAATTAGATAAGATAATGGACTCTATGAAGCTTCAATTTTCCCAAAAAATATTTTTGATAATTATTACGATAGGTCTAGTCTTACCTTGGATTATACTATTTATCCTTGGGATATTTTTAAATCCTGCGAAATTATTTTCATCAGTTCCAACATTTAATATTTCAAATTGTATCTTGGTTTCAATTCTTGGTGCAATTCCATTTTTTATCCTTGCATGGAAGATAAGATCTATATTTAGATCAAATATTCAAATTTCTTTTTTACATAAAACAGGAACTATTGGGCTTATAGTGGTAACCTTTTTGGTTAGTATATTGCTTTATTTATCTATATGGATAGATTATTTTAGGCCCGGCGGGCCTCTTTATCCTACCGGTGATGGTATAGGGTTAGGTCTCGGTTTCATTTATACACTAATTTTTATGCCCTTAGGATATGGATGTGGATGGCTTGTGGGGAAGTTAATTATTTGGAAAAGAAAGCGATAAATATAAACTCAATATAAATTTCAAGGCTAGCTCTTGAAGGGTAAATTTAAGGGCGGATGGTGGAACTGGAAGACACGCGAGGCTTAGGACCTCGTGGCGCAAGCCTTGGAGGTTCAAATCCTCTTCCGCCCATTTTAGTTCATTGAGTTAATTTTAGTTTGTTGAGTGATAGCGAACTACGCGGCGGTAATTCAGCGGTAGAATGCCTGCTTGCCAAGCAGGATGTCACGGGTTCAAATCCCGTCCGCCGCTTGTATTCTGATTTTAGAAAGCCACAGCCACGGATTGAAAGGAGTGCATTATGCAGGTAATAGATTTCTTGTCAAAAAAGGCAATCGTGCCGGATATTAAGGCTGCCAAAAAAGAAGACGTGATGAAGGAATTGGTGGATGCCTTAATCAATGCGGGAGAGATTGAGAAAAGATACCGCAACAAATTAATTGAGGCGCTCTTAAACAGGGAGTCATTGGGCTCAACCGCCATAGGCCAGGGTATAGCCATTCCGCACGCAAAATCCGAGTGCGTGGACAAACTCGTCGCCGCTTTCGGAATTTCTAAAAAGGGAGTGGACTTTGATTCTCTGGACGGCGAGTTAGCCTACATATTCTTTTTGCTGGTCGCCCCGCAGGATTCTGCCGGGCCGCACCTTAAGGCTTTGGCACGTATCTCGCGTTTATTAAAAGACAAATATTTCCGCGATACCCTGCGCGCCTGCGCTGACGAAAAGTGTATTGTCAAGGCAATAAGCGAAGAAGACCAGAAGAAGCCGTAAGAGGCCAAGCGCAAGCATTTCCCGGAGGCTTTTATAGATGAGCAGTGCCTTTAAGTGGTTATACCCCGGTATAGGCATTAAACGCTGGATAGGCCTGGCTGCCTTCGGCGTAATCCTGCTTATTTTTGGTACCGGCCACCTGCGCGCAGAGGAATTCTGGGTCATCCAGCTCTTGGATGCGGTCGTAATAATTTCCGGCATTATCATTCTCATACTGGGCATCAAAAGGATGATGCGCTCTTTTATCGCCGCATTTATGCCTTCCTCGAAAGACGTCCAGATTTTTGATATACTCTACCAGAAGAAACACCTTGTGCGCGGGCCGAAGATTGTCACTATCGGCGGAGGCACAGGTTTATCGGTATTGCTGAGCGGGCTTAAGGAGTACACCGCCAACATCTCGGCAATAGTCACCGTGGCTGATGACGGCGGCTCTTCGGGGAGGCTGCGCCAGCAGTTTGATATATTGCCGCCGGGAGATATCCGCAACTGCCTGGTTGCTCTGGCAGACGCTCCGGCATTGATGCGTGACCTGTTTCAGTTCCGCTTCGACGATAGCACCGAACTCTCCGGGCACAGTTTCGGCAATCTTTTTATCACCGTAATGACACAGCTGACCGGAGATTTTGAAAAGGCGATTAAGGAAACAAGCAAGGTCCTGGCATTAAGAGGCCAGGTCATACCCTCCACATTGGACAATGTGGTTTTGGTCGCCCAGCATCAAGACGGCTCAACTACCGTCGGAGAAGACAGTATCCCCAGGGCAGGACGTGCCATAAGCAGGGTGCAGCTTAAACCGGCTAACCCGGTAGCAACTCCGGATGCCATCAAGGTGATTAAAGAAGCGCAGGTTATTATTTTAGGCCCCGGCTCTTTATATACGAGCATAATACCGAACCTGTTAATCAAAGAGATTACCGAGGCTATCGTTAGCTCCAGCGCAATCAAGGTATACGTGTGCAACGTAATGACCCAGCCGGGAGAAACCGACGGCTTAAGCGCTTCAGAGCATGTAAAAATCCTCACCCTGCACAGCCACCCGCAGCTTATTGATTACTGCATTATCAATACAGGGGAAGTGCCGCAGGAGATACTCAAGCGTTACGCCCACGAGAATTCCTACAGGGTTACCAATGACAGGAAAAAAATAGAGAATATGGGCTACCGCGTCATTGAAGATGATTTTTCTGTAATTGAACAGGAAGTCATCAGGCATGATGCTGCTAAGCTTGCTAAAATTATTTTAGGGCTGGCGGAAGAGATATAATGGCCTTAATCAAGAAGAAATTAATCGTAAAAAATAAACAAGGGCTACACGCGCGGCCGGCGGCATTATTTGTGCAGGTGGCCAATAGATTCGACTCCCGTATTACGGTTGCCCGCGACGAGGAAGAGGTAAACGGTAAATCTATTATGGGTATCCTCATGCTGGGGGCGGAGCGGGGTAGTTCTATTGTAATTGAGGCAGAGGGAGAGGATGCACATCTGGCGTTGGTGGAACTTGAAAAAATTGTCAGTAGCGAGGAGTGAAGGGGCATTATAGCATGATAAAACTAAAGGGAATAGCCGCGGCTTCGGGTATCTCTATCGGCCCGGCGCACAAAATAGGCAAGGAAGATTTTATCATCCCTAAGCTTTCTATCCGCCAAGAGGATATACCTGTACAGATACAGCTCTTTGAAGAGGCGCTGATTAAGACGCGCAAGGAAATCATCGAGCTGCAGAAGAGGATCGGCCGGGAGATGGGGCAGGAAGAGGCGCAGATATTTGACGCGCACCTTTTAGTCCTGGAAGACCGCATGCTTATTGAAGAAGTTATTTCGCGCCTTAAAAAGGAGCGGCTGAATGTCGCCCATATATTCTCGGAGGTGCTCAAGAAATATATCGAGGTATTTTCCAAAATAGAGGACGAATACCTCAAAGAGCGCATGGTGGATGTCGATGATGTGGGCAGGAGGATACTGCGCCACCTTTTAGGCCAGGAGAAGAAAGGCCTGGTGGATTTAGAGGAAAAGGTGATAGTGGTAGCGTATGACCTTTCTCCCTCAGATACGGCAGCCATGCATAAACAGAGCGTCTGCGGTTTTATCACGGATATAGGCGGCAAGACTTCGCATACCGCGATTATGGCAAAATCCCTGGAGATACCCGCTGTAGTCGGCGTGGAGGAAGCCACCTCCAGGATCAAGGCAGGCGATATATTAATCGTGGACGGAAACCTGGGCGTGGTAATTATTGAGCCGGATGAACAGACCCTGGCTGCTTACCAAGAGGAGGGAGAGCGCCTGCGCGGGATATCAGAGAGGTTCCTTAAGGTCAAGGACCTGCCTGCTGTGACAGCCGACGGAAAAAAAGTAGAAATTTCCGGCAACATAGAATTTCCCGAGGATGTCCCTTCGGTAAAGCTCCACGGGGCGCAGGGCATAGGCCTTTACCGCACGGAATTTTTCTATATGAACAGGAAGGGCCTCCCTACCGAGGAAGAGCATTATCAGGCCTATAAATACGTGGCCGAGGAGATGAAGCCGTATTCCGTAATCATCCGCACCCTGGATTTAGGCGGAGATAAATTTCTCTCGCAGTTTGAGATACCTCACGAGATGCAGCCTTTCCTGGGCTGGCGCGCCATCAGGTTTTGCCTGGCGCGGCCGGATATCTTTAAATTGCAGCTGCGCGCGATATTAAGGGCCTCTGTGCACGGCAACCTGAAACTGATGTATCCGATGATTTCCGGCGTCGAGGAGCTGAGGCAGGCTAACGGCATACTGCAGGAAGCAAAAAAAGAATTACAAGCCCAAGGCACCCCCTATAACGACGCTATTAAGGTGGGGGCGATGATAGAAGTCCCTTCTGCTGCCATAACCGCGGATATATTGGCAAAGGAGGCGGATTTTTTCAGCATAGGCACTAATGACCTGATCCAGTATTCCCTGGCGGTTGACCGCGCCAATGAAAAAGTGGCCTACCTGTATGAACCGGCGCATCCGGCGGTCTTAAGGCTGATTAAAAACGTAATTGACGCAGCGCACAAAGCCGGCATTAGCGTGGGGATGTGCGGAGAGATGGCCGGAGAGACAAGCCTGGCGTTGATACTGCTGGGCCTGGGCCTGGATGAATTCAGTATGCCGCCGCAGGTAATCCCCGAGATAAAATATATGATCCGCTCGGTTACTTTAAAAGAGGCTATGGATATTGCCCGTGAAGCATTGAAACTTTCTACGGGAAAAGATGTCCAGGATTACAGCCAGTTGAGGTTGCAGGAGATTATGAAATGATAAGTTTAAGCCGCCAGAATATAAAGAAACTCGATAAATCCGATATGCTGGGGTTGCTGTTGGATTTCCCCCTGCAGTGCCGGGCTGCCCTGGATATAGCAGAGAAGGCCAAGGTTGCGCTTGCGGCAGGGAATTGTAAAAATATTCTCTTCGCCGGCCTGGGCGGCTCGGCAATAGGAGCTGACCTGGTCAGGTCATATTTATACTTTGAAAGCAAACTGCCGATTACGGTTTTACGGGAATATACGCTGCCTGCGTATGTGGATGCCTCGACGCTGCTCTTTATTTCCAGTTACTCCGGTAACACCGAAGAGACTCTAAGCGCCTATACCCAGGCAAAGGAAAAAGGAGCGCAGCTCATCGCGATTTCTTCCGGAGGCGCGCTAAAAGAAAATTGTTTAAAAGACGGTATCACCTTTATCGAAATACCTAAGGGTTCGCCGCCCAGATGCGCGCTGGGGTATTTAAGTATTATACCCCTGTGCATATTGGCCAGGCTGGGCCTGGCCGGTGACGCAAGGCCGGCAGTGGAAGAGGCGGCTAAGGTATTAGAAGAATTGAGAAGTAAGAATTTAACCCCTTTAGTCGCAGCAGGTGAAAATATCGCCAAGGCAGCTGCGGCTAAGCTGTTTAATAAATTTGCGGTAGTCTACTCTGCTTCCGTGCATTTTGATATTTGCGCCCTCAGGCTGCGCGGACAGCTTGCTGAGAATTCCAAGGCCCTAGCCTCCAGTCACCTCTTCCCGGAGATGAACCACAATGAAATCGTGGGCTGGGAGCATCCGCAGAAACTATTTAAGAATTTTGTAGTGTTGCTCTTGCGCGATAAAGGGATGCACCCGCGGGTGGCCAAGAGAATGAATATCACCCGGGATATCCTTAAGAAAGAGGAAGGGGTAGAAATAATAGAGATCTGGTCACGCGGAGAGGGGCTTTTAAGCAGGATATTCTCCCTTATCTATATCGGGGACTTTATCTCCTATTACTTGGCCATACTTTACGGCATTGACCCGACGCCGGTGGATAGGGTCACGTATTTGAAAGAACAACTAAGAGGAAGTTAGTCCACAGTCCACAGTCCACAGTAAACTATGGACTATCGACTGTTGACTATGGACTAGCCGAAGGCGATAATGAAAGCCTTGATATTAGCGGCAGGTTATGCCACGCGATTATACCCCTTGACCAAGGAATACCCTAAGCCGCTTCTTCCGGTAAAGAAGAAGCCGATAATAAATTATATCGTGGATAAGCTGGATGCCGCAAGAGAAGTCAATGAAATAATCGTAGTGACTAACAGCAAATTTATCCGCTGTTTTAAAAAATGGACACAGGGCCTGCGGCTGTCTAAGCCGCTTGTGCTGGTGGATGATTTAACCAGGGATAATGCCTCGCGCCTGGGCGCGATAGGGGATGTGGATTTTGTGCTCCGCAAAAAAAATCTAAAAGAAAATCTTTTGGTTGTCGGCGGGGATAATTTGTTTGACGCCAGCCTCAAAGGTTTTTTATCTTTTGTAAAAAAACATAAAAGCAGCCCGGTGATAGGCGCCTATGACGCCAAGGATTTAGAGAGGGCAAAACACTACGGCGTCGTAAGACTGGATAAAAATAAAAGGTTGACCGATTTTAAGGAAAAACCTAAGAAACCTCACTCCACGCTCATTGCCATGTGCCTTTATTATTTTCCCGCAAGAAGCCTTGCGTTAATCCGGGAATACCTACAGGTGCGGCGTAAAAAACATGACGCGACCGGTTTATATATAGACTGGCTAAAGAAAAAGATGCAGGTTTACGGGTTTGTCTTCGGCGGCTGCTGGCATGATATCGGCGGCCATAAGTTCTATCGCCAGGCAAGAGAAACATTTTAAATAAAAGGAGGAGTCATGAGTTTGCGGAAACATTTTTTTACTTCTGAGTCAGTGGGAGAGGGGCATCCGGATAAGGTCTGCGACCAGATATCCGACGCGGTCCTGGATGACGTATTAAGGCAGGACCCTTACGGCAGGGTAGCCTGCGAAACTTATGTTACTATGGGGCTTTTAATCGTAGGCGGGGAGATTACCACCACCGGTTTCGTGGATGTGCACAATCTAACCCGCAATGTTTTAAAAGAGATAGGCTACACGCACCCCAAATACGGCTTTGATTACCATACCTGCGCGGTGATAAACACCATACACAGCCAGTCTCCGGATATCGCCCAGGGCGTGAATACCGGCGGGGCGGGAGACCAGGGGTTTATGGTGGGTTTTGCCTGCAGGGAAACGCCTGAGCTTATGCCTCTGCCTATAATGCTAGCGCATAAACTGGTAAGAAGGACAGCGCAGGTAAGGAGGCAGGGGATATTAAAGTACCTTGGCCCTGACTGCAAATCGCAGGTAACGGTGGAGTACCATGACGGACACCCTAAAAGAGTGGATTGCGTGGTTTTGGCCTGCCAGCACACAGATGAGATTTTGGATTCCACGAAAGAAAAAATCACCAAAAAGGCGCGCCAGGAGATTATCAATGAAATTGCGCACCCGGTGCTCAAAGATTACATTGACAAACAGACAAAATATTATATCAATGAGACAGGCAAGTTTGTTATCGGCGGCCCGCAGTCAGACACGGGCATGACCGGAAGGAAAATCGTGGTAGATACCTACGGCGGAGTGGCTGCTCCCGGAGGAGGGGCATTTTCCGGGAAAGACCCCACCAAGGTTGACCGTTCGGCTGCCTACATGGTTAGGTATATTGCCAAGAATATCGTTGCCGCGGGCTTGAGCGATAAGTGCCTGATACATATCGCCTATTGTATCGGCAGGGCTGAGCCGCTGGCGATAATGGTGGATACCTTTGGTACGGGAAAACTTTCGGAAAGCGCCTTTATCAAGTTAATCCGAGAGAATTTTGAACTTACGCCGCAGGGGATGATCAAATCCCTGGACCTCCTGCGCCCTATATACAGGAAGACCGCCTGTTACGGGCATTTCGGCAGGACAGAGCCGGAGTTCAGTTGGGAGAGCACGGATAAGGCAGCGGCTTTAAAGAGGCAGGCCACCAGGTTATAAAAAATGGGAGCTTAAATGAACTACGACATCAAAGATATCAAATTAGCTAAAAAGGGCATGTTACGAATAGAGTGGGCGGAAAATAATATGCCGGTGTTGGGCCTGGTAAAGGCGCGTTTTGCAAAAGAAAAACCCCTGGTCGGCTTTAAAATTGCCTGCTGCCTGCATGTTACCACGGAGACGGGTGTTCTAGCAGATGTTTTAAAGGCAGGAGGGGCAAAAGTAGCGGTGTGCGCGTCAAACCCTTTATCCACGCAGGATGACGTAGCTGCGTCTCTAGTAAAAAACTTGAAGATACCTGTTTTTTCCATTAAGGGGGAGAACACCAGGACTTATTATAAGCATATAGAAGCGGTTTTAGCCATAAGGCCGGAAATCACCATGGATGACGGAGCGGATTTGGTGAGTACTATACATAACCGCACAGCTTCCCTGCATGCCAATATTATCGGCGGGACAGAGGAGACCACTACCGGCGTAATCAGGCTTAGGGCCTTAGCCAAGCAGGGTAAACTGCGTTATCCTATAATTGCGGTAAATGACGCGCAAACCAAGCACCTTTTTGATAACCGCTACGGTACGGGCCAGTCCACAATTGACGGAGTAATCCGCGCCACCAATAAATTACTGGCAGGCGCTAATTTTGTGGTCTGCGGTTATGGCTGGTGCGGTAAAGGCGTGGCTATGCGCGCAAAAGGCATGGGCTCAAAAGTGATTGTAGTGGAGGTTGACCCCTTACGCGCCTTAGAGGCGACGATGGACGGTTTTGAAGTGATGCCTATAAAAGACGCGGCGAAAATAGGGGAGGTGTTCGTTACCACCACAGGCGATACCAGCGTAATCCGCAAAGAGCATTTTAGCCTGATGCGGGACGGAGCCATTGTGGCTAACTCCGGGCATTTTAATGTGGAGTTAGATATCCCGGCTTTAGAAAAATTAAGCAAAGCTAAAAAACGTATCCGGGATTTTGTGGATGAATACATTTTAAGGGACGGCCGCAAGATTTACCTGTTGGGCGAGGGCCGCCTGATTAACCTGGCAGCTGCAGAGGGGCATCCTGCGCAGGTTATGGATATGTCCTTTGCCAACCAGGCCTTGGCCGCGGAATATATAGTCAAGGCTCACGCGGCATTAAAGAAGGATGTCTATAAGGTGCCGCAGGCAATAGATGAGCGCATTGCCGACTTAAAATTAAAATCCATGGGAATAAAAATAGACAGCTTAACCCACAAACAGAAAAAATATCTTTCCAGCTGGGAGATGGGCACATAAGCGCAATGAAAAGAATAGCCGTTTTGACTACCGGCGGAGATGCCCCGGGTATGAATGCGGCAATACGGGCTGTGGTGCGCTGTGCCTTAAGTAAGGGTGTCGAGGTAATGGGTGTCTTTCGCGGCTGGTGGGGCCTGATTAATGAAGAGATGAAATTACTGAACCACCATTCTGTTTCCGGCATTATCAATTACGGCGGGACTATCTTAAAGACTGCACGCTGCCCGGAATTCGCGACAGAGAAGGGGCAGGAGAGGGCATACCAGGCAATAAAGAAAAATGCAATTGACGGGATGGTTATTATCGGCGGCAACGGCAGTTTCGTTGCGGCGCATTCTTTCCACCAGAAATATAAAATTCCCTGCATCGGTATCCCGGCATCTATCGATAATGATATCAACGGCATAGACGTTACTATCGGCGCGGATACCGCGATAAACACCGCGCTCTCCGCAATTGATAATATCCGCGATACGGCAACTTCTATGGAGAGAGTTTTTGTGGTGGAGGTGATGGGCCGCAATTGCGGTTACATCGCTTTGGCGGTTGCGCTTGCCGGCGGGTGCGAAGAGGTAATTATCCCGGAGAGAAAATTTGATTTAGAGGTTGTCTGTCAGGATATAGTCGAGGGGAACCTGAAGGGCAAACTCAGCTGGATAGTGGTGGTGGCTGAGGGCGCGGGCTCGGCGGTGGAAATCGCCAAAAAGATAACCAAGATGACCGGGCTTGAGACGCGCGCAGTGGTCTTAGGCCACGTCCAGAGAGGGGGCCGGCCTACTGCTTTTAGCCGGGACTTGGCCTTAAGGTTGGGGGATGCAGCAGTGGAATGTCTCTTAGAGGGAAAGACAGATAAGGCTGTGGGGTTATCCGGATATAGTGTTAGAGAAGTAGATTTCGCCACCGCTATAGCCAAAAAAGAATTGAAAGCGCAGGAGTGGTACAGGTTAATTAAATCATTAAGTTAAGGAGGAAAGGACTACTATGGGCAGGAAGCCGCTGGATGTGGAAAAAATCGCAATGGATTTGGTTACCAGTGATGATGCCGCGGTAAAGTCTCGGCTGGGCAAGAAAATATGGGACATCGCCTATAAAAAAGGGATTTATCCTTCCAGTATTCACCAGTTTTACATGGCGCGCGGAAAGGGGGAGTTTTCTGGGTTTACCGTGCCGGCGATAAACCTGCGCAGTATGACTTATGATTTAGCCCGCGCAATTTTTAGGGTTGCCAAAAGAAATAATTCCGGCGCTTTTATCTTTGAAATTGCCAAATCAGAGATGGGCTATACTCTTCAAACACCCATTGAGTATTCCAGCGCGGTGCTGGCAGCAGCCATAAAAGAGGGGTATCAGGGCCCGGTGTTTATCCAGGGAGACCATTTTCAGGTCAATGCCAAGAAATTTCAGGAGAATCCGGAAAAAGAATTAAACGGGTTAAAGGCCTTGATTAGCGATGCCATTGCCGGCGGTTTTTATAATATAGATATTGATTCCTCGACAGTCGTGGATTTAACGCAAACGGATATCAAGAAGCAGCAGTATTGGAATTATGAAATATGCTCACGACTTACCCAGTTTATCCGTCAGATCCAGCCCAGGGGCATTGAGGTATCGGTAGGCGGAGAGATAGGCGAGGTGGGCAGCAAAAATTCCACGCCGGAAGATTTAAAGGCGTTTATGCAGGGGTATAAAGAGCGCCTGCGCAAAGGCCGCACCGGGATAAGCAAGATTTCCATACAGACAGGCACTTCCCACGGCGGGGTGGTTTTGCCCGACGGGACAGTGGCGCAGGTAAAATTAGATTTTGATACCCTAAAGGCATTGTCCGAGATCGCTAAAAAAGAATATGCTTTAGCCGGCGCAGTGCAGCACGGCGCTTCCACCTTGCCTAGCGAAGCATTTCATAAATTTGCCGAATGCGAAACTGCCGAAGTGCACTTGGCGACTGAGTTTCAAAATATGATTTATGAAAGCAGGCATTTCCCGCAGGAGTTAAAAAATAAAATTTATGCATGGTTAAAAGCCAATGCTGCCTCCGAGAAAAAAGAAGGGGAAACCGAAGAGCAATTTTTCTATAAGACGCGCAAGAAGGCGCTGGGGCCTTTTAAGAAAGAAATCATGGGGCTGCCACAAGAAACACGCGATGCAATTGCAAGAGAAATAGAAGAAAAATTTGATTTTCTGTTTAAACAGTTAAATTCAGTAAATAATAAAGAATTGGTGGACAAATATGTAACCTTAAAACGTGTGATTGTGCGTCCGCGCCAGGCCGCAGAGAAGGAAGAAGTGGTACATACAGGAGAGGGAGCAGACTAAGAAGTCGATAGTCCATAGTCGACAGTCGATAGTGAAACCTAAATCTTTAGTAGGGACTATTGACTTTTTCAAAGGAGTAAAATATGCGTTCAGAC
>Ga0315282_10003724_pt1 | contig 27179 bp, 26 predicted proteins | sample YL17G07_20_MG_FD_203693 | JGI IMG/M metagenome (GOLD analysis project Ga0315282, IMG submission 203693) | Sediment microbial communities from Yellowstone Lake, YNP, Wyoming, USA - YL17G07_20 | ecosystem: Environmental > Aquatic > Freshwater > Lake > Sediment | place: USA: Wyoming | collected...
GAAGTCCAAATATTCCCTGAAAGACGGCATCGCGCTCACCTACCCGTGGGTTTCGGAACAACTCAACAAAGCGAAAAAAGGATAAGAATATGCCCGACCGAAAAAAAGCCCTGATAACCGGAATTACAGGCCAGGACGGTTCTTATCTTGCCGAGTTCCTGCTTTCAAAAGGCTACGAAGTCCATGGAATCGTCCGGAGATCCAGCTCATTCAACCGGAGCCGGATCGACCATCTCTACGTAGATCCCCATCTTCCCGATGCCCGGTTTTTTCTCCACTATGGAGACCTTGCCGACTCCGAGCAGCTTACGGAAATTATCTATAACATTAAGCCTAATGAAATATATCACCTGGCCTCCCAGAGTCATGTCCGGGTCAGCTTCGACCTCGCCGAATACACGGGAGATATCACCGGCCTGGGAACCACACGCCTGTTGGAAGCCGTGCGCCGGAGCGGGATCCAGACCAAGTTCTATCAGGCTTCGAGCAGTGAGATGTTCGGCAACGCCCCGGCTCCGCAGAATGAAAATACGCCCTTCCAGCCCCGAAGCCCTTACGCCGCGGCAAAGGTTTATGCCTATTGGATGGTCAGGAACTATCGCGAGGGCTATAACCTCTTTGCCTGCAACGGGATCCTCTTCAACCACGAATCTCCCAGAAGAGGGGAGACCTTCGTCACCAGGAAGATCACCCGCGGCATTGCCCAAATCCTGGCCGGCAGGGAGAAGCGCCTCTACCTGGGCAATCTGAACGCCAAAAGGGACTGGGGATATGCTCCGGAGTACGTCGAAGCCATGTGGTTGATGCTCCAACAGGAAACACCCGACGATTATGTCATCGGAACGGGAGAGGCGCACTCCGTCGATGAATTCGTTACCGAGGCTTTCAATTACCTTAGCCTCGACAGACATAAATATGTTGAAATCGAGCCAAGGTTTTTCCGGCCCACGGAAGTCCCGGAACTCAGGGCCGACGCCGGCAAAGCCAGAAAGAAGCTAAACTGGACTCCAAAAATCACCTTCAATGACCTTATCAAGATCATGGTCGATGCCGATCTCGAGATGCTGGGTGTCAATTCGCCGGGGCACGGGAAAAAGATCGCCTTTGAAAAAGGATTCCAATGGCTGTCGGAAGGAATCCGTTCCTGACAAAATGAGCGAAAAGATCCGGGTTCTCATCACCGGCGCAACAGGATTTGTCGGCGGGCACCTCATCCGGGCGCTTGAGGAAGAGGGGCGGCCCGGTTTCGAGATATACGGCACTTCTTATCCGGATGCCCCGCCACCCTCCGGGAACAAGCTCTTTTTCCTGGACCTGCGATCGGGAAAAGAAGTGCTGAAGCTCATGGGCGATATCCGGCCCGATTGGATCTTCCATCTTGCGGCCATTTCCAACGTGCGCAAATCTTGGCAGATGAGAAGCGAAACGATCGAAACGAACGTTCTGGGCACGCATAACCTTCTGGAGGCCGTCAGGCAGGACGCGCCCACAGCCAAGATGCTCTTCATCAGCTCCTCGGATGTCTATGGATTCGGGACGTCTCCGTCCGAGGCCTTGGCAGAAGATTCCCCACTCGAGGCAGTCAGCCCTTATGCTTATTCTAAGGTCGCCGGCGAGATGCTGTGTGGATTTTATGAGAGGGTTGAGAATATCGATATCGTCATCGCCCGGCCCTTCCCTCATACGGGCCCGGGCCAGACTGAAGACTTCGTCTGCTCCGACTGGGCCCGTCAAGTTGCCCAAATCGAAAGAGGCGATATCGCGCCCATCTTAAGAGTTGGAAACCTCGACGTCCGACGTGATTTCTGCGACGTCCGGGATGTCGTGAGGGCCTACGTGCTCCTTTTGAGAAAAGGGCGCCGGGGCGAGCCCTATAATATCTGCTCAGGGAAAGCGATTGCGCTTCGGGAAATCCTGGATTTCTTGGTAAACGAGACCGCTTCGGGTAGGCCGATCTCAATTGAAATTGACCCAGCCAAGCTCAGGAAAGTAGAGTTACCTATCCAATTAGGGAGTAGCCGACAAATCACTAAGGATACGGGCTGGTTGCCCACGATGTCAATCGAGGAAACCCTTCTTGATTTGCTCTCTTTTTGGCGGCGAAGACTAGAAGATGGGACATAAGCAAAACACCGTTTTCTTCCCTCGAACCTCTCTCGGATAGCAAGCAACAACTTGGCCAGTTAGTCGCTAGGGCTTGAGCTTGATCGGCAGGTCGAGGGAACAGAAGGAGGACTGAAGGATGCGCCTTTCAATCATCGGGTCCGGCTACGTTGGCCTTGTATCCGCCACCTGTTTTGCCGAGATGGGAAATATTGTCTCGTGCGTTGAGAAAGATCCGGCCAAAACTAAGAAACTCCAAAATGGCACCGTGCCCTTTTACGAGCCCGGTTTGGCTGAACTTATGACTCACAATTTCTATGAAGGCCGACTCATTTTCACCACTGACGTCAAAGAGGGCGTTAAAGAAGCCGAGGTGATTTTCATTGCTGTCGGCACTCCGTCAGACCATGATGGTTCGGCCGATCTTCGGGACATCCGTGCAGCCGCCGCTGAAATCGCCCCAGTCAGTCCGCGGGGTGCTATAGTTGCTGTCAAAAGCACCGTGCCTGTTGGCACCTGTGATATCGTCGAAAAAATTCTGACCGGTATTCGTCATGAACCAGTTTGTGTCGTTTCCAATCCGGAATTTCTGAAAGAAGGAAACGCTATCCGCGATTTCATGTACCCTGATCGAGTCATCGTCGGCACGGCCGATGAACGAGCTAAACAAATCTTCTTTGACCTCTTCGCCCCTTATACCAAGAGAGGCCAATCTATTGTTTTCATGAGCCGGCGCTCTAGCGAGCTGACCAAGTATGCTTCCAACACCTACCTTGCGATGCGCATCTCCTTCATCAATGAAATCTCCATGCTCTGTGAAGCCATCGGGGCTAATGTGGAAGAAGTGAGAATTGGGGTTGGTAGCGACTCCCGCATCGGTCAGCACTTCTTATTTCCTGGTGTCGGTTACGGGGGATCTTGTTTTCCCAAAGATGTGCGGGCCATAATCAAAATGGGCCGCGACCAAGGATTGGACTTGCGTCTTCCGAAGAGCACTGACGATGTGAACAAGATTCAAAGAGAGCGGTTCACGAAAAAAATAATAGAGCGATTCAGTTGTGACCTGAAAGGGCGATTAATTGCCGTGGCAGGGTTAGCCTTCAAACCACAGACCGATGATGTTCGAGAAGCGCCGGCTATTGATATTATCCGTGCAATTTTAAATGCCGGCGGTGCTGTCAGGGCCTTTGATCCCGCGGCGATGGAGAACGCTCGAGCTATCCTGAATTTCCGTGCGATGCAATATTCAAAGTCTCTTTATGAAGCCTGTGATAATGCTGATGCTCTGGTGGTAATTACTGAGTGGAACGAGTTTAGACGTCCCGATTTTGATCGCTTAAAAGCGCTAATGAAAACGCCTATCATTTTTGATGGGCGCAATATTTATAATCCACGAATCCTCAAGAGCAAAGGGTTTGAATATTTTGGGATTGGCGTGCATTAATGTTATCGGTCAGCGCCGCTAATTAAGAATATAGGGGATTTAATATGAGCCTCTATTTGCTAACTGGCGTTGCTGGTTTTATCGCCTCCCGCGTCGCCGAACTTTTATTGGCAGATGGCCATCAGGTGATAGGTGTCGATAATCTCAATGACTCTTATGATGTTCGTCTCAAACAATGGCGGCTCAAGCAATTAGAGGGACGTTCGGGGTTTTCTTTTCGTTGTCTTGACATCACGGATTTAACGGCAATGCGAAATTTAATCAGCCATAGGGTCCGCTTGGATGCCGTCATTAATTTGGCCGCCCGCGCTGGGGTCCGCCAATCGGTAGAAAATCCACGGGCCTTTCTTGAAGCCAACGCCACAGGCACTTTGAATTTGCTCGAGCTATGCCGGGAATTCGATATTAAGAAATTTGTCCTCGCTTCGACCTCTAGCCTTTACGGAAAAAACAATCCCCTGCCGTTCCGCGAAGACGCAGACACAGACCACCCTCTTTCCCCATATGCCGCATCAAAGAAAGCGGCGGAAGCCCTCTGCTATACTTATCACTATCTGTACGGCCTTGATGTGACCGTCTTTCGTTATTTTACCGTCTATGGGCCTGCCGGCAGGCCCGATATGAGCCCCTTTCGTTTTGTCCAATGGATCTGCGAGGGCAAGCCGGTGACGGTGTACGGCGATGGTCGGCAGTCGCGAGATTTCACGAATGTCGAAGACGTTGCCCGGGGGACGATCACGGGCTTGCGCCCATTGGGCTTCGAGGTCATTAACCTTGGTTCAGACACATCGGTGGCCCTCATGGACGCCATCCAGCTCATAGAAGAGACGACCGACCGCAAAGCGCAACTTGAATTCCAGCCGCTTCATCCGAGCGACGTGCCCGCCACCTGGGCGGATATCGGCAAAGCGAAATGTCTGCTTGATTGGTACCCCTTAGTACGTCTTGAAGACGGTATCGCAGACATGGTGAATTGGTATCGACAAAATCGGGCATGGGCAAAAGAGATTGCGACAGATTAGGGGGCTCGGGAATATCTTAGATGCATTACATGCCGGGGGGGAGTCCATCCGCTTATCGAACGACGCTTCGGGGCCGCGGTTAGAGAACGCCGCTGTTTACGAATGAATAGTATTCTAGTTACCGGGGGGGCCGGTTTTATCGGCTCGAATTTTATACACTTCCTGCGCCACGCCGAACGGGATGCGTTCATCGTGAACCTGGATGCCCTTACTTATGCCGCTAATCTGGAAAATCTACGAAATATGCCGGGTCAAAATCGCTACCGCTTTATCCAAGGCGATATCTGTAATCGCGAATTAGTTGACCGCATATTGATAGACCATAAGATCGGCACTATTGTCCATTTTGCAGCGGAATCGCACGTCGACCGCTCCATCCACGGCCCCGCGAAGTTCGTCCAGACCAATATTGTCGGGACGTTTACGCTGCTCGACGCCGCCCGTCAGGCTTGGATTGAAGACAAAATCGTTCCCGCCGACCAGGCGCGCTTTCATCATGTCTCTACCGATGAGGTTTACGGTTCCCTCAACCCTGGTGATGCCGCTTTCGCGGAAACCACTGCGTACGCCCCGAATTCTCCTTATGCCGCCTCGAAAGCCTCGAGCGATCATCTAGTTCGCGCCTATTTCCATACCTACGGCCTTCCGGTTACAATTACCAATTGCTCGAACAATTATGGCCCTTTCCAGTTCCCCGAAAAGTTGATTCCCCTAATTGTACTTAACGCGTTGAGCGGTCGGCCACTACCTATTTACGGCGATGGAATGCAGGTGCGGGATTGGCTTTTTGTCGAAGATCATTGTGAGGCAATTTGGCAAGTGATTCAACGAGGCCGCCCGGGTGAAAGCTACAATATCGGTGGCGGCAACCAGCCTCCAAATATCCAGGTGGTTAAAGAGATTTGTGCTATCATGGATGACCTCGTGCCTGATTCCGTCCATGTGCCCCACGACCAGTTGTGCTGCTTCGTAACCGATCGTCCGGGACACGACCGCCGGTATGCGATGAATTCCGAGAAAATCGCTATAGAGTTGGGTTGGCACCCGAAAGAAGATCTACATAGCGGCCTTATAAGAACCGTGCAATGGTACTTGAACAATCCGAAATGGGTAAAAGCGATTGCAGGCAGGCCCGAATATCAAGCTTGGCTGCAAAAGAATTATCTGGCCAGAGGGGCGAAAGAATGAAGGGAATCATCCTTGCAGGGGGGAAGGGAACCCGTTTACACCCGTTGACGAAGGCAATCTCCAAACAACTCTTGCCCGTATACAATAAACCGATGGTCTATTACCCGCTTTCGATCTTGATGCTGGCAGGGATCAGAGAGATCCTCGTCATCAGCACGCCAGAAGATCTGCCGCTCTATAAGCGGCTGCTGGCAGATGGTAGCCAATGGGGTCTGAAATTTTCGTATGCTGAGCAAGCAGAGCCGCGCGGCTTAGCTGATGCCTTCCTGGTAGGGGAGAAGTTCATTTCCGGGCAGCCAAGCGCGCTCATTTTGGGAGATAATATCTTTTACGGAACCAACTTGCTGCATAGGCTGCGTCAAGCGGCAGCCCTCACCGATGGCGCAGTTATATTTGCCTATCATGTCAAAAACCCGGAGCGTTATGGGGTTATCGAGTTCGATTCGAAAGGAAATGCGATTTCGATTGAAGAAAAGCCCAGAGCCCCCCGGTCGAATTATGCGATACCGGGGATCTATTTCTACGACGAAAAAGTCGTTAGCCATGCGCGTCGACTTCAACCCTCCGGAAGGGGAGAAATTGAGATTAGTGATCTGAACCGGATTTATTTAAAGGCCGGCAAGTTACGAGTATCCGTTCTAGGGCGGGGAGTTGCCTGGTTGGACGCCGGCACGCATGAATCGCTCCTCCAAGCAGCCGGTTTCGTGCAGACGGTAGAAGACCGACAGGGCCTGATGATCTGCTGCCCGGAGGAAATCGCCTATCAAATGGGATACATCGACGCCGGACAGTTACGTGCCCAGGCCGAGCTCATGGCTACCAACGAGTATGGAGCCTATCTTTTAGATCTGCTCAAATCGAAGGGCAAGTAAAGCAAATGAAGATCTTGCTGTTCGGCAAGTATGGCCAGCTGAGGGGGAGCTCCATCGGTCCTTACCATGCCTCGGACAAGTATCGGCTGAGGAGACTCCTTTGCGAGTGAGGAGTCAAATGCCCACGTCTGCGGAAATGCCAGCCCTAGCCAAAAAAGCCCGGGCTCGCCTCCTGCAAATGCACTACGAGGCTAAGGTAGGCCACTTGGGTGGCGACCTGTCCTGCTTGGACGCCCTGCTGGTGCTGCACCTACAAACCATGCAGGCGGACGATGTCTTAGTGTTGTCCAAGGGCCATTCGGCCGGGGCCTTGTATATCGCCCTATGGATGCAGGGACGCCTTAGTGAAGCCCAGCTGAAGACCTTTCACAAGGATCGCACTCATCTAGCTGACCATCCAGTGGCCCGTTGGCACGATGGTATACGTTTTGCCACCGGAAGCCTGGGTCACGGCCTAAGCCTAGCCGCTGGGACGGCCTTGAGCAAGCGCCTCCAGGGCCAGAACGGACAGGTCTACTGCCTGGCATCGGATGGCGAATGGCAGGAAGGCTCAACCTGGGAAGGCCTGATCTTTGCCGCCCACCATCGTCTGGCCAACCTGACCGTGATGGTGGACCTGAATGGCCTGCAAGGCTTTGGTCGTACCGAAGAAGTGGCCTCGATGGGTGACCTGCCGAAAAAAATCCAGACATTTGGGGTGGATCTGCTCAATGTGGATGGCCACGACCTAGGCGCAATCAGCCAGGCCTTGGCTGTCCCGGCTCGGCGGCCTAAAGTTATAATTCTTCAAACGGTGAAGGGCCATGGGATCTCTTTCATGCAAGACACCCTGGCGTGGCACTACCTTCCCTTAACGGAGGCACAGTATCGTCAGGCTATGAAAGAGGTGTCCCGATGAGGAACGCCTTTTGCAGGGCCTTAGTGGAGCTAAGCCAACAGCGCCCCTTTGTGTTCTTCACCGGGGACTTGGGCTTCATGGCGCTGGAGCCCCTGCAACAGGCCATGGGTCCGCGCTTCATCAATGCAGGTGTAGCCGAGCAGAATATGGTGTCGGTGGCGGCCGGCCTTGCGGCCAATGGCCAGCAAGCATGGGTTTATAGCATCGCGCCCTTTGTCTATGCCCGGCCCTTTGAGCAGGTGCGCAACGATGTGTGCCTGCATGACCTAGATGTAAAATTAGTCGGCAACGGCGGGGGCTATGCCTATGGCGCCATGGGCGGGACCCATCACGCTTTGGAAGACTACGGCAGCCTGCTGACTTTGCAGAATATGCACGCCTATATCCCGTCATTCTCGCCCGACGTGGCCGCGATGGTAGCAGCCATGGCCCAGGACCCTCACCCGGCCTATCTGCGCCTGGGCCGGGATGAGAAGCCAGCTGACTTGCCGCTGGAGGACTATGCCCCTTGGCGTTGCTTAGTGGATGGCGGTGGTCCCGTTTTGGTCGCCGTGGGCCCCTTGGCCGGCTCCCTGGCCGGGGCTGTCTTGGGATTGCCGCAGGCTACACGGCCCCAGCTATGGGCCCTCTGCGAACTGCCGCTACGCTTGGCCCCGCCGCCGGCGGCATTTTTGCGGAACGTTGAGCGCTCTGGTCACTTGGGCGTGGTTGAAGAGCATGTGGCCCAGGGATCAGCCGGCGCGGCGTTGGCGCTATGGCTGATGAGCCGGGGTATTGCCCCGGGGCGCTTCAGCCATTTCTGTGCCTGGGGTTATGTTTCGGGGACCTGCGGGTCTCAGCAGTTCCATCGCAAAGAATGCGGTCTAGATGCGGAAAGCGTGTTGATGGGTTTGGTACAAAGATGACAGAGGTCCATCGGTTCCTAGACCTGGCCGCGGGGTCCAATGCCCGCGGGAACCCCCTAACCGTAGCTAGCAGGGAGCGGTCTCGGGCAAGGGAGGAGGCATAATGGCCAATGAGCTTGAACAACAGATCCAGGCTCTGCCAGGTCCAATCTTGGTGCTGGGGGCCAGCGGCTTTTTAGGCTCCAATTTCTTACGGATGCTAATTAAGGTCCGAAAGGACGTAGTAGGCACCAGTTCCCGCCCATCAGCCTGGCGCCTGGAGGGCTTGTCCGAGAAGAACATACTAACCACCGACCTGTTGGTCGAATACAACCTATGCGTTCTGCTCAATGAGGTACGACCCCGCACCGTATTCAATTTTTTGGGCTATGGAGCTTACTCCTTTGAGACCGACTACGCCCTAATCTATCGTACTAACCTGGACCTGACGGCCAGCCTTCTGGAAAAACTGCGTATCTCAGGCCCTGTCTGCTACATCCATGCAGGCACATCCTCAGAATATGGGGACCTGGCCGCGGCCCCGGCTGAGGATATCGGGCGTTTGCCTAACAGCCACTATGCCGTATCCAAGTCGGCCGCCTCGGACTTGATCCATTACACCGGCAAGAAATTCGGCATGGCGTGTGCCAACTTGCGCCTCTATTCAGCATACGGCCCCATGGAGGATTCCTCCCGCTTGATCCCGACGGTTGTGGTCAAAGGCCTGCAGGGTACCTATCCGCCCTTTGTTGACCCCGAGATCTCCCGTGATTTTGTCTTCGTGGACGACGTTAGCGAAGCTTTTATCCGGGCCGCCCTTTACCTGAAGCCGGAGAACTATGGAGAGGCCTTCAATATAGGCACAGGCACCAAGACCTCCATCCGTCAGCTTAGCGAGCTAGCCCGCGACCTCTACGACATCCAGGCTCAACCTGAATTCACTACCATGGCCAACCGGGCCTGGGACATCAAGGATTGGTACGCCAATGCAAGCAAAGCCCAGCGCTTGCTGGGCTGGACCGCGCGCACCGCTCTGCGCGAGGGTCTGCAGGCCACTACCCGCTGGTATCAAGACCTGGAGGACAAGGATCGCTACCGAAATTCCTCCAAGAAACTGGGGGTGGATGAGAAGCATTCGGTGTCAGCGGTCATCGCCTGCTACAAAGACGCCCAGGCTATCCCCATCATGTATAAGCGCCTGAAAGACGTGTTTGAACGTCTGAACATCGGCTACGAGATCATTTTTGTGAACGACAATAGTCCAGATGACAGCGAGGCGGTCATCTGCGACCTCAGCGCCCGGGACCGCCATGTGCTGGGTATCACCCATTCTCGCAATTTTGGGTCCCAGGCGGCGTTCCGCAGTGGCATGCAAGCGGCCACAAAGAGTGCGGTGGTGCTATTGGACGGCGACCTGCAGGACCCACCTGAGCTGATCGAGCCGTTCGTGGCCAAGTGGCACGAGGGTTATGAGGTAGTCTATGGCCGAAGGGTCAAGCGCCAAGCCAGCCTCTTCATGCAAGTGGCCTCCAAGGTCTTTTACCGCCTTTTCGACCGTTTCTCCTTCATCCGCATTCCTCATGATGCCGGCGATTTTGCGCTGATGGACAAAAAGGTGGTTCTGAGCCTACTGCGCTTTCCTGAACGGGACTTGTTCATGCGTGGCATTCGGGCATTTGCCGGCTTCAATCAAACCGGTGTGGACTATTTGCGGCCCGAGCGTATGTTTGGCGTAACCACCAATAGCTTGTTGAAGAACATTGGTTGGGCCAAAAAGGGAATCCTGTCCTTTAGCCATGCGCCCTTGGATATGATGAGTTTTTTCGGGATCTTGCTTTTTCTGCTCTCGGGCCTGCTGGCCATTGTCCAGGTGGCCTTCAAGTTGTTCTACCCCAGTTCCACGCCCCGGGGCCTCACCACTACGCTGGTAGTTATCATCTTCTTCGGATCCATTAATCTGCTAGCGGTGAGTATCATAGGCGAATATATCGCCAAGATATTCGAGGAGGTCAAGCGCCGGCCGCACTTCATCCGGCGCCATATCATCCGCGACGGTGAGATTCGTGACGCGGCTAGTGAGGACTGAAGCATGCCTGTGGCCACGCCATACGGATTTCGGCAGCGCGCCTGCCCGGTTTGCGGTGCCGACGGCAAGGCCAGCATCTTCGCTGAATCGAACTATGACAGCAGAAGGGTGACCAGCTTTTCTTTTGCTTCCCGTAAGCTGCCAGAGTCGATGCACTACCGACTTTTGCATTGTCTATCCTGTGACGCCCTCTACGCCAATCCGGCCCCCGATCTTGGCACCCTGGCCCGGGCCTATGGGGAGGCCGATTTTGACAGCGGGGAAGAGGCAGGCTACGCGGCACGCACATACGCCCGGCTCTTGCCCCGGCTGGGGCTCAAGGACAAGGCTGGGGCCCTCGACATCGGCACGGGAAATGGAGCCTTTCTGAGGTGCCTGCTTGATGCGGGCTTCACACGGGTGCAGGGTGTAGAACCCTCGCTGGCGCCCATCAAGGCGGCACCGCCCGGCATTAGGGGATTAATTCGCTATGGCTTTTTCAATGCGGCTGACTATCAACCTAATAGCTTGAGTCTTGTGACGTGCTTTCAAACGATGGAACACTTAGATCAGCCAAAGGCGGTATGCGAAGCGTCTTATCGCCTACTGAAGCCGGGAGGCGCATTTTACACCGTTTGCCACGACTACCGCTCCTTATCGGCTAAGGTTTTGCGCCGGCGCTCGCCCATTTTCGACATCGAGCATTTACAGCTGTTCTCACAAAAGAGCTTGAAACACCTTCTTGAGTCACAGGGATTCGGCCATGTCAAGGTCTTCCCGATCAGCAATCGGTATCCGTTGCACTATTGGATGAAGATCTTCCCCGTGCCAGCCCCATTGAAGAGAGGCCTGATCGCAGCCGGCAAGGCGCTGGGAGCGGGAGTTGTCCCCGTAGCCTTGAGGGCTGGCAACGTTGCCGGTTTCGGGATTCGCTGAGATGACTTGTGCGTGCAATTACACCAGCTGCCTGAGCTTTGAAAGCCGCGTTAAAGAGACCGCATGAGAACGAAACCCGTGTCGAAAGCGGGACGCTGATCTGCATGGCCGCGCGGACGGGCGAATGGGTAGCCCGGCTCTGGTCATTCGGCTTCGCCCGTTATTTACTCGTAGGGGCAATCAACACCATCTTTGGTTATAGCGTTTTTGCACTTTTCATTTTGCTCCATCTACATTACGTTGCTGCGGCTTTCCTGTCCACGGTCCTGGGCATGTTTTTTAACTTCAAGACTACGGGGATAATCGTTTTCAAGAGCCGTGATAATAGGCGTATTTTGAGGTTCTCAGGCGTCTACGGCATCACATATGTCTTGGCCATCGCCGTGCTCAGGGTTTTTAAAGCGTTGGGTATCCACGTGCTAGTGACGGCGGCGGTAATGGCCCTGCCCATGGCGGCTCTCTCCTTCTTCCTAATGCGGCGCTTCGTTTTCGAGCGCGGAAGCAGATTGGACGGGGTCAGGGCTTCGTACTAGTCTATGAATGCAAACGGATGGGGGAGATGGTTGTGCGGCGCTGCAGCCCCAGGGCTTTTTTGCCAGCAGAAATCTCAGGGAATGAGTGGACAATCCCAATGGCCTTCCACCCCTGCGAGGATTTCTACGATCAGCCCAGTTTTTTAACAATGTTCTTGGATAGCATCTGAGCCAGTCACCATGAGACCTCGTCTAAGATCCAACCTCTGCCTTCATGGATAAGCGAGGCGGTTGATCAATGAAAAGTGTACGGCTGGAAAAATGGCAGGCGGGTCTTATCTTCATTACTTTTTGTGCGCTTGTGGTCAGATTATGGGGCATATCGTACGGAATGCCCTATGTGCTGGATCCTGATGAAGCAGTGCTCGTCAATCATGCGATGGCCTTTGGAACGGGGGATTTGAACCCGCACTATTTTATTTGGCCTTCTTTATTCATGTATCTTTTGTTTGGGATTTACGGATTCACTTATGCAATTGGAAGAATCTTAGGGTGGTTTTCTGGAACCACCGATTTCGTCAGATTGTTTTTTAGTGATGCGCGCCCTTTTTATGTGCCAGGCAGGTACATATCAGCGCTCAGTGGAACGGCCACAGTTTTCGTGGTCTTTAGGATGGCTCGCAAAGTCCATTCCATTGCTGCCGGACTAATAGCCGCCCTCTTTCTTAGTTTTGCCGTACAACATGTGGCCTTTTCTCATATATTAAAGACACATGTGCTGGCAGGGCTATTTATCGTGTTGTCCGTTGATCAAGCGATAAATATTTTGAAAGATAATTCCATAAAGAGATATGTGTTGGCAGGCGTGTTTGCCGGAATCAGCGCCTCGATCGTTTACCATGCCGGTTTTGTATTAATATCTTTGTTTGTCGCTCATGTTTATGTCACTGATCAGAGTGGATTTGCAAAATTGCGCGGTCTATTCAGCAGACGACTTTTGCTAGCCTGCATTTCTTGCGGCCTTTGCTTTTTAGCTGGCACGCCCTACTCTGTTTTAGATTTCGGAACATTTTGGAAGGAGTTGCATTCTGTAGGTGGCGCCAGGCTTGCGGGAGGGATTTTTGAAAAAGGGCTTCTGTATCCCTTCGAATCGGTAATTCACGGCATGGGGATACCATTAGGAGTACTCGCTATTGTAGGCATATTATACGCGCTTGTCAGCCGGAAGAGGGAATATGTCATAATTGCAAGTCAACCACTCTTTTTAGGTCTTTTCTTAATGATGTTTAGCGCAAAGGAACCGCATCACATGTTGATAGCGTACCCCTGCTTATGCGTTGTCGGGGCAGCAACATTGGCGGACGCGTACAAGTGGATAAATAAGAAAGCAGGATTAAAAGAATGGGCTTTAGGCGCGGCTGCGCTAACTATTATGATTTTTCCAATAAAGTCATCCATAATGACAAGCATTAGTTTAACTCTTCCTGACACAAGAATAATCGCGAAGCGCTGGGTAGAAGGGAATATCTCACAGGGAGCGACGATATTGATAGATAGCGGGAAGTATTACATAGGTTCGTTCGCGCCACCCCTGCAAATGAGCAAAGGCACTCTACAGAGATTGATTGCGAGGGGAGAGAGAGTAACAAAGGAAGAGATAGGAAAGCTCGAGGGCTTTAGACGGGCCGGTTATAAGGGAGAAGCAGAATATTTTAAAAGGCAAATGGATGCCATGAAAGCATCTGATGAGGGCTATGACATAATACTTCTATTACATGATCTTCCCGATCAGGGCAATTACCCGCTGACGCTCGAGGAGTATAGCAGACAAGGTGTAGAGTATGTGATTATAAGTAGTAACGCTTATATGCGATATGAGGTCGGCGGGGAGCATGACAAGCTATATCCAGGGACGGCGCTAAATTATCGCGAATTCTACCAAAGCTTAGAGCGAAAGGCTGAAATGTTAACGGCTTTCTATCCTGATAGTCATTCAAGAGGGCCGACCATTAAAATCTTTAAGTTGAAGGCGGTGGTTGGGGATAGGAATAGGTAGGGACACGGAGTCATGGCTTGAGCTACTCCCCAAAAACTGGACAGGGGGAATAAGTGGATTTTGAGCCTGCCATATCTCAAAAAGAGGTATGGTATGCTTTCGCGTATGAGGAAGACGTACGACGCGGCCTTCAAGGCCAAGGTGGCTTTTGAAGCGGCCAAGGGGGAGAAGACGATCGCCCAGATCGCGAGCGAGTTCAGCGTCCATCCCAACCAGATCCGGTTGTGGCGAAACCATCTGATGGACGAGCTGCCCGAGCTTTTTTCCAGTCGCCGGCCGCAGCAGGAGAGAGCGCGGGAGGAGATCGAGGCGGATCTGTACCAGCAGATCGGCCAGCTCAAGATGGAGCTGGAGTGGCTTAAAAAAAAATCACAGAAGCTCCTGTCGCGGTGAAGCGGGCGGAAGTGGAAAAGGATTTGACGGCGATGCCGGTTGTCCGGCAATGCGGGTTGCTCGAGCTGTCGCGCTCGACGTTTTATTATCAGCCCGTGGGCGAGGACGTCTATAACCTGGCGCTCATGCGGTTGATCGACGAACAGTTCACGAAGCGCCCCTTCTACGGGGTGCCGCGGATGACGGAAAGCCTTCGGAGGACGGGCTACGGAGTCAATCCCAAGCGGGTCCGGCGATTGATGCGGGTGATGGGTCTCGAGGCCATCTATCCGAAGCCGAGGCTGTCGGCCAATGGGCCCGGCCATAAGGTCTATCCCTATCTTTTGAAAGATGTTACGGTGGATCGGCCGGACCAGGCCTGGGCGACCGATATCACCTACGTCCGTCTCACTCACGGATTCGTTTATCTCATGGCGGTCCTGGACTGGTACAGCCGGTATGTCATTTCCTGGGAACTCTCGACGACGCTGGACGCCGGATTCTGTCTGGAGGCGCTGCGTCGAGCCCTCCGGATGTCGAAGCCGGAGATATTCAATACAGACCAGGGACCGCAGTTCACGAGCCTGGATTTCACGGGTCTTCTGGAAAACGCGGGGATCAAAGTCAGCATGGATGGACGAGGCCGGGTGTACGACAACATCTTCGTCGAACGGCTGTGGCGCTCGGTCAAGTACGAGGAGGTCTATCTTCACGATTACCAAACGGTCCCAGCGGCCAGGGCCCAGCTTTCCGATTATTTCGGTTTTTACAACACCGAACGGCCGCACGAGGCGTTGGGATACCGGACGCCGCATGAGGTATATTTCGGGACGCGGTCGGCCCTGGCGCAGGCCTCGGCGGCCATGGTTTAACATGGGCCGGATTGAGATCGACGCTCCTAGGGCAAATGGCGAAGCCGAATCTTCGATGTTCACAGCGAAAATGGCTTCAGAGCTCCAAAATGGGTAAAATGGTCACACGAGGCAGGCTTTCGATCCACCTTCAGAAGGCCCCTCAACTGTCCAAAGAATGGGGAGAGGGTCAGCTTGCCTCCTTGCTTTTATCCTTCTATCCTCCGGCCATGTCCAGATAACCCAGCAATTTCCGCGCAAGTCTTGAGATATGCGTCAATCTCACTTAATCCTTTTTAACGCCGCCATCATGTGGGCTAGCAGGATTCTCTTGTTGGTTCCCCAGTTGATTCTAGTGCCCTATCTACTCGGAACCATTGGGGAGTCTGGCTATGGAATCTATGCTCTGGTTTGGTCGCTAATAATGTCGCTCGAGCAGCTCCAGGTGTCGTTACAGCAAGGTGTCATCAAATACAGCGCCGGCTTTCTCGCGCAAGGACGCATGGACGAAGTCAACAAGGTTGTCAGCTCGAGTTTTGTCTACTCCGTACTCCTGGCGGTTGTGGCATGTGCCGGAACGCTTGTTACCGCGGCATTCTATAAAGATCCCACGAGCCAGATCGGCTCTGCCCTGGTCGTGGTGGGTATCATGCTCCTGTTCATCGTGCCCTTGACACCGTACATGGCAGTAATACAGTCCCGGCAGCGTTATTATGTGGGCGCCCTAGCCGAAACCATCTCGAAGTATGTCAGCCTTCTAGCCGTAGTGGTCTGGTTTGAAATAGTGGGACCGTCAGTCGAGGCGCTTATCATTATTATGGCGGGAATGCTGTTCCTTTCGCGGCTCGCCCAAGTGCCCATAGCCCACCGCCTGGTCCCCGGATTACAGAATCGCCCCCGCTTGTTCAATGGGATGCATTTTCGCCTGATAGCCGCTTTTGGGGCGGTCACGGTCCTGGTTTCCCTCTGTCTTGCGGCGAATTCAACGGGAGTTCGTTGGCTGATGGACTTGCTGGTGTCAACCAGATTTGTCGCCCATTTGGCGATCATGCTCATGCCCGCAATGTTATTATCTCAATTAATCAGTGCCTTATCCATAACGGTCATGCCAGCGACAAGCGCCTATGAAGCGACAGGAAATCTACAGATGCTCCAGGAACTCTTGATTCGGGGCATTCGCTACACAACGATTCTGGCATTGGCCGGGCTTCTCGCCGCCGCCCCCCTTATGCGAAATGTAATGAGCGTGTGGGTTGGCCCTGAATATGTCTTCCTCGCTCCCTTTGCGCTGGCGTTGTTTGCTGGCGAGGCGTTCATTCAGACTACTGGCATTGCCCATCACATGCTTAAAGGACTGGGAAAACTACGGGTTGTAGTTTTCATTTACTCCATTGGGCTCGTTATCCTGCCAATTGGTCTGATTCTGATCGTGTTCAAAATTTGGCACAATCCATATATTGCAGTAACGTTAGGTCTGACCGCCGGGCAATTGGTGTGTGGATGTCTCAATATAGGTTTCTGCGCCAATGCTGTGCATGCAAGCTTGCGCGAAGTGTTTATTCGCGCTTACGCTCAGCCGCTTCTTGTGGCGGCGGTCGTCTGTCTGGCTGCTTTTGGCAGCGTAACCATGGGCGGAATTAATGGCTTTACTGCGAGGATTTCTGTTTCCGTCCTGTCTGTCCTACTGTTCTTGGGCAGCTGCTACTTCTATATTGCCACCGCGGCCGAACAACGGCAGGTCAAGGGGCTAGCACAGGCGATCTCTAAAAGGAGCACTGTAGTCCGGAGAATGGGTCCTACGTTTAAAAAGCTATAATCCCCCCGCCTCGGTGTCGGATTCAAGATGATGATGAAGGCGATTAACACTCTAGATAATAATGCTTTAACGACCAAGGCTAAATGGGAAGCAATTTGGGCTGGCGTGAAATTGCCGTTCGTTAATGAGCCTGGGGATGACATGAAGGAGCAACTCGAAACTTATCTCCCGCACAATGGCTTATATTCATTTATTGAAATCGGATGTGCTCCCGGAGGTTGGATGGCTTATTTCAATAAGCATTTCGGCTATCGGGTTGCAGGCTTGGAATATGCCGAGGCGGCAGCTAAAGCGACGCAACTTAATATGAAGTTGCTTGCAATAGACGCCGAAGTATTCGTGCAGGATTTCTTTTCTATCGATTGTACGAAGAGCAAGTACGACATTGTATTTTCCGCGGGTTTTATAGAGCATTTCCGCGATCCGTTGCCTGTGATGGATAGAATTGTTGCCCTATCTCAGAGATATGTGGTGACAATAGTTCCGAACCTTTTTGGCGTGAATGGTTGTATCGGCAAGACTATTCAGTCCAAAGTGTATGCTGAGCATATTCAAATTGATGTTTCAGCACTAAGCGGCTTGCACGTAAGTTGCGGATTAAAGACGTTGTTCTGTGATTATGCTGGAGGGGCGCGACTGATTGCTCCAGGAGCACATAATGAGTTTTTTAACAAGCATAGATATTGTGCTCGTATTGTTAATACGCCGGCAGGAGTGTTCAATCGGTTATCCACGTACGTGGGGGCATTTTTGCACTATATTCCAAGAAGTAGACTGTTATCCGATAGTCTTTTGTATATTGGTTTAAAGGAATAGGACTGTTTTATCTATTTAAGGTGCTAAGATCGGACTTATGTTGATTGCAGCGGAATTCGGCGAAGAGAAGCGGTGGCATTCAGGTTTACATTGATTATAAACATTTTAGGGGAGACCAATCATGCAGTCTTACGCGCGGATATTAATAGGTGGGGAGAGGGGCCATATATTGGCTGGACAGCAATTAAGAGCGATTGCGCTCGCACGCCAAGTCGGCATTAAGCATGACAATGGATTCGGGGCATATCTTGCGCTCGGACTCATTCATCGTTCTCTTCTTGTTTAGGTTTCCGCCAATTCCCGAAGGTGGCGAAGATGAGGGAAAGGAAAAGCATAGAAAGCTATAACATGCTCGTGTTGAAGTGCGTCACGGAATGAACGGCCGTCCCACTCATCGCCAGAAGGTGCGCAGATCGGGCATAGCCTTTACTCCGTCGCTATCAAAGGGCATGACTATGCCAAGGTTCTATAGTGATGCAGGGATAGCTACGATTTTCGCATTGGCGGCAATGTCAGTCGCCGCAACCTGGGCCACTGTGACGATCATACCATCTGCTCTGGTCGTAGTTCTTTTTCTCCTATCGTTCTTTTGGGGCATCCTTCGGCTGTCTGATTTCGTTGTCATGGTTTTGCCGTGCCTGCTTCCGCTCATGTTTGTGCAAGTCCCCGGCTTTAGTCGCTCAGGATTGGCGGTTGTTTTGCTGGCGGCCGTCATTGGGGCGGCCATAGGTTTAGGGCGCCTGAAAATCCTGCCCCGTTGGCCCCTGCCTCGACTAGTTATTGCGGGATGGTTTTGGATTTTGGCGGCCGAAATAATTAGTGCGATAATCGGAGGCGGGCCGGAAGTCATTACCTCGGTTGCAATCCGTATCGTTCGAACGACAATTTTTCTAATGGCGGTCTTGGCCATTTCTCGTGGGTTGGATATCCCAAAAATAGCTATGGGCTGGGCATTATTTGGCGGCCTCGGGCTGGCGCCGGCCATTTTATTGCAAAGCAAATATGGGACCGTACTTGCAGTCCGGGACTTGGCCGAGACTAGTATCGGAACGGTATTGGGTTCGTCAGCAATAATAGCAGCATGGGGCACTTTTGCGGTGGCATCCGCATGGAGCATTATTGGATTCGGTAAGGAAAGAGCCAAAGGATGGACGTGGTTCTTCGTTCTGATCGCAATGGTTTTTGGGATAGTCGCTTTCTACTCCGGCCGGCGGCAAGTGCTTGTTGCCTTCGCGGGCTCCGCGATTCTGTTCCAGGTTTCGCAGCGGGGTCGGCGCATGATCGTGACGGGGCTGATTATATGTATGATTTTCGCTGCGAGCTATCTTGCCCCACCGATACAGGAATTTCTGGCAAGCCGGGCATCGGTCTTCAGTGAAATTAACCAACGCCCGGGTAACACCGGTTACATGCCGATTTATCGCGCAGGGATTAACGCCTTCCTTGCTCACCCTCTGACCGGTTTGGGCTTGGGCAACTACTCGTTACAGACCGCATCTGAAGGGGTCTGGATGGCGGGGGCTATTGGCGTGGGAGCCGCGCCTCACAATTCAATCATCCGGGTATTTGCTGAAACGGGACTGATGGGAGGAATTGGCGTCGTTCTGTTGCTGGTAGGTATCGTGGCATTGGGGATCCGGGCTTGGCGTCAACTTCGAGTGTCGGGAGGTGGATTTGTCGCGCTTGTCGCATCAGGGCTTGGTGGTCTCGTAATCGCCGGGTTGAGTGTCATGCTAATTGATGATGTTGGATACTGCTTTGTTTTAGGTGAATTTGTTGGTCTTTGCGCTTATGTGGTCCGTGAGGACCCGGCCAGGAGGGCTGATATAGGAGCAGCTTCGTGGCCTAACGAGGCTACTCTATCAAGGGCAGGCTTACGAACGTGATACGACCAGAAATGGATAATCAGCTGGGGAGAGTCGCGCTAGTTCACAACCAAGAGATTATTGGCTATCCCCCTGCGCCTTATTCGCCGCAGTGCGAGTTCCCGGAGTACCCTTGGAGGGGAAGAGCGCCTCTCGACAAAACGCACGGGAATAAGAATGATGTTTACTCCCTAGTCAGAGAGTCCTTACGTCTGCTCACGATGGACGGATCGAAATTCGGTACAAATTCTTGGAATCCCCTAGGAGATCTTATCAAACCGGGGAATACAGTCCTCATCAAACCGAATTTTGTCCACCATGAGAATCATGCTGGTGGAGGCACTGATTGTCTCGTTACTCATGGCGCTGTGGTTAGGCCTTTGATCGACTATGCTGTATTGGCAATGAAGGGGGCGGGCAGGTTGATCTTTGGCGATGCGCCCCTTCAGCTTTGTGATTTCAAGAAGTTACTCGCTGTGTCTGGGGTTGAAAGTTTAAGAGGTTTCTATGCTGAAATGGGTATTCCAGTGCAGGCCAAAGATTTCAGGGCAATTGTATCCCATAAAGATAGTCTCGGTGTCTTTGTGCAAGGCGATAATGAAACGCCAGACCCAGAAGAATACGTGTTAATCAATCTGAAAGAGAAAAGCGCCCTATGCCCTCTGGATGGGCATTCCAATGGCTACAGGGTTACATGTTACAGCCCTTCCGCGATGGCGATTCGCCATAAGACTGGTCGACACGAATATTTGATAGCAAAGAGCGTGCTTTCAGCCGACGTGATCATTAATGTTGCCAAGATGAAAACTCACAAGAAAGCCGGCGTGACGGGCGCCTTGAAAAACACCGTGGGTATCAACACGAATAAAGAGTTCCTGCCGCACCACCGTGTCGGGGCGCCCAGTGAAGGTGGGGACGAATACCGCAAAAGGAGCTATTGGAAAGGCGCCTGCAGCCATTACCTAGATCGAGGGAACGAAACCGATTCGCGATTGTTAAAGTACTGGTTCCATCTCGCCACTATGGGATGTTGGGGCATGATCAAACTTTTCAATAAGGATATGACGTGGGAGGGCAGCTGGCCGGGAAATGACACCCTCTGGAGGACAGTGCTGGACTTGAACAAGATCCTCTTATACGCGGACAAGGAGGGCAACATTCAGCCAAATCCGCAACGCAAACTGTTGTGCGTGGTAGATGGTGTTATTGCTGGCGAGGGCCAGGGGCCGTTATCTCCAAGCCCAAGGCCTGCTGGGATTATCATTTGCGGTTCTTCTGCCCCCAAGGTTGATGCATTGATGGCGACGGTAATGGGATTCGATTGGAAGAGTATACCGAGCATCAGAGAAGCAATGAACGAGCTTGATATGGAGAGCGGCGAGATTACAGTCATTTCTAACAGGCAAGAACTTTGCGGACCTATGGATCAAAGGCATAAGTTATTCGCGTTCACACCGCCAAGGTTCTGGGAAAAGCTGAGTGACGCTGGACACCATATCTGAGGAGCCATGCCTAATACCATGATTTTAGGCATTGGCATCCGCACCGGAAGCTATAGCGTCCGATGGGTCGAATACTGCCGAGAGTTGGGGATTCCCTTTCGAGAAATGGAACCGTTTCGGCCGGATATTATCCAGCAGGCAGTAGGTCTCAAAGCCTTTGCCTGGCATTGGAGTCATGATGATGCCAGGGCGGCGCTGATGGCGCGCCAGGCCACGATGGCGTTGGAAGCGATGGGAGTGAAAGTCTTTCCCAATACAGCGACGTCCTGGCATTACGATGATAAAGTGGGCCAAAAATACCTGCTTGAGGCTATCGGAGCATCCGTTCCAGAAAGCTGGGTTTTTTACGATTTAGAAACGGCATTGAGCTGGGTGGAAAAGGCAGCTTTCCCAAAGGTCTTCAAACTCCGGTGTGGGGCCGGCTCATCAAACGTCCAGCTGGTAAAAAGCCGCAATAAGGCCGAGGCCTTGTGCAGGAAAGCGTTTAATGGCGGGTTTGTATCTTCGAGTGGCTATTTCTCTGACGCGAAAACGAAATTGCGAAAGGTCCAGTCATGGGCCACCTTTGTCGCGAAGCTGCGCAGGGCCCCATCGGTTTTTTTAAAAGCCGCGCGGATTAGCCGCGAGTTGACTCGGAGTCGCGGGTACATCTTTTTCCAGGATTTTCTTCCGGGAAACTCTTACGACACTCGAGTCACGGTGATCGGCGACCGCGCATTTGGCTTCATCCGCAGGAACCGACCAGGAGATTTCCGCGCGTCTGGAAGCGGTTTGCTGGCTCACGCAACCGACTTGGTTAGTCTTGAATGTGTCCGGTCCGCGTTTGATGTGGCCAAGAAACTGGGGACCCAGAGCCTCGCCTTCGATTTTTTATGGGACGAGAATAAGCACCCGCTTATCGTGGAAATCAGCTACTGCTATCAAGCCGAGGCTGTCTACAGGTGTCTAGGCCATTGGAATTCCTGCCTAAACTGGCACGAGGGCCACATGTGGCCTCAGGACGCGATCCTGGACGATCTGCTGGGAGGCATTCTTTGATCCCTAAAAATTCTCCCCAAAAACTCGCCCTGTTCATCGCGGATCTAGGGGGCGGCGGGGCGGAAAGAGTTTTCGTGAATTTGGCAAAAGCACTCTCGCATCGCGGCCACCCCGTGGATCTCGTCGTTGGCACCCTTGCTGGGGCGGCATACCTCGACGAGTTACCCCGCGGAGTGCGATTGGTCAACTTACAGGTAAGCCGCATGGCCTTCGGGGGGCCCAGCCTCATCCGATACATACGGCGCGAGAGGCCATTCGCCGTGCTCGCCACCCGGGTTCATTCCAGTTGCCTCGCCGTTTTAGCCCGCCAGCTTTCCGGCGTGCGTACAAGGGTGATCGTGCGCGAGTCTAACATGGTCGGTTTGGGACTTCAGGCTATGATGCCCTTGAGGCGTCGGGCGTTTTCTTTGGCTATCCGATACTGTTACCCCCGTGCCGACCACGTGATCGCAGTTTCCCGAGGCGTCGCTGATGAGCTGAATGGGCAGTTCGGCGTAATCTGGGATAAGCTGTCCGTAGTCTATAGCCCCATCATCTCGGAAGCGCTACTCAATCGTGCCTTGGAGCCCCTAAACCATGAGTGGTTCCAGGAGGGTCAACCTCCCGTGATCCTATCGGTTGGCAGATTGACGGCTCAGAAGGACCAACAGACGTTGATACGGGCTTTTGCCCTTGTGCGGAAGAACGTAGCCGCAAGACTATTGATCCTCGGAGAAGGGGAGAATCGGGCGGAACTGGAGACCCTCGTTTTGGAGCTAGGGCTGGCGCCGAATGTTTCCTTGTTGGGCTTCCACGCGAACCCCTTTGCCTTCATGGCGCGTGCGCGGCTTTTCGTCCTCCCTTCGGCTTGGGAAGGGCTTCCCGGGACGCTCATTCAGGCCATGGCCTGTGGTTGCCCTGTGGTCAGCACAGACTGTCCGAGCGGACCTAGAGAAATCTTACTCGGTGGCCGGCTGGGTAGATTAGTCCCGGTTGGGGACCCCACAAACATGGCGAGGGCCATCCTGGAGAGCCTTTCCAATGGGCGGAAGGCTCCCTGCAGCCCGGAGGATCTTCTCCCGTATACGGTGGAGTACTCCACGCGGCAATACCTGAGAATCCTCCTCGGCGACGAGTCACGGCAAAACAGTATGATGCCATGAGATCCTTGAGAACCTATGGCTATCTCGTGCTAGATTTCTGGAGGTATCTGCGTGGAAAGGACTATTTTCGACAGCCTCAGGGACTAGGACCCCATTTTCGCGATGCCCGTTGTTACTACAACGACCTAACCGGTAAGGCTCTCTGGGATGGTAACGTCCGGGATGGCGTGCCCGTTCTATACCTGCCGTCTCGCGGAAAGACGGTGGCCGATCCTTGCATGGTGTTGCTCTGGGCACTGGGAAGCTTGGACCGCTATTTCTTGGAGGGAGAAGTTGGCTACCTGGAGAACGCAGGACGTGCCGCGTCCTGGTTGGTGGACAAAGTGCTTCCCGAAGGTTATTGGGAAGGCGAATTAGGAGCGTCTGACCCCTCCATCAAGTACTATTCCAGTAATAGTTGTATGACCCAAGGGCTCGCACTCTCCTTTCTGACCCGCATTCTTCAGAACGGGCTTCTTGATCCAGGTCTGCGCCTTGAACTGGATGATCTCGCAAGGCGCGTCGCGGAGAACATGTTGCAGCCCTTGGACCAGAATGGGACGGTTGGTGAGCGAGGCGAGGACCTCTATCTGTACGAGTATGCACGCGTGGACGAATGCGTAGTGTTCAACGGTTGGGTCTATGGGCTCTTTGGGCTTTGGGACCATGCTCGCAGGACAGCCGATCTCGCGACACAGCGGCACTTGGACCGGTCCCTCGCCACGTTGAAACGCGCCCTCCCCCTTTTTAAACGGAGCGATGGTTGGTCATTCTATGACACCAGGGGACGCCTCGCCTCGCCCTTCTACCACGACTTGCATATCAGTCTTCTGGAGGCACTCCACCTCTTGACCGAGGAGAGGGCGTTCTTTGACCAAATGCGGGCTTTCCAAAAAGCCAACAGCCGTATAAACCGGGCACGGTACACTCTGAACAAGATCAAAGACAAATTGTCCGACAAAGAGTTGTACGCCAGCCAAGCGTAGATGAGAGGGCCCCGCTGGTTATCAGTCTGTCTGAAAATGCGTTCAAAAGATGAAGAGAAGTTTAAGTCTTCAGGAATGGGATGCAAACCCGTGATTTTATTTCTGTATACGATGCGGTCCGCGTGAACCTAGTGGCACTTCATAATGAACCCAACCGGGGTGAAATATTTAGTGGCAGCACGGGAATATGGACAAGCGTGAATAAAGTAATCGAGACGATGGCAGGAATAGCCGGTTGCACAATTTTTTGCTGGAACTGTCGGGGGCAAAATATCAGGCGGTCGGTAGGTAATCCACATTATGCGGCCGGTGTTCCGTGTTTCCAATCAAGCTGGAAATGGGAAGAAGGAATGGCTATTGTTCTTCAAACTTCTAACACGACACAGGGATGTGCCGGCGCCCGAGAACCGAAGTGAAAATATTGTATATCACCGCATCTCTCCCTTTCTCCGGCGGGGAAGAAGACTTTTTCATACCGGAAATCAATGCGCTCCTCTGCGCCGGGCATCAACTCCGTATCTTTCCGCGCCAGACTAATGGGCCTCCGGAGTTGTGTGCTAAACATCTTCTGGCTTTTAGCGAAGTACTGCCACTTCTGTCTTTCCGAGTTATTAAGGGGGCTGTTGCCGAGTTCGTTGAGGCCCCCTTTCCCTCCCTCCGTGCCCTATGGCTGATATTGAGTTGCGGCAAACTACGAGATCGGATAAAAAACCTCGCAGTACTTCCGAAGGGACTTTACGCAGGCCGGCTCGCGAAGGAATTGGGCGTGGAACATATACATGCTCAATGGGCAGGAACTACGGCGACTTTAGCTCTTGTGGCACATAAGTCCAGTCGGGTGCCGTGGAGTTTTACTGCTCATCGTGGCGATATTGTGCAGCGGAACCTGCTGGTCGAAAAAATCTCTTCGGCGACATTCGTCAGGCTAATTTCCCAGCGTGGGATCGATCTGATGAACAAAGTCGCCCCATTTGCTGACCGCTCAAAGTTCCGAGTCATCTATATGGGCGTGTCCGTTCCTGCCTTTACGTCAGCGGCGCCTCAAAACCGTTCACGCGGTCCGTTCACAATTATCTGCCCAGCACACCTAATCCCGGTTAAGGGCCACGTGTACCTTATCAAGACGCTTGCTCTGCTCAAAGAGCGAGGGGTCGTTTGTCGGCTAGAGCTTGCTGGGCATGGGCCGCTTCGTAAAGCAATTGAACAAGTAGTGGCTGAACTCGAGATGCAGGCGGCGGTCGTCTTTCTGGGACAGGTCCCGCATGATGAACTTATCGAGCGATACCGCACACGAAAGGTCGACGCAGTTCTCCTTCCTAGCATTGATCTGGGGCATGGCGTACATGAAGGCATTCCGGTCTCGCTCATGGAGGCGATGGCATATGGCATTCCAGTGGTATCCACAACAACTGGCGGCATTCCCGAGCTCATTACTCCTGGCGCCGGAATACTGGTTCCGCCCGAAAATGCTCCTGCGCTCGCGGAGGCGATCGAATCTCTTATGAGCGACAAGGAGTTTTGCGCGCGGTTGACTGTAGGTCAATGGGAACGGGTGAACGAGGCATTCAATGCCTACAAAACAGCGGGCTTGCTTGCCTTGGAAATGTCCTTTTTGCCGACGCGCCTTTCTCTGATGTGAAATCGAGGGAAGTCAAGGAGTGGCCGTGATTGCCATTGTGGACTACGGAATGGGAAACCTGGGTTCAGTCTACAACATGCTTCGGCGCGTGAATGTCGACGCGCGGGTCACCTCGGACCCATCCGTCATCCGGGAGGCAGAGAAGATTGTCCTTCCTGGCGTCGGGGCCTTCGACAATGGAATGAAGAGCATAGCGTTGCTCGGTTTGAAGGAGGTCCTGGACGAAGCCGTTCTGGGACGCGGGACGCCGGTGCTCGGGATCTGCCTAGGCATGCAGTTGATGACCGCGCGAAGCGAGGAGGGGGAGCTGCCGGGGCTGAACTGGATCAAAGCCGACACGATTAGGTTCAGGTTCCCAGAAGAAAAGCGCCATCTTAAGGTGCCCCACATGGGTTGGAACAGCCTAGTTATAACCAGGGAGAATCCGCTATTAGCCTGCTTCGAGGAAAAGCCTAGGTTTTATTTTGTCCACTCATACTATGTCTCCTGCCGAGATCCCAACGATCTCCTTGCAACATGCGAATATGGGATCGTATTCCCCGCGGCCATCGCATGCGGAAATATCATGGGAACTCAGTTCCATCCAGAGAAAAGTCATCGCTTTGGCATGCGCGTCCTAAAGAACTTCGCCGAGATGGCTCCGTGATACATCCACGCGTAATCCCTATTCTCCTTCTCAGGGGGGAGGGGCTAGTGAAGACCGAGAAATTCAAAGAACCGAAATATTTGGGCGACCCTCGAAACGTGGTTAAGATTTTCAATGAGAAGGAAGTAGACGAGCTGGCGATTCTAGACATCACGGCCACGCCCGAAGGCCATCCGCCTCAGTTTGACCTAATCAAGGAGATTGTGAGCGAAGCATTCATGCCCGTGGCTTACGGTGGAGGCATTAGGACCATCGAAGAGGCCCGCGCCGTGTTAGGCCTTGGTGTGGAAAAGATCATTGTGAGTACCCGGGGAGTGGAGGATCCGGCTTTCATCCAGGTGGCCGCCGGAGAATTTGGGAGCCAGAGCGTTGTGGTCTGCCTTGATGTCAAGAAAAATCTCTTCGGCAAGTACGAAGTCAGAACGCGCTGTGGCCAGAAAGGGACGGGCCAGGGCCCCATAACCGTCGCCCGGCGCATGCAAGAGATGGTGATGAACGTCAAGCATTATTCCCGTTTGACGACAATTATTTTTCCCGGTTCTGTGAAGCATATTTATTTGAGCCCCAAAAGCTGATTTTTGACCGC